>MTKX01002691.1_pt1 | contig 10028 bp, 6 predicted proteins | sample 1042771 | NCBI WGS metagenome assembly MTKX01 (sample SAMN06212183, study PRJNA360534) | anaerobic digester metagenome | biome: Wastewater treatment plant; material: sludge; isolation source: anaerobic digester fed with sludge from wastewater treatment plant | place: Denmark: WWTP Randers ... | reverse complement strand
CGGACTGGTTGGGGAAAATGATGGATCGATTCTGAATTCCTATGCGACTGGAGCGGTCAGCGGCGTTACCGTCTATTTTGATGACGGCTTCACGGTTCATAATTACAGCGAAGAAATCGGCGGACTGGTTGGGGAAAATGATGGATCGATTCTGAATTCCTATGCGACTGGAGCGGTCAGCGGTGACTACGCTGTCGGCGGGCTCGTCGGAGACAACAACGACACGATTATGGGTTCGGTTGTTGACGATACGTATGAAGGCTATACTTCCTTCGCTATCGGCAAGGTCAGCGGCTTTGAAGATGTCGGCGGACTCGTCGGAGAAAACGACGGCAGTATCTGGTGGTCGAAAGCCTCAGGCGCGGTCAACGGCAGTATGACCGCAGGCGGGCTGGTCGGATTTAATTATGGCAATATTCTCGGATCACTGGCTACCGGCGCCGTCACCGCAAACAGCAATGTCATGGGTGCTTACGCGTTCGGCGATACCTTGTTTACCGTCAACGGTGGAGCCGTTCTCGGCGGACTGGTCGGCGTTAATGAGGGCAGTATAAAATATTCGAGAGCTGACGGAGCCGTCAGCGGCGGCAGTATCATTGGCGGTCTGGCCGGAGTTAATGATGGATCGATATTTGTGGCTCATGCCAACGGCAATGTCACCGGAAGCAGCACCCCCAGCAAAATTACTGTCGAAACAATCAACGACGATCTGGGATATGAACCGTTACTCACTGATTTTACAGCCAGCATCGATGGCGGCAACATTGTCGGCGGCCTGGTAGGACTCAACACCGGCATGATTAAAAAAACCGACGCCAACGGCAATGTCACCGGCGGCAGCATCGTCGGCGGACTCGTCGGGCTTAATGTTGATTCACCTTGCGACGAAGAACGCGGCGGAAAAATCATGATGTCGAAAGCCACCGGCAACGTCAAGGGCGGCAGCAACGCAGGAACCATTGCGTTTGATTATAACGGCCCGCCTCCCGAAACCGTAGGTGGTCGCGAAGGCTTGTCGTTTATTCCTGTTAATACCAACATCACCGGCAGCATTAAAGGCGGCAATATTGTCGGCGGACTCGTCGGACTCAATGCCGGCGGCAAGCTGAAGGGTGTCTCAGCCGAAGGCAATGTCGAGGGCGGCAGCATCGTCGGCGGACTGGTCGGACTCAATGCCGGCGGTCAGGTCAGGGGTGCGCTCGCAAGCGGCAATGTGACCGGTAAAAACAACGTCGGGAACATCACCCTTGATTACACCGAAATGCCTTTTGCTCCCGGTGACGTCGTTGACCTGCCCTTAACAACTGCCAATGTCAGCATTAAAGGCGGCAACATTATCGGCGGGCTGGTCGGACTCAATTTCGACAGCAAAATCGAATACACATTAGCCGAAGGCAATGTCACCGGCGGTAACTTTGTCGGCGGGCTGGTCGGACTCAATGCGGGTGCTTTGTGCATGGGTGACGGCGCAGTCATCACCGATTCAGCTGCTTACGGCAATGTCACCGGCAGCAAGAGCACCGGCGCGGTCAATGTCAGCTACAATGTTTCGGACAGCGACGAGGTCTTTGAAGATTTCAACCTGAATCTCAAAGGCGGCAACTTTGTCGGCGGACTCGTCGGACTCAATTACGACGGCGGAATCATTAACACGCACGCTGACGGTAATGTCACCGGCGGCGGCGATTATGTCGGCGGACTGGTCGGTTATAATCTGAACACTGTTCCGGAAGGTGATCATCCGCCCACCATTGGAGCGCTGATCGAAAGATCCTATGCTCTCGGCAATGTCACCGGTGGCAACTTTGTCGGCGGCCTCGTCGGCTACAACAGCGGCGTCATCGTCGACACCGATGCCTGGGGTAACGTGACCGGCAAGGATGCGGTCGGAGGACTCGTTGGATTCAATGACCACGACAGTGTGATTGTCTATTCTTATTCCATCGGCAAGGTCAGCGGCAGTACATCCGTCGGCGGGTTTGTCGGTCATAATAACAACGGTCTGATTGAGAATGCCTACTGGGATATGACGACATCCGGCACGATCGTCGGCGTCGGCACCAGCAATGGCATGCCAATAGATGTGACTGGTCTTAGCACACCCGATATGAAGCAGGAAAGCAACTTTGAAGGTTTTGACTTCGATAATGTGTGGTACATTGATGAAGGGGTGACCTATCCGTTGGTTGGTGTTCTGGCACCATAAATTAAATTTCTTTAACCTTTATTCCACCATTTCCTCTCCTGCAAATCGGGAGAGGAAATGGTGCTTTTTCCGCCCGGCAGATATTGTATAAATCCCTATTGAGTTAACGGAGTTGAACATGTTTCCTATAAACAGGAAGAATCTTTTCGCGTCCGTCATTATATTTTTCTTTTTTATAGCCCTATTCGCGCTGCCGGCTGCCGCTCAGGAAAGGGCGGGCGAGATCATCCAGCAGTTCGAGAAAAAGGAGGTCGTTCCCCGCGATCTGCCGGACATGCCGGTTATTGAGCAAAAAGAGGAAAAGACGCAGGAGGCGCCGGCCGGCCCGAAAATTCTGATCAAACAAATCAACGTAAAAATGCACACAAAAACCGGAGGGGAAGAAAAAGCGCTTCTGCTTCCACCCGACACCATTAAAACTATTACCTCCCGATACGAAAACAGGGAACTGACTTTTGCGGAAATCAATCAGATTGCGAATGACATCACGGCCGCTTACCGCAGCCGGGGTTATCTTCTGGCGTACGCTTTTATCCCGCAGCAGGAAGTGAAGGACGGGCTGCTGGAAATCGGAGTCATCGAAGCGCAACTGGGAAAAATCACCGTCGCTGGCAACACATCCTACAGCACCGATTTCATCCGGAGGCATCTGGAAAAAATCCGCAAAGATCCCTCCATCAAAACAGACACCCTGCAGAACTCATTGCTGCTGCTGAACGAATATCCCTCCCTGAACGTCATAGCCGTCATGGAGGCTGGAAAAGAATTCGGCACAACGGACATTGTCGCGCAGGTTCAAGACAGCCGGCCCGTGTCGGGAAGTATTTCCTATGATAATTTCGGCTCGAAGTACACCAGTGAAAACCGTCTCAATGCCGATCTGAACATCGGCAACCTGCTCGGCAGCGGGGACCTGCTGACGCTCAGAGGCATAACCGGACTGGACGAGATTGATTTTGACAATCTGTCCTACCTCCGGGCGGAATATGCCATTCCAATCATGTATTACGGAACAAAGATGGGGGCTTACTATGCCGACAGCCGATACGAAGTGGGCGAGGAGTACGAACCGCTCGAAATTCACGGGAAAACGCATCTGGCGGGCCTTTATCTGACACATCCGTTGCTCAAGACCCGACTGCACGCTCTGGATTTGAAACTGGGTTTTGATTACAAAGACATTTACGAATACATGCTTGATAAACTGGCCAGCAAGGATAAGATTCGCGTCGCCAGCCTGGGAGCAACCTACAACTTCATCGATAAATTCCAGGGAAGAAATATTATCAACCTGACGTACCATCAGGGCATCCGGGATCTGTTCGGAGGCACCGGCAAGAACGAACGGGAATCCAAGCGGCAGGGATTGTGGGAACAACTGTTCGGCAGCAGCGAAATTAATGTAACGAGAACCCCCACGAGCCGGCTTTACGCCGACGGCGGTTTTTCCAAGGGTACGCTGGATCTCGCCAGAATCCAGAAACTTCCCGGATATAATTACATGATCCTGAAAGGGTCCGGTCAGATTTCCAGCGATAATCTGTTTGTGGCCGAACAATTTTTCATCGGCGGCATCAGCACGGTCAGAGGGTTTTCATCGGCATCGCAGGGCGGCGATCAGGGATACTGTGTTTCAGCCGAATTCCATTTGTCGCCCGTTTTTCCCGAGGCTAAAGTTTTCAATCAGACCTTCGGCGACATGTTCAAGTTTGTTTTATTTGCCGATCACGGCGGTGTGTTTAAAAACGACGTTCTGCCGGGAGAAGACGAGGACGACTATCTGACCAGCATCGGAGCAGGGCTGAGACTATACATGGGTAAACATTTTTTCGCCCGCCTGGATTACGCCGTACCCAGAATAGACGGCTCCTTTGAAACCGGCGACGCGGAAATCTACGGACAGGTGGCATTTGTTTTTTAAAACATAATGGCATTCTCCGTCTGGTCTGATAAAAAACATCCGCATTTTGAATGTTTTTGAAATTTTTATAAACGCGTTTTTACGGCGCCGCAGGAGAGGGGCGAACCTTTCCATGAAATATTCCTCTCCAATCCAACCCGAACAGATTGATGATGCCCCGCCGGACCATCAAGTTTCAAATCAAGTCGTTTGCAAAAACAACATATTGATATATAATACATACCGGTTGCCTCTTAAAGGCAAAAAAGCAATGACCGGTTTGTCTGTTTTGTGACGGAGACGTCATTCATGAAACATCGAATATATTTCAAAGCCCTGACGTTCACAGGATGCCTCAATCTGATTCTGCCGCTGATGCTCCTGTTGATTCTGTCGGCGTGCGGCATGGCTTCATCCTCTCAGCGCGTCGGCGGACCGTGCACTTACAAACAGTATCAAGGTGACGCTGAAATCGTCTCGGTGACACCCGTAAAGGGAAAGGCAGAGGAGTACGAAATCCGGTTTTCCTTTCATCCGCGGGAAAAGATTCAGGAAGAGTTTGCCCGCGTGGAAGGGAAACAGTGGCTGCTGGTCCGGGAAGATTTTTCTTTTCCGAAAAAAGATTTTCTGCAACAATACGGTATCAGGAAGGGAAGTCGTTTCCCTTGCGTAATGAACGTAATTACCAGAGGAACTTGCACCCCGATTCTGTTTGATTTTCCCACAATACGCAACGGCAGGGCGCAATAACCGTGTTAAGACTTTTAATCCCATGCCTGAATAACACAGGCAAGACCGGAGGTCGCTGACATGAAACAAAAATTCCTATGGCCCAACATTACTGTTTTTATCATATTAATATTTTTCATATTACCGGTATCCGGCCAGGCGGACAGCACCACCTCGGGGCAACGAGAGCGTTACGTTCTCGATACCAACCGTCCCGTAAAGACATTTCCCATCATGCGTCCGGACGATCTAACGATCAGAAAATGGCAGAGCAGATTTGAACGGGCGCCGCGCGCGCACATCCGTGAAAAATATCACCGCCGGGCCCATCACCNNCGGGCCCATCACCGGGCAAAAGCGCGCACAGACCAGACAGGCAAGGTATCCTCCATCAATCTTCTTGGGCTTTTGACGTATACACCTTCGGAAAACCAGGGATCGTGCGGCGATTGCTGGGCATGGGCCGGAACCCGTGTTATGGGCATTGATCTGAATACGCAACAAGGCTCTGCCGACAATCTTTCGGTTCAATTTATCAATTCCTGTTACGGGGAAAACGCCTGTTGCGGCGGCTGGCTTTCCGACGTTGTGGATTTCTACAACGGGAAATTGATGGCCATTTCCGCAGCCAATACGAATGCGTCCTTTCAGGACAGCGCCTTCCGGTGCAGTTACTTTGGTGCTTTCTCCAGGGTATCCTGCGAAAATATTACAACAGAGGCAAACTACCCCATCCAATCCATCTCTGAAGCCACGGTGCACACGACCGGTATTTCACAGGCCGAGGCCATNNGACAATGCCTCTTGGAATAGTTTTTATAATTTCTGGAACAATCAGTCGGAAAACGCCCTCTGGGATTCGGACAATTTCTGCGGTCAAACCTGGGACACCTATGAGGGCGGCGGCCATGCGGTCACTCTGGTCGGCTATGATGATTCCGCCGCCGATACGGATGATCATTACTGGATTGCTCTCAACAGTTGGGGAACAACCGCCGGCAGACCCAACGGTATCTTCCACGTTAAAATGTATATTAATTACAATTGCACGCTTCGCGGTCTTTCCAGCTATCCGCTTGGATTTCAGACGCTGAACATTGAATGGGGTGTCGCACAGGCTGATCCCGTTGACAGAACAGCGCCCGTCGTGACAGCCTTCTCGGTCCCCACGGTTTCAAAATCGCTTACGGGGCCTGTCAACGTCTTTACTGCAACGGACAACATGGAGGTAACCGGTTACATGATTACGGCTTCTTCAGCGAAACCGTCATCATCGGCTGCCGGCTGGTCGGCAAACGCTCCGACACGTTATACATTCCAGTCGGGGACACTGGGCACAAAAACATTATATGCCTGGGCCAAAGATGCCGCGGGAAATGTTTCATCTTACAAAAGCGCCTCATTAACGCTGAGTATGCCTGATCTGATCGTCTCGGCCGTGAGCAACTGGTCTACAACCATCACTGCATCCCGGAGAAGTTTTTCCATTACCGACACCAATAAAAATCAGGGCAATGCTGCAGCGCCCGTTTCAGTAACAAAATACTATCTATCCACGACCCCCTCCAGGACGGCCAATGCCATACTTCTCGGCGGAACGCGCTCCGTTAAGGCAATTGCAGTAGGTAAAACGTCGAGAGGATCAGCAAAGGTTACCGTTCCCCAGGGGATAGCGAAAACGGTCTATTATGCCATTGCCTGCGCGGATGATAATTTGGTCGTGAACGAAAGCAGCGAATCCAATAATTGCAAGGCGTCATCCCGGAAAATTACCGTTAAATACTGAGGATAAGACGATATTCCAGCAATCGCTGATTTTGCTGATCAAAACCGAAGATTATTCAAAAAGGGGGTTATCCTGACAATACGCTTCTGTTTCACGAAAATGACGGTAAGGAATCGGTTTTGCCGGCTTATGGCGGCATGGTAGAAATACCCGTGTTTGCAGTGATTTGCCGTTCAAAGACCCTTTCAATCCGCTGCCCAGCACACCTCAATAAGAGTAAATTGCATCTTGTAATTAATTACAATTATGGTAATGTGACGCGCGTACTTTTTCACTCAAAAAGTGATCGTAAAAAAACTGCAAAATACTGAAAAGTATTTTTATCTGAAAAGAGGACTTATGAAGAACACATTTCTATTCATTTGGATCATTGTAATGCTCGTTGCATTTTCCTTCCCGTCGATCAGCTTTTCCGCGACGCAGGAGGTTGTCGGCCAATATTGCGACGTGTATACCGGCGATATGAAAAATAAGACCGCCTTGGACGATTTCAAAAAATCTGTAAATGAACATGCCCGAAAAGACGGTTTCAAAAAAATTGTCAAAGCATCGCGTTTAACCAATGTGACGTCTGACTGCATCAATTATGCTGTCAGTCATTACGTGGACAAGGTCACCGTCCTCAGTCACACCGAAAAGACGGAAAACAAAGGAAGACGAATATGTGAAAAGGTGAAAATGACCTATGATTCAGAATCCGTCAGCAAGTATCTCAGTCAGGAATTTTGTTTACAGGGCTGGAATGCGAACGAGGAAAAGGTTCTCTGGTGTTATGACGTCGACACGGCTCTTGAGAGTAAAGAAGGAAAGCTCAATGTCGGGGTGATCATTGAAGCCCAGATGGCCAATATCGATCCCGGCAAAAAGGACCTTTTGGAACAGGAAGAAGAAAAGCAGTTTCTGGAAATGACGCAAATCAACAAGGGCAAATACCAGGTTCTCGACAGGAATGCTTTTATGAAGGCTGCCGAGCAACAGAAAATGTCATTATACGGAATAACGGATAATGATATTTTAAAGTTGGGAAAACTTTTGAATCTTGATGTTGTGGTGCACCGGATCATTAATGACAACGACAGAACAACGAAAGTCAGAAAAATCTCTACGGGAAAAGTTCTTCTAGCCAAAACGTATGTAACAGAGAGCAAAGCACCCACCGTTGCACCCGATTGGATCAAATATGGCAAGGAAACAAACGGCACCGTTCATTTCTATAAGAAGGGGGAGGCCGTCAAAGACAGTGACGAAAGCATTATCAAGGTATTGAATAAATGGGTGTTCTCAAAAAGAGAGGTGTCCAATGCCATTCAATACCGGCGTGAAAACAGGTTGTCGACCAAAGGGTATGACAAATTATCGCACATGATTTATTTATCGGAAATCGATTGTCAAAGTAAGAGCGAAAGAATGATCTACCTGTATTTATACGACCAGGACGGGAAAGCATTGTATTCCCATAGCTACAAAACCCCGGAATGGAACACGATACAACTTTATTCAAACGGAGAAGCTCTTTTCAAAGCAGTGTGTAGATAATCTTTCGGAAAAAGGTGGACGTTTTTCCGCTCAGCAGAAACAAAGACCGTGCCGAAACGCTCATCAACAGCGAAGTGGCGGCCATCCCGTGATGTCATGAAACCACCTGAAACTATCCTGTTGATCATCAGAAGATCCCTTGGCGATGTCCTGGCCGTCTCTCCGGTGGTCGATATCCTTGCACGCCGATTCGCCTCGGCCTCCATCGACCTGCTGGTCAACCAAGACACGGCGGCGGCGGCAAACCTGTTGAAGGGCATCCGGAACATCATTGCGTTTGATGACGGCGCGCTGAAGACAACCCCTGTGTCCTCTTTCATGATGCAAATCGGATTATTGCAAAAAATATTCCGACGTTATGATCTAGCCATTGCCTTCACGACAAACGAACGAAGTAATCTATACGCATTTTTCGCCGGGCGGACATCGATCGGCGCAAGGGAGAAGGTTTTTGCAAAAAACTGGTGGCACCGTTTGCTTCTTGACGGCGGCTATCTGATCGATCCGCAACGTCATATTCTGGAAAATAATCTTTCCGCCCTGAGCACCCTCGGCATCTCTATCGACAGAATCGTGTTGTCCGCCACATACGCCGGGGCGTCCGGACAAAAAGTGCAGCAGATGTTGAAAGATTTCGGCATGGACCGTTTCATCATTTTTCATCCGTCGGGGCGTTACCGGTGCAAATCCTATCCTGAACAACAGAGAAACAGCCTTTTGCGGTTGCTTGACTCGTTGAATATTCCGATTATCGTCACAGGCGGACACAGCGACATCGACCGGCAGGTTGCCGCCACGTTACCGGAATTGAAAAATGTGCGGTCATTCATCGGCAGACTGTCGCTTGAGGAATGTGCCGCTTTAACCGACTTGGCGCTGGCTTATGTCGGGGTCGACACCTTCAACGCTCATCTTGCCGCAGCCTTCAACAAACCGGTTTTTGTCATGTTCGGCCCGACGATTCCGGAAATCTGGTCGCCCTGGTCAAACGATCTGCAGACAGCGGGGCGCCGGAATGCATCGATGCAGATTTATGGAAACATCACTCTTTTTCAATCCGGCATGGCGTGTGTTCCCTGCGGACACTCCAAATGCAGAGAGACGGACCGGCCATCGCCGTGCATGGAGGCCATCGATCCCCGCAATGTTTTCCATCAGGTCCAACAATGGTTTTTAAATTTGTCTCCGGAAAGTCAGGACAATGCAAAAAATGTTTTACCGGTTTAAAAATTTTTCTACGTGCGTTGTGTGCGATCGGTCTTTTCTATCGGACGGGATGAGGGCGCTCCTGGACGATCCGGAGAAATATCTGCAGCAGGCCGAAGCCAGAACCATCCAAGACAACTTCAAAAACAAAATCGTTTATTTTGAGATCGACAAGAAAAAAGCCGTCATTAAAATTCATAAATACAAATCCGCCTGGCACAGGATCAAACGCTATTTCAGGCAAACGCGGGCGAACAGATCATGGGCATACTCTTTGCTGTTCAACGCGCACGGGATACCTACGCCGCAACCGATTGCCTATAAAGAATCCAGAATCGGGCCTTTGCGCGGCGATTCCTATTTCATCTATGAATGGGTCGAAGGCATCAACGGTGAAGAATATTTCACGAAAAACAAGGCCAATCCGGAAATTGTCGAAAAAGCCATAGACGCCATCGTGGACATGACCCGAACGATTAAAAAACTCGGTCTCATCCACGGAGACATTCGTTTAAAAAATATGGTTTTCAGAGGAGACAACCTTCTGTTAACCGATTTTGATGATACGAAAAAGAGGCAGTGGTACAAGAGCAATTACATGAATAATCGCGATTTCAGAGGGCTGATTGAAGACATTTATTACAATGTGCCTCCGGAAATTCAAC
>MTKX01000013.1_pt7 | contig 10036 bp, 10 predicted proteins | sample 1042771 | NCBI WGS metagenome assembly MTKX01 (sample SAMN06212183, study PRJNA360534) | anaerobic digester metagenome | biome: Wastewater treatment plant; material: sludge; isolation source: anaerobic digester fed with sludge from wastewater treatment plant | place: Denmark: WWTP Randers ... | reverse complement strand
GGTTCAGATTCGATTTGAAAAGAGCGCACCGCTTCCAAAATGAGCCGCGATTGTTCGGGCGTAATCATGCCCTGAAGCAAGGCTTGATCGAGAAAAAACTGAAGAGACTCCGGCGTTATGGTGCAAGATGCGAAAAACGGTAGGATAAGAATCAGCGCAAGAATAACCGATAGCACGCGAGATTGAAGCACAATCTTCCGCACCTCATGGTTCTCCTTCCAAAATATCTATGCCATGGATAAATGCAAGGCATTCCGCATAAGAATAGCTATTCTTTTCCATTGCATCCACTGCTTCGAAGTTGAAAGCACTTGATTCTCTGAGCGACAATTCAAGACTAGATGAAAAGCCCTTGCCAGCAAGGACAATCTCAGTTTCCTGCAGTGGAGGTGGATCGGAGACATCGTCAGGGTTCAAGGAGACTTTGACTGGAGAAAGTGCACTCATGTGGATATATCCCGGCCTATTTAGTCCCCGAACAAAGCCAAATATCCAGTCGTTTTCGATGCGTATTATGGCAACTGGAGTCTTGTAAGCGGCAAAAGAGAGCGCCGGCGAAACAAAAGAAGGCTCGGCTCTAACTGCGGCTTTTTCGACCCTGATGAGCATGGTGCTCTCCAGGGACTTTTCCTGCGCCGAGAGAATTGTCAAACCCGCAAGAGCCAGAAAAATCGCAAAAAACCATCGATATTTCATAGCACACCTTCTTGATGACGTCTGGGTGCCCATAACGGCGCAACCAGCGCCAGCCTCCTATCATACTTCATTTCTTGATATGCGAGCAGAAAGACGAAAAATCATCTGCGGCTTTCATTTTGAGCCCCGAACGCATACATTGCTACTCGCACCCACCTATACATATAAGAATATATCACGCAGCAAAACAATCTTCAGATGGCTTGACTGCATAGCCTATCCTTCCATTTAATAAGCGCCATAGCTATAGGCCTTCGCGGATCATCCGGAGACATTTCCTGCAATTCTCTCTCCAATCTCACATAATCCGAAAGGGCGGTGGCTCCTTTTTCTTGTGGAAGCTGTAGCCATCCGTATACATGCTTCTTCCAAGATAAATGCTGATCAGCCGTCAAGGTTTCAGGAAAATTGCGCGCAAGAAGCCTGCCCATCAGGGTTGGAATTCTTGGATCCTGAAATCGAATGCGAAGAAACTCGTTTTTTGCAGCCTGTGGACCGCTATTCATTAGCACTCTATGGAAACGCTCCAGCTCTCTGCGATCCTCGTCTGAATAAAATCCGCCGGCATATAAGGCATGTTCAGGATCAAGCTCATCAACCGATTTTCTCTCAAATCGATAGGCAGCAATGAAGCGCACTTTAAGATCAGGATTTGCCTCGAGAATACGCAGATTCTCTCTGCATTCCACAAGATCGATACCCAGCCGCGCTCGAGCTTGTCGATTTAACACGCTGAGAGGAGCAAGGTAGGGACAGCTGTTGAGGCGGACCATATTGAGAGGTGGACGAATCTTTTCATCTTCCTGCCTCTCCGAGAATAAAAGGTCGCGCAATTCATCTTCGGACATATATAAAAAAGGCTTAGGATCGAAGCGCAAATCATAGGTCACAAGAGCATGGCGATCATCTTCCAGTAGCCCTAAGGGAGTTATTACCGTCGAACAACCACCTTGTCTCGTATAGCGCTGTGAAGTGTGTACGAGCATATTCTCCCGGCGAGAGAGATCTACAAGGCGCGCTAAGTTCTCGCGCCGACGGTGGCGGTAATACCATTCGAAGAGCTTTGGATAAGTCTCAAGCACCTTGCGGGCAAGGCCTATAGTCGCCCTTACATCGTAGAGCGCGTCATGAGCATTCTCATGGGCAACATTTTGTGCTTTGGCAAGATCAACAAGCTTGAACAATGGGTTGCCCTCGCCATTTATTGGCCACTCGAAACCTTCATATTTGAGATCGTGGACGGCTCGCATCAGATTTATTACATCCCAGCGAGAATTGTTGTTCTTGTACTCCCGACTGTAGGGATCCATAAGATTTCTATAGAAAAGATTGCGAATGAACTCATCGTCGAACTGGATGGAGTTGTAGCCTGTCACCGTGCTGCCTGGAACACTCATTTCGCGCTGTATCCTTTGAGAGAACTCATATTCGGATAAGCCTTTCTCTTCGGCTTCCTGAGGAGTAATGCCATGTATATAGCATGCCTCGGGATCAGGAAGATAATCGAGAGGAAGCCTACAGTACATAACGACTGGCTCTGCTACCTCTTCGAGCGCTATATTCGTCCTTATAAAAGCGCACTGCGCGATGCGATCGTGCCTAGGATTGCGACCAAAGGTCTCGAGATCATACCATAGAATTGATACTGCCATCTTTATTTCGTTCTATCTTCTATAGACATTTTCTATGCTTTTTCATCAATAGTAAACATCGCGGGATTAAAATCATCCGATCCTACCCAGAGATTTATCATAATACCCCCTTCGGGAATTTTTTCCACTTTTGCACCCTTGACATGATAGCCGATGAGTTCGAGCCGGGCGTCGCCTAACAGATCTCGGCCTAGCATTGTCCCATAGTAAGAGGCAAGTTCCGGTCTCTGATGCATCTTCAAACCTTGCTCTATTTCCGCGATCTCTTCATCGCTATGGTACCGATCATCTATAGCGACTATATGAAAACCATCGTTTTCGAGATGCAGAGATATCACCATCTTTTTCGGATTGTTGCGCAAAAGATAATTAGCAAGCTCGCTTATGAGTTGTACATATAGATCGTGCCTTTTCATCCTCATTCTCCTCTTGCTTGGCTTAAGAAGCCCTGAATCGGCCTGGATTTGCTCATTCAACCTTGTTTGCGACCTTACTCGACCGATACCAATCGATAACCGAAACGATCAAAGTTGCGGTAAGCCCCGCCGCAAACCCATTGTTGTAGAGAGCCATACCTCCGTGCCAAAAGCATGTTCTATCCACAATAACAAGATGCAAGAATCCCGCAACAAAGCCTAATAAAGGCCCAAATTCTCCAGAAAGAGGCGCTAGTGCCGTCCCAAATAGGATGGCCAAAAGCGGCCCCGGCTCATATAAATCCTTATCGAATACGAAAATTGCCACCACGATACCAAGCACAATCGGAAAAACATTCTTAATATGTTTTCCAAAGAATGAAAAACCAAGAATCGTAAAAAGCCCTCCCAAGACGGGTCCATTGAAAGGAGCTTCGATAATTAGCATAAGGAGCCAGAAGGACAGTCCTAATACTATCATGTTAAGAAAGGCACCCTTTGTCGATACGAAGTCGGAAAAATCACTCGGAAGCCTGCCGCTCATGCCTAGAATCTTGCGGAAATCCAAATAGGCATGCCGAAATAGAGCGACAATGTTCTTGGGATCTTCCTTCACAATGCAAAAAAGAGCAATCAGCAAAACAATAGGTAACAAAGCTACAAGAATTGGACTATGAGCCGTCCCCCATATTTCAATAGGTAGAATGTCTGCGCCCGTCGCATGGGAAAGCGAAGCCGCAAAAAGCCCCAAAAAACCTGCGGTCAAACCCATGTTGTAAAGATTGTATCCCTGATGAAGCCGAAGCATGGCGATGGCAATGGGCGGAAGGATGAGTCCGACGCCCAACCCGATAGCAAAAGAAGCCGGTAAGGCAAGAAAGCTCTTTACTCCGAGCTCGAAGGCAATAAAAGTAATAAGGGGACCCATAGCAGTTCCGAATATGGCTATGAGGGCGTAGTCTCTAGGTTTTTTCCTTACCAAAAGCGCAGAAAAAGATACTCCAAGCATTATTGGAAAACAATTGAATGGGGTCTTACCGAAAAAGGCAAAACCCATCATCGTAAAAAGGGCTGCAAGAGAAGCACCAGTTAACCTGAGTTTATTAATTGCCAGAAAACCATAACCCAGAAAGCCAACCGTACTGACATTGAGGAGTGTCGACCCTACCCCCGCAATAGCTATAAAGTCGCTTACAAGCCGAGCAGGTGTGATCTGCAGCTGCAGAAAACCCAGGATGGCTTGTGTTCCGCCCTCTATTATCCCGGCAAGAAAAATAAAGACCAGCACTATCAGCATAAAAGCATTCAAAGTCTTGGGCTGCTCCATCATGCACCTCTCTTTTTCCATCCTAGAATCATTGAGCCGCATAAATCAAGTGTTATAAAGATCTGACTTGACGAATCCTTTGAGCGCCTTCACAATGAAATAAAAGGAGTTACTCATGAATAACGGAATATTCCACATTCCAAGGCCAATCAACGAACCTGTGTTTAATTACGCCCCGGGTTCGCTTGAACGAGCCACATTGAAAAAGGAGCTCGATCACCTCCGCACAAATCAGATCGAAATTCCCCTGATTATAGGCGGAAGAGAGCTGCGTACGGGCAAGACAGCTACTATTCGCCGCCCAGATGCCCATGGAGAAGTCCTGGGAGTCTATCATCTGGCAGGAGAAACCGAAGTCAAGATGGCAATGGAAGCGGCTCTTGCCGCGCAAGAAGGATGGGCTGCCATGCCCTGGGAGGAGCGCGCCGCGGTTTTCCTAAAAGTTGCGGAACTCATTTCGGGTAAATATCGAGCGCTTATGGATGCTGCAACCATGCTCTGCCAGTCCAAAACCGCCTACCAAGCCGAAATCGACGCTGTCTGCGAGGCAATCGATTTCCTTCGATTCAACCCCTGGTTTATGGAGCAAATCTATTCGCAGCAGCCAGATAATGTAAAAGGAGAATGGAATAGATCGGCCTACAGGCCCTTAGAAGGATTTGTATATGCTGTAACCCCATTCAACTTCACATCGATAGCTGCAAATCTCCCCACTTCTCCCGCAATGATGGGCAATACAGTGGTTTGGAAGCCCGCATCTAATGCAGTGTACTCCAACTACATGCTCATGAGGCTGTATATGGAAGCCGGTTTGCCTCCGGGAGTCATCAACTTTGTGCCGGGAAGCGGCAGTCTGATTTCGAATGTAGTGCTTGCAAGTCCTGAGCTCGCTGGCTTTCACTTCACGGGCTCGACAGAAGTATTTCGCTCTCTCTGGAAACAGATTTCATCGAATCTGGAATACTATCGGAGCTATCCGCGCATTGTAGGAGAAACGGGAGGCAAAGATTTTATCTTCATCGATCCGAGCGCTGAACTTGAACCTACCGTAGCTTCCACTCTCAGAGGAGCTTATGAATATCAAGGTCAGAAGTGCTCGGCGGCATCTCGGCTCTATATCCCTGAATCGCGTGCTTCTGAATTCATAGAAGCCCTTGTTGCCCAGATCTCTACAATTCCCATGGGAGAGATCACCGATTTCCGCAATTTCATGGGTGCGGTGATCGATGAAACAGCCTTCGAAAATATCCATGGCTATATCGAACGCGCAAAGGCACAAGGAGCGAAGGTGCTTGCAGGAAGCAATTGCAATAAATCTCACGGTTGGTTTATTGAGCCTACTCTTATTCTCACCGAGGATCCGCGCTCCGAGACTATGGTCAATGAGATATTCGGACCCGTCCTTACGGCTTATGTCTACGATGATCGAGACATGGAGGCGGCTTACAGGCTTATTGATTCTACTTCGCCCTATGGGCTCACAGGTGCCATAATGGCTACGGATAGAGAGCGCATCAATCGAGCTCTTCTTGCGTTTCAAAATTCGGCGGGGAACCTTTATATCAACGATAAGCCAACGGGAGCAGTGGTTGGCAGGCAGCCTTTTGGGGGAGCGAGAGCTTCTGGCACCAACGATAAAGCAGGCAGCATAATCAATCTCTTGCGATGGGTGAGCGCGCTCGCCATCAAAGAGAATTTCTCTCCTCCAGCCGACTGGCGCTATCCATTTATGAAAGGAGACGACTAAAACGCAGATGTCGGGTGCCTTGTGGTAAGAGCAAGAATATTCAATGTCCAGCGCCATAGGGAAAGTGCTCAGTTGAAGCTGCCATACTGGCGGTGAGAACCTGCGAGAGCTAGCGAGAGCTGGCGGTGAGAGCTAAAGGCAGCATCATTTTCGTTTTGCAATCCCTACCTAATCATGCTTTGCCTTGCTTATCTGGCTAATCCGAATTTTGTCAGCCTCCTTGCCCACTCAACCCAGCGCAACATCCAAAAGCATCATAAGAGCGAATCCGCACATAGTACCTATGGTAGCAAGGTGGCCATTTGAATCGCGACTTGCTTCAGGAAGCACCTCCTCGGCTACGACATAAATCATCGCGCCAGCAGCAAAGGAAAGCGCATAAGGCAGAATAGGCCGCATTGCGAGCACAAGGACCGCACCCAGAATTCCCGCTATGGGCTCGACAAGACCCGATGCTTGTCCATAAACGAAACTTTTTCGACGAGAAAGCCCTTCTCTTCTAAGTGGAATAGAGACCGCTGCCCCTTCCGGAAAATTCTGCAACCCAATGCCGATGGCCAACGCAATTGCACCCGACAAACTAGCGCTTGGTATATCAGCCGCAATCGCCCCAAAACCCACGCCGACCGCAAGACCTTCAGGGATATTATGGAGAGTAATGGCAAGCACAAGAAGGACGCTGCGTTGCCAGCTCGTATGAAGGCCTTCTGCCTCGCTCATATCCGCTCCAATGTGCAAATGTGGCAAAAGATGGTCTACCCCTAGTAGAAACGCTCCTCCAAGCAAGAATCCAATAACCGCTGGTAGCCACGGAATAAGCCCCATAGATTCGGATAATTCAATGGCTGGAGAAAGCAAGGACCAGAAACTCGCCGCAATCATCACTCCGGCCGCAAAGCCGAGCATTGAGTCGAGAACCTTCTTGTTGATCTCCTTGAAAAAGAAGACCATCGCAGCGCCAAGCGCTGTCATACCCCAAGTAAAGAGGGTTGCAAAAAAGGTCTGCATAACATGATTTTCGATATTCATAGATACCTCTTAGGCCTCCATTCTCTCTATTCGCTATTATCTTTTATCGCTCTTTTAATTAGTCCCGGTCGGCTTCAATCGCTATTCTATCCGAAACAAGGTAATAAAATACAGGCTGCCTATTGGACAATCGCCTTTTTTGATCGCCTAACATTGACTGTATTTCGAGTTGCCTATATCTTTTGGTTTTGGAAAGAGCCAGATGAAAATTGATTTTTCTCATGAATTTAAAGACAATATGAGCGGACCATTGGGAATGCCGCAAAACACAAAGAACATAGAAGAAAAGGCCTATGTCGCATTATAAGAATCTGGTCTTCAAGGGTGGCGGAGTCCGAGGCATCGCATATATCGGAGCGCTTCAATACCTATATGAGCGAGGTATAATGCCTCATATCCGGAGAGTTGCCGGTACATCGGCCGGAGCAATAACCGCGCTCGGTGTTGCAATGAATCCAACAGATTTTATGGGCTTCAGAACGCTAGCCGATAGCCTCGATTATCGCAAAGTTCCTTCGGAACAGGACGAGAATACCGAAAAACTCACAAGTAAGCGGCTCATCGCAATAATCGAGCACTATCGCGAACTTGCCATTTTTAAGAACTTGCAGTGTTCCATAAGGCTTTTGCAGGAAAAAGGCTGGTATTCAAGCGAATACCTCTATACATGGCTTAGATCTATCATCGCCGAGTATTTCACTGTCGCCAAGGAGATATATACTTTCGCCGATTTTGCCAATACACAAATCCATAGAGACGGCAGACCCTTCCTAGACTTATATATTACGGGGACCGATGTATCCAATCGCACTGCTCGGCTCTTTTCGCTAGAAACAACCCCAGATATGGAAGTTGCTCTGGCAGTACGTATCTCGATGTCTATTCCGCTTTTTTTCGAAGCTATCCAGTACCAGTATCCGGGCACCGAAGAGCCTCAATTCTATGTCGATGGCGGCGTTATGTGGAATTACCCAATAAATCTATTCGACGATCATAAGTATTGCAGAAAGCTCAATGATGGGGCAAATGCCGAGACTTTAGGGCTCTTTCTATTTTCTTCTTCCGAAAAGACGCACTATCCTCCAATAAAATCCATGCTCGACTATATGAGATCACTTTTTGAAAGTGTTTCGACGGTGCAAGAGCAACTCGCCATTCGAACAGAGAAGAATTATTCCCGGACCATTTACATCGACGATTGTGGTATCGAAGCCACGGATTTCGACATTCAGCCAGGAGATGAGCGACATAGAATGCTCATAGACTCAGGGTTCAGGGCAACCAGAGAGTTCTTTGAATCCAGGACAGAATGGTCTCAGTTTCTCGCATTCCTTAGGGAGCGCTTTGGATGGAAGGAGTAAGCCTGTCTACCTTCATACAACCGCTATACATGAGCTTTTTTACATATGAAAAACATTATGCTTGAATAATATCATTTATCATGCCATATTCCATTTATTCAGAGCTTCGTTCTTTAGGAGTATACATTCATGGATCTTGTTCCCGAAAAAAAGCCAAATCCTGCTATCAAGCAGGTCATCGGTGTAATTAGCGGCAAAGGAGGAGTCGGCAAATCTATGGTCGCATCTCTCCTGGCTCAATCCTTTGCCGCACGCGGCTTAAAAGTAGGCATGTTGGATGCAGATATTACAGGGCCGAGCATTCCCCGGCTGTTAGGCATAGATTGTTTTCGCGGTGAATCCGATGGTGAAAACCTCTACCCTGTGCAAAATGAGGAAGGAATAAAGGTGCTCTCCATAAACCTTTTCAATGAAAATGAGGATGATCCAGTTATATGGCGCGGCCCCTTGCTCGCCAAGGTCATCGATCAGTTCTGGTCAGATACAATATGGGGAGATCTGGATTATCTAATCATCGATTTCCCGCCAGGTACTTCGGATGTAGCACTCACCGCATTCCAGACCATTCCCTTCTCGGGCTTAGTGGTGGTTGCTACGCCCCAAGATTATGTCACCATGATAGTGCGCAAATCGGTCAATATGGCCTCCATGCTCAAGACGCCTGTGCTCGGTGTGGTTGAAAACATGCGTACAATGGTTTGTCCTCATTGTGGTGCAGAGATTGCTCTATTCGATGATGGCAGCCAAAATGGAGCTAAGCGGATGGAATTGCCTCTTCTTGCAAGTTTGCCCTGGAGAAAAGAACTTGCTCAAGCACGATCCCTTCGATGGTCCGCTCTCAGCCAAGAGATCAAAAGGGATGCTGATCGTCTCGCCAATGAGGTGGAATTTGCTCTGACGGCATTTTCGCCGAAATGAGAAATCACATACGACAAGTTTTCTTTTCTTGTTCCACTTTGTCTTTGTAGAAGCCCCTTTGCCGGTCATGCCCTGTTCCTCATTCCTAGATCGCTCATGACATTAGCGCAACAATCATGCTAAAATAAACAATATAAAGAACAATCTATAGTAGAGGAGTTTGCTATGAAAGGAAAACGCTTATTGATGATTCCAGGCCCCATAGAATTTACCCTTGAGGTGCTAGCGGAAATGGCAAAGCCGACACTGAGCCATACCGATCAGCAATTCATCGAAGAATTCGGTCAAGCACTCGAGAAAATGCGGAAAGTCTGGCTCGCCCCCAACGGTCAGCCCTTTGCAATTGCTGGAAGTGGTACACTTGCCATGGAGATTGCAGCAGCAAATATAACAGAACCAGGAGATAATGTGCTTATTGTGCACACTGGTTATTTCAGCGAACGTATGGCCGACATTTTCAGGCTGCATGGCGCTAATGTGGATATAGTTCAAAGTGCGGTCGGCGATATTCCGGAAATAGATGAGGTGCGCAGGAGACTCAAATCTAAGAATTACAAGATACTCAGCATTACCCATGTGGATACAAGCACGGGAGTTCGCACCGATGTAAAAGCACTCTCCGCAGCCGCACAGGAGACGAACACGCTTGTAGTAGTGGATGGAGTATGCGCGGTAGCCGGAGAAGAGCTTCGCATGGAAGAATGGGGAGTGGATATTGCCTTTACCGCTTCACAGAAGGCAATCGGCGTTCCTCCAGGCCTTGCGCTCCTTGTGACCAGCAAAAAAGCCATGGAGTCTTTTAGGTCTAGAAAAAGCCCGGTAGGTGCCTATTATTGCGACTGGCAATACTGGCTGCCCGTCATGGAAGCATACGAAGGGCGAAAATCGGC
>MTKX01000576.1_pt5 | contig 10039 bp, 6 predicted proteins | sample 1042771 | NCBI WGS metagenome assembly MTKX01 (sample SAMN06212183, study PRJNA360534) | anaerobic digester metagenome | biome: Wastewater treatment plant; material: sludge; isolation source: anaerobic digester fed with sludge from wastewater treatment plant | place: Denmark: WWTP Randers ... | reverse complement strand
CAAAAAAGAGGCAGGATTGTCAGTCGTTAAGGCTTACCAGACCTTCCGGGAGGGTCATCGTGATTGTCTTGTGCCTGCGGTCAACGGAAACAATCAGGTCAGGGTGGAGAGGGATATACACCCTCCGGCCTTCTATAACAGCCACGGCAATAACCTGGCCGGGGTTCTGTATTAAATCATCTATTATGCCTGACAAGCCGGTGTTTGTATCAGTCAGTGTGAATCCCTCCAGCGCCATGAGATCATTACCTGACTCTCCGGCGCCTTCAGAAAGCATCTCGCATCCGCGGAGGTGCGCCACAGACTCTGCAGTGAGGTAATCATCAAACGATATTATCATAGTATCGGGGGCAGGTAAAAATGCTTCCCGTGTAAAAAAAGGAACCGGTATCCCTTCGGTAATGACGAATACCGGTTCTCCCTGTTCCGGATCCCCTGTGATGGCTCTCCTGCTCTTCACTACCACGGCTCCATCGAAGCCGTGGGTTTTTGTTATTCTGCCAATGGTTCTCATAATCAGGNNCTCTGCGGGAGCTTCTGTCTCTGCCTCTGCGGGCGCTTCAGTCTCTGTCTGTGCCGAAGCCTCTCCGGCTGCATCTTCGGCAGCGCTCTCTTCAGGAGCCTCGGCTGCTTCAGCAGCTTTTGCTGCTGCCTCTGCCTCAGCGGCAAGGGCTGCTGCCCTTTTGGCGAGCTCTTCTGCCCTGGCCTCCTTGATTGCCTTTTCAGCTTCAAGTTTCTTCTTGCGCAGCTCTTCGCCCTTCTTCTCCAGGCCTGACCTCTTCAGTTCAATTTTCTCTTCCTTGCCCTTCAGCCATTCATTAAACCGGCGGTCAGCTTCTGCTTCGTCAAAAGCACCTTTTCTTACTCCTTCAAGCAGGTGCTTCTTCATCATTACTCCCTTATACTTCAGGATTGCCCTGCAGGTGTCCGTAGGTTGCGCACCATTCTGCAGCCATTCCAGTGCCCTCTCGAAGTTGATTTCAATTGTTGCCGGGTCAGTGAGCGGATTATAAGTTCCGATCTTCTCAATGAATCTGCCATCACGTGGCGACCTGCTATCTGCTACCACCACGTGGTAGAAGGCCTGCTTCTTGCGGCCCTTCCTAGCTAATCTGATTTTTACTGACATTTAAAGAATTAATTTATTGTTACTCTTTTTAAACGAGGGTGCAAATATACAAGTTAATTTTTACCTGCCGACAGTTCTGCATATTAAAATTTGCCTCTCAATACCTGACAATGGTTTTTGAATGCTGTTTTCCCCTGGCCGTTGTGACGGTGACAATATAGATTCCTGAAGGCCAGCCGGCGCCGGAAATTGTTATTATGTCAGATTCCGGAACCATTCCGGCCATTTCGGCGCCGCTGATATTTCTTATCGAAATCCTGTTTGATTCGGGAGGAAGTTCAATCATAAACCGGTCTGTGAAGGGCACGGGCCAGACTGTGAAAGCATCCTCCTGCCAGCCATCGCCGGCAGCAAGCGAAGCTGTGAGCCGAAGCAGCCTTGCAGCCCTGATATTGTTTCCGTGCGCATCGCTCACTATGAAAGTTATGGTGTCTGCCGGGCCATCGCTGACCTCGAAGGAACGTGACATTCTCAGCGAGTCACCGTCGAGATAGTAATCAGGCACCCACTCAGTTCCTGTCAGGGTTGAGTCACATTCGAGGACAATGTCATAGGAGTTATCAGTGGCTTCGTCAACCACGGTGAATTTGCCTATTGCCGTTCCGGGCGGATTGCTTAACAGTACCACGGTGTCAGAGAGGGCCACGTCAGTGGGATAATAATAAGGTTGTATACCCAGAATGGCTGTATGATCCTTCGTAAAATCGGAGCTGCCGGGTTTAAGGTTGTCAATGGTATAGTAACCGTCATCAACACCGGTCCATCCCCAGTTGAGGTGATAGTAGTTGCTTCTAAATACTCCGTCGATATTGAATGCGTGCCCCGATGCTCCGGTTCCCGGGAAACCGGAATAGATAATCGGCCTTCCGGCAAGAAGATTCTCATCAAGCAGAGCCTTCCATTCAGCAGTATTGGTTCCCCGTTTTTTGAAGGCTATCCTTTTGGAAAAGAAAAAGAACTCCTTCAGTGCGCTTGCCGCGGCGGCAGACGTAAGGGTACCTGATCCCGCAGGGCTGAAATCCATGTCTACTGAGACGGCACAGTGGAACAGGATCAGTGCATTATTATCATCAGGCATTGCAAGTTTCATATTTGCCCAGTCATAGGTGGCAGAACTGAAGTCGGCATAAATACTTCCGTACGTGGGGTGATCATATTGTCTGGCACCTTTACCATGCTCCGGTATACCGAAGACACTCATTGCCTGTGCCATGCTCACAGCCACGCATCCCACGTAAACATGTCCTCCGGGGCCGTCCGGGTCTTCCGGACAGAAGCGGTTCCAGCCCTTATTCTGATTCCAGGTGACCTTGATCAGCGGTGAGACAATCACCTCTGCTGTGCTTGCAACAGCTGACTTATTGAAGTAATATGCAGGGTCCCACCTGGGATCCCTTGAAGAGCTTTTCGCGGTAACAGAAGGCTTTAGTTGATCTGCATATCCGGAAAGGAAGACGAACCTGTTGTCCTTTTCGCTTTCAGATGGCTCAGTAAAAGTTCCGGTAAGGGAGAATGCCAATACCGGCAATGCAGAGTAGTCTCCTGACATAAGGAGCCAGCCTTCCGGCAGAAGGTCAATCACAAATATTGCATCTCCACCTGCGACAGACATTGGTCTTATACCAGATACTTTATGAACAGCGCTTCCAAGATATCCATTTATAAAGGCATTGGCCGTTTCTGCCATCTGAGACCTGGTGACAACCTGTGCACCCGCTGCAACGGGCAGCAGAAAGAGAAGTGATATGAATAACCGTCTTAGCATTGTTTGAAACAAAGGTGCAAATATACCGAAATTTACAGAGGTGAAAAAGAGGGTGTTCCCGGTAAATGGAAAACACCCTCTTAATTCAGTTAATTACCTGTCCGGTCTCTGTTTACTTTGTCCAGGTTGTATTAAAGCAGTCCCATGCATAGACATAGGCATCAATAACAATGCACATTCTGTCAATCTTGATGGTTCCGTCTGCCTCAATGGTACCAGTAATTTTATATGATGAAGCAGCTTCAAGCATGCCGGCAGTAAGGTAACCGCTGGAAATTGCAAGAATCTCATCAGTTGCGTAGTAGAGTGATCCGCTGGAATAGCCGTAGGTTTCCCCAAGGGCGCTCGGAGACTTCATCTCAATTGTCATGTCAGTAGTGTTGAGGGTTGCCACAACCGGGGTTGAGGTTCCTGCAATACCAACAACGTTAAGCTTGTTATTATCAGATTCAACTGCACTGGTGGTGATTGTCCAATCCTCATCCCAGGCACCTGGTTTTCCGTAACTGACAGCAGTAACATTAAATGTGCCCAGCCATGTTTTAAGCGGATGTTCATCATCAACAATGGTTACCAGGATTGAATTCTGAACCGCTACCGGATAGTTTTTACTGTTGGAGGCAATAGAGACTCTAAACTGCTTGTTGCCGGTAAAAATGTCATTATCGATCGGGGTAACCGTTACCGATGCAAGGCCTACAGGCAGATTCAGATTCTTTGTTGAAAGGGTGAAGTCTGTTCCCTCCACTGCCGGTTTGCCTATTCCTTCAACAGAGACAGAAAGAGTGACATCTGTAGCCTCTGTTCCTTGAGCAGCGCCAAGGTAGATTGTGAATGAACCTGTTGCATCTTCCTTGACTGAAAGAGTGGCCTGGCTCATTCCAACGATGGTGCTTGAATCATCAAAAATTAAAGGATATTTATCATCGCACGAGGTCGTCATTAACATGACAACTGTGAGAATGAGTAAGTTGGAAATTATCTTTTTCATAATTTACGAGTTTAATGTTAATAACCCGGATTCTGTTCGCAGTTGACATTAGCGTCAATCTCCGCCTGAGGAATAGGCATAGCCCATTTATAATTGACAAGAGCTGTTCCGCCTGCGGTGAATGGGATATCCTTGTTTGAAAGCCCGGTATAATCATTCCTGACAAGGGAGCGCTGTGTGCGTGCAAGATCGAACAATTCATTGCCTTCGAAGCACAGTTCTCTTCTTCTTTCAGCGTAGATATCACTCAGGGTGACAGCACCTGCGGCTGCCAGTCCGCGATTTGTACGGATTGCGTTATAGTCGTCCAGTGCGGTTGCTCCTGCTACTGAAGCTCCGTTAAGGATAGCCTCAGCACGGATAAGGTACATTTCTGCCAGACGGAGAACTGGCACATTGAACTCACGGTGGGGTGTTCTTCCAAGACGTCCCGGATATTTCAGGCTCCAGTATTCGCCAGGATAATCATCCGGCTGGAGGAACAGGTCAGCACGCACATCACCGGCTTCGTAAAGGTTGAGTACATCAAGTGATGCAGCACAGTCGCCGTAGCCGCCCGGATCCATCATATAGGATATTGCATCCCACCAGGGATGTGAGGAGTTGCCTTCTGAGCCGTCAACCTGGAAGATAATTTCTTTACCCGGGCCACCACTGCCCCAGTAACCCTTATTATCCCATGTGGTGTAGTCATCGGCGGTGAAGAGTGAAAGCCCTGCAGTACCAATTACCGTGGTGGCATATGATGCAGCTTCCGCCCAGTTCTCCATATAGAGGTAAACCTTGGCAAGAAGCGCCTGAGCAGCCACCTTGGTTGCGTATGCAGCATCATCTCCTCTCTTGTTGGTAACCGGCAGGAGAGCGATAGCATCCTTAAGGTCAGCTACAACCCTGTCATAAGTTTCACCAACCGTATTACGGGCGGGATAACCGTTTTCCGTTACAAGCACAACCGGAACACCCAGGTTCGTGGTTCCTGCCGAATATGGCTGGCAATACATGCGTGCAAGGTCAAAGTAAGCAAGACCTCTCATGAAGAGGCACTCGCCCCTAAGCACGTTCAGTTGAGCCTCTTCAACGCCGGTCTCGGTGAAACCGCCGTCAATTACTTCCAACACGTTATTGGCCTTTGCAATTGTAGAATAAGCTGTTGCCCAAAGCCCTGATGTTGATGCAGGAGTGTTGTTCCACAGATACTCATCAGTATACCGTCCTGATATTACAGAACCCCTTTTGGCATTACCACCCTTCATGTCAGCTGTGATCACAAACTGTGATCCGTACCATGCATAACCACACAGTTGGGAATATACACCACCAGTGGCATTATCAAGGCCCTTATAGGTGGAAAGTGTAAGCTCGTTTGACTGGGATAACCGGGGCTCCTTGACAAGGAAATCCTCACAAGCAGTGAAAAGTACTGCAAAGGTTACCATTAAAAGTATTAAGTGTTTTGTTTTCATAGCGTCATCGATTTATTTGTTAGAATGATACCTCAATGCCACCTATGATCTTCTTGGACATCGGATATATACCGAAACCGCATCCGTCAACGCCTCTTTCCGGATCCCAGAAGTCAACGTTATGGAAGGTGTACAGGTTCACTGCGCTAGCATAGACCCTCAGGTTCTGCATTTTCATCTTGTTAACAACTGCCCTGGGCAGGTTGTATGAGAGGGTGATATTCTTCAGCCTCAGGTATGAGCCGTCATATAACCATCTTGTGCTGCGGTAGCCGTTTGAACTGGTAGTGTTGTTGGCTATCGGTTTCGGGTTTCTTGCAATCTGGCCGGGTGTAGTCCAGTAATCGAGCTGGGTATTTGCACCGGTATTGGGCCAGCTGTATCCGTCAGAGTTGGCATAACGGTTCTCCTCAATGGATACAAGATTGCCCCACTTATATTCAAGGTTGACGTCAAGTGTTACGCCATAGGCTGCCAGCTTGGTATTAATACCACCGGTCAGCTTGGGTTCAGGTGTCCCGGCTATGATTCTTCTGGCCTGAGCATAGTTGTTGGTGAGTTCACCATTCTCATTATACCACATGGCGTCACCGTTGGCCGGGTTAACACCGGCATAGTCATACAGGTAGAAGCTGTACAGGTGTTCACCTACCTTATGTACAAGGCGGTTATTGCCAGGGATGAACTGCTCATCCTTGCCAAGGTCAAGAATTGTACTGTTATTATGGGCAACATTGAAACCGGCAGACCATTCAAAGTTATTGCCTGTGATCAGCGTCCCGTCCAACATAAACTCAATACCTTCGTTCTTGATTGACCCGATGTTGGTTGTTATGGAGCTGAAACCGGATGTACGTGACAGGGGATAGGCAAGAAGCATATCCAGGGTCTTGCGTGAGTACACATCAAATGAACCGGTGATGCGGTCAAATAATGCAAAGTCAAGACCTGCGTTATAACCGGTATTGTTTTCCCATCCAATATCAGGATTTGATGGCTGGGTGGGAACCATAACAGAGTTTCCGTTGTACTGNNTAGCTTCCGCGAAGCTTAAGCATGTTGATGAACTCTACATTGTCCATGAAGTGCTCCTTATGAATGTTCCATGATGCACCCACTGACCAGAAGGTACCCCAGCGGTTCTTTGATCCGAAACGTGACGAACCGTCTGTCCTGAGGCTTGCCTGCAGATAATACTTATTGTCGTAATTATAGCGGGCAACACCAAAGAATGACATTATGGTGTATGCTGTCTCATAATAATCCGCATCATCGTCATCCGAGGTGGCCGTGTTTGGGAACGGAATATTCGGGTCTACGTTGGGAGATACGATATAGTACTCGTTATAGTCAAATTTTGAAGCTTCCTGACCGCCTACAATTGAGAGGTTATGCGAGCCAAACTCCTTGTCGAAGTTAAGGGTGTTTGAGGTTGTAAGCAGTACATACTTGGTTCTTGAGGTCTGAAGGTAACCCAGTGTCTCACCGTAGTTGGCCTCAGGGCTCCAGTATCTTACACCTTCACCGTCAGTTAATTCAATACTGTTGGCTGTCTTTGCTGTAAGACCCTTTATAATCTGATACTCAAGGAATCCGTTTGTGTTGAGCCTGTACTGCTTTTCCCACTGCGGGTCATACTCGGCAGTGGCACGCGGGTTGGCATTGGCATTCTCCGGAATAATCAGGTTATATGTACCGTCATCATTCCTGATCGGAGTGAATGGCTTGATCATCATCATGGCAAACAGCGGGTTCACGTAGTACATTGACTGCATGGGAACGTCGTTTGCAACTGAATATGCTCCGTTGAAACGGACACCCAGCTTCAGTTTCTTGTTCAGCTGATGGTCAACGTTTGAACGTATGGAAAACTTGGTGAAGTCAGAACCGTATACAATACCCTCGTGCTTGTCATACAAACCTGAGAAGAAGTGCTGGGTCCTGTCGCTGCCACCCTGTGCACTCAGCTCTGCAGAATAGATGCTGCCTGTACGGGTGAGCTCTTTCATCCAGTCAGTAATAGGTCCGTCAAGAAGAGAATTCGGGAAATAGTATTTCGAGTTTGACGGATCATCAGGGTTACCACCTGCATTTATCACAGCCGTCCTCTGGAAGGTAAGGTATTCTTCTGCCGTGAGTGGCCTGTAACCATTGTCATTGGCAATCTGCTCAACACCATATGATGCACGGAAATTCATCTTTGCAGCACCGGCTTTACCTGACTTGGTAGTAATAAGAATTACACCGTTGGCTGCCCTTGAACCGTAGATACTTGAGGCAGCGGCATCCTTGAGGATCGTCATTGACTCAACATCATTCGGGTTGAGTGAAGCAAGTGCATTACCTGTGTTTGTAAAGAAACTCTGGTCACCTGACATCACGGGAATACCATCAATAACGTACAGGGGTTCCGAGCCTGCATTGATTGAGCTGATACCACGGATTCGAATCTGGGTATTTGCACCAGGCTGCCCTGATGTTGCAGTTACCTGAACACCAGCCACCTTTCCGGAAAGCATTTTCTCAATACTTGTCTCAGGAACGTTCTGAATCTCCGAACTCTTTACTTCGCCTACCGATCCCGTGCTGGCTTCACGCTTCTGAACACCGTATGCCACAACAACAACCTCTTCGAGGTTAAGAAGGTCAGGCTGCATTACAATATCAATTGTATTGGCAGCACCTACAGTGACCTCCTGCGTTTTCTGACCGGTAAACCTGAAAACAAGAATTTGGCCCGGTGAGGCCTGAATTGAGTAGTTTCCGTCTACGTCGGTAACTACTCCAATTGTGGTTCCTTTAATCAAAACGGTTACTCCTGGTATCCCGAGGTTGTCCTCAGAGGAAGTAACCATTCCGGTAACTGTCTTCTGCTGGGCAGCAGAAGTCAGCAGTAATCCACAAAGCAAGAAAAATACTGAAAGTAGTCTTTTCATAACTCTTAGATTAGGTTAATACTAAACAAAATGTAGTTTCAAATAAAGCAGGTAAATATAAGAAAAAATATTTGCATGAAATAAGTTGGACATAAACAATCTCTATTTTTCCTTAGATTTGTAATCTGGTGAGGAGAAAAACCCGTTTAGCACTTTTATGTCATCATTTGTTCATTTACACGTACATACACAATACTCCATTCTTGACGGGGCAGCAGCAGTAAAACCTCTGGTCAGCAGGGCCAGGGAACTGGGAATGACGGCCATTGCCATCACTGACCACGGTAACATGTTCGGTGTGAAAGGGTTTCATGATGCCGCTACCGAAGAATCAATAAAGCCNNTAGAGGACCGCTCCGGTGACCACCTCATATTACTGGCAAAAAACAAAACCGGCTACCAGAACCTGGTCAGGCTGGTCTCCGAAGCCTGGATAAGAGGCTTCTATTACAAGCCCCGTATTGACAAGGAGCTTCTCCTCAAACACCGGGAGGGGCTGATAGCCTCCTCAGCCTGCATAGCCGGTGAGGCAGCCCAGGAGATACTGGCAGGAAACATGCGGGAGGCAGAGGAAGCCATCCTTTCATACAGGGAGATTTTCGGCGACGATTACTATCTTGAAGTGCAGCGCCATGAAACAACTGACCCGACAGCAGACGTCACCGTCTTTCCGCAGCAGCAAAGGGTGATAGCTGCATACCGTGAACTTGCTGCAAAACATAATATTAAAATAATTGCTTCGAATGACGTCCACTTCATAATGAAGGATGACGCCGAGGCCCATGACCGTCTCATCTGCCTCAATACAGGCAAGGACCTCGATGACCCGAAAAGGCTTCGATATACCAAACAGGAGTATCTGAAGAGCGCAGAAGAGATGCTCAGCATCTTTGCCGATATGCCAGAGGCGGTCAGCAACACTGTGGAACTGGCTGACAAGGTTGAATATTATGATCTCAACAGCGAGCCCATAATGCCGGAATTCACCATACCGGCGGAATTTGCCGACAAGGACGAGTATCTCAGGCACCTGACAATGAAAGGTGCAGCAGAGCGGTGGGAGACTATCACACCCGAAATAGAGAAACGTCTTGACTTTGAGCTCTCGGTAATAAAAAATATGAAGTTCCCCGGATACTTCCTGATTGTGCAGGATTTTCTGAGGGCTGCCCGCGAGATGGGCGTATGGGTGGGGCCGGGCAGAGGCTCCGCCGCAGGAAGCGCTGTAGCATATTCCCTCCGGATTACAGACATTGACCCGATAAAATACAACCTCCTCTTCGAGAGATTTCTAAACCCTGACCGCATCTCAATGCCTGACATAGACATCGACTTCGACGAAGACGGACGTGAAAAGGTGCTCAGGTACGTGGTTGAAAAATATGGTCATGACCGTGTGGCACATATAATCACATTCGGCACCATGGCCGCAAAGATGGCTATCAGGGATGTTGCACGGGTTCAGAAACTGCCACTGCCGGAAGCAATAAGACTGACAAAGATGGTGCCCGACAAGCCCGGGGTAACACTGAAGGCAGCCTACGAAGAGGTGCCTGAACTCCTTAAAGAGAAGGATTCAAAGGATCCGCTGGTGGCACAGACACTGAAATATGCCGGGGTGCTCGAGGGAAGCATCAGGCAGACCGGCGTGCACGCCTGCGGTATAATCATTGGCAAGAATAGCCTGTCTGAACATATACCCATCTGCACGGCAAAGGATACAGACCTCTATGTGACCCAGTATGAGGGCAATCA
>MTKX01007495.1_pt1 | contig 10042 bp, 8 predicted proteins | sample 1042771 | NCBI WGS metagenome assembly MTKX01 (sample SAMN06212183, study PRJNA360534) | anaerobic digester metagenome | biome: Wastewater treatment plant; material: sludge; isolation source: anaerobic digester fed with sludge from wastewater treatment plant | place: Denmark: WWTP Randers ... | reverse complement strand
AGCATTGTCTTTGTCGGCTTCCAGGCCCAGGGCACGCCGGGCCGGAAGATCGTCGATGGCGCGAAAAAAATCCGCATCTTCAATGAGGACATCGCCGTGGCGGCCCGGATCTTCACGATCAACGGCTTTTCCGCGCATGCAGGGCAGGACCAGCTTCTGGAATGGCTTGCGGACGTCCGGTCCACCTCCACGCAGGTTTTCCTGGTCCACGGCGAATACTCCGCCCAGGAGCACCTGGCGGGCCTGATCCGGGAAAAGTTCGGCCTGTCCGTAACCGTGCCGGAGTATCTGGAAGAAATCCTTCTGAAGCCGGGCGCCCGCGTAAAGGAAATTCCGCCGCCCGCAGGCGCTGCCCCAGACGCGGGACTCCCGCCGCTCCTGGCCGATCTGAAAAGGAGGCTGGACGACATGGGCGCCGGAATGGGGAAACTTCAATCCCTGCCCGCATCCCGTCAGGCAGAAATCGCCGAACTGCTGCGTCAGACCGCGGCCAGTATCGAGAAAATTAATAAAAGCAACGAGTAACAAGCGGTCGGGGGAAAACGGGTAATTCAAAATGAGTCGGAAAGTTTTTCTTTATTCGACATTGTAGGGCAATTGAAAATTGCCGGCAACGATCCCTGGCACAGTAATGTCTTCATCAAGAGATTCCCACCGCAACGCGAAACCGTTCAGGCGCAGCGTTACTTCTTTCAATGTTTCTTCCGATGCAGCGGCCAGAAGCTTAAAACGGTTTGCCGGGAAGCCGATGATGCGTCCGTCCGTAAGCTCAATATAAACAGTCCTTTTTTCCGCCCATGCCCTTATCGCGGACGGCTCGACAGATTCATTTTTCATGACTAAAGTACTCATGAAATTTATCCTCCAGAAAGTCGCGGTATTCGAAAATTTTCCTCTCGATATCACGAATGTTTTGCGGTGAAATACCCCTGTTGCGCGCCAATCGAACAGGATCCAGCCAAAATTTACATTCGCCATCCGGCATTGCCACGTGGATATGAGGCGGCTCATTACCTTCATCGGAGTAAAAATGAAATCTGTATGGCCCTAATTTCATTACCGTTGGCATAATTTACGATAACAATAATGAAGGCAGGTGTCAACAGAAGATTGGCCCGAAATACTAGAATAAAGAGGGGGTGCGGCATTCGCACCCCCTCTTTTTGGTTCATGATGAAACTGAAAGGCTAGACGGTGAATCCGAGGTCAACCATTTCCATCGCGGATTTGTCGTTGGCCTTGATGGCTGCGCAGCGCGCCTTGACCGTGGTCACGGCTTCGTTGATGAAGAATTTGGCCGAGGCGATCTTGCCCGCGTAGAAGGCGGCTTCCTGATTTTCACGCTGGAGGCCGATCTTCTTGCCGATCGTGACGAGGCCTTTTTCCTCGTACATGGCGTTTAGTTTTTCCTGGGCGATGCCGGCTGCGTCGAGCAGCAGATATCCAACCACCATGTCGCCGAAGATGTCCAGGTATTTTCCGGCGTTGTAAATCGGGGCGATGAAATCGCCGCCTTTGCCGGCCGCGGCAAAGAACATGGCCACTTCAAATACGGCGTTGGAAGCTTCTTCCAGCGTGGCGGCGGCCTTGCCCAACTGATCGTCGTTCTTGTACTTGGCGATGGCCTTCTGCACGAGACCGGCCATGTTCATCACGTTGGCGCCCTTGCGCTGACCCAGCTTGCGTCCGACAAAGTCAAGCGCCTGGATTCCGTTGGTGCCCTCGTAAATGCAGGCGATCTTTTCATCGCGCATCAACTGTTCCACCGGGTATTCCGAGCAGTAGCCGTATCCGCCGTAAACATCCATGGCGGTGGAGCAGATGAGCAGGCCTTTATCGGTCGAGTAGGATTTGATGATCGGAGTCAAAAGTTCAAGGTAGCCTTCCCAGTTGGCCTTTTCCGCTTCCGTCTTGGAGATCTTGCTCATGTCCATGCAATACGCGCCGAAGTAAGTGAGCGCGCGGATGCCTTCGACATGGGATTTCATCCACATGAGTTTCTTGCGGACATCGGGGTGGTTGATGATGGTCACGGCTTTGGCGGCCGGATTTTTCATCTCCCAGACCGGCGTTCCCTGAATGCGCTCTTTGGCGTACGCCACGGCGTGCTGGAAAGCGGCCGATCCGATGGCGACGCCCTGCATGCCGACGCCCAGACGCGCTTCGTTCATCATCTGGAACATGATCTTGATGCCGGAACGCTCTTCGCCCAGCAGTTCGCCGATGCACTTTCCGTCTTCGCCGAAATTCAGTGTGGCGGTTGCGGAGGCTTTGATGCCCATCTTGTGTTCGATGCCGCCGCATTTCACGTCGTTGGGTTCGCCGAGCGTGCCGTCGTCATTGACGCGGATTTTGGGAACGATGAAAATGGAGATGCCTTTGGTTCCCGCCGGATCGCCTTCGATGCGGGCGAGAACGGGGTGAATGATGTTCGGCGTCAGATCGTGATCGCCCGCCGAAATGAAGCACTTGGTTCCGGTGATCAGGAATTTGCCGTCGGGAAGGCGCTTTGCCGTTGTCTTCAGCGCGCCGACGTCCGAGCCCGCGCCCGGTTCGGTCAGGCACATCGTGCCGGTCCATTCGCCGGAGAAACATTTTTCCATGTATTTTTTCTTCTGTTCCTCATTGCCGTAAACATTGATCAGATTGGCGGCGCCGTGGGTCAGACCGGGATACATACAGAAAGCGTAGTTGGCCGCACAGAAAAGCTCCATCACACCGTAGCCCGCGGTGTGGGGAATGCCCTGCCCGCCGACTTCGGGAGAATCCATCGGATTGATCCAGCCGGCTTCGCTGTATTTTTTAAACGGTTCACGAAAACACTTGGGTACGGTGACCACGCCGTTTTTGAAATGGCAGCCTTCTTCGTCCCCTTCTTTGAGCGTCGGAAAGATAACGCTGACGGCCAACTTTTCGGCCTCGCTCAAAATCATCAGCAGATCATCCTTGGAAAATCCTCCGTAAGCTTCCGACTCAAAGAGTTTTTCAATCCCGAACTGCTCAAAAAGAAGAAACTGCTGATCGCGTGTGTTGACTAATAAATTGCCCATAACTGACTCCCTTCTTAAAAGTGGTTTATTTTTTCAACGTTCATTGACGTCCGTTTACGAAGAGTGGTTTCGGAATTTTTCACGATCACTGCGGAAGACAAATCGATTTTGAAACATCCCGCCTGAGGCTTTCGGACCCTTGTTCCATTTCAGGAAGTTGACTATAAGTACAAACGTGACCGAAAGTCAATCAAAATGATTAAAAAAGAGGCGATTCGATGGCGGTTTTTCACCGCACGGGTACGCCGGTCCGCCGCCGGGCGAGCTTATTTTGCAAGGCCTTGATATTCATAGTATTCTGCCAGCCTGGACAAAGCCCGGACCGCCTTGGGAAGCCCTTCATAAACCGGTATGCCTGCTTTCATGAGAGTGTCTTTGAAAACCGGGATCCATCGCCGGATTTTCGGCGAAGCCTCGTACTGGCGCCAGGCCACCAGCATGGGTTTGCCGCCGGCGTATTTCTTCGCTTCCGTCGCCAGGTATGTAGCAAGCGTTTCGATATACGCGCCATCCGGCGACTGGTTATAAAGCCAGTCCAGAGGGACGGAAACGATGAAACCGTCCGCCTCTTTGCTTTGCGCTACAATATCAAGCACTTCGCCCATCAGGGGCAGATGAACAAAAGCAATCGCCGCGTCAATGGGATTGCGGATCATCGAACCGGCCGGCGGAATGCGCTTGCGAAGTTTCCGGATCAGGCCTTGCGACAAAACGGGAAGCGAAAGGCCCGCTTTCGCGCAGTCATCCGCCACGGACACGCCGTTGCCTCCGCCGAATCCGAGAACGGCCACCCTTTTTCCTTTGACCTTCCCCGCCCGGTGAAACGCCTGCGCCACATCGGCCATCTCTTCGAGCGATTCCACACGGACCGCTCCGGTCTGACGGAAAGAAGGCCTGCCAGATCTTTTCCCCGCCGGCCAGCGAGCCCGTATGCGAAGACACGGCCCTTGCTCCCGATTCCGTGAGGCCGCTTTTGTAGATGATGACCGGCTTCCGGCGGTTGATTTTCTTCACCTGCCCCAGCAGAAGCCGGCCGTCTTTCACGCCCTCGAGATACATGGTGATGATCCCCGTTTCCCCGTCGCGGGCCAGGTAATCCAGAAAATCCGTACTGTCGAGCGTCAGGGCATTGCCGTAGCTGATGGACTTGGCAAAACCGATGTCGTAAACATCCGTCAGGTAATTGGAAAAATCCTGGGCATTGCCGCCGCTCTGGCTGATCAGGGAAACGGGGCCGGTTTTTGTGGAAGCGTCTTCCCAGGTCAGCATCCGGTTTTTGGGAACGTAGAAGCCCATGCAGTTCGGTCCGATGACGCGCAGGCCTCCCTCCACGGCGACGGCTTCAATGTCCCGCTGCAGCCGGATGCCTTCCTCCTCGCCGGTTTCCTTGAAGCCGGAGCTGAAAATATGAACATTCCTGTGTCCCGTGGCAACGCATTCCCTGAGCACATCCGCGACCCTGGGAGCGGGAATCGAGAGGATCACCAAATCCGCGACTTCCGGGAGCGACGCCAGGTTCGGGTAGGCTTTGATTCCGTCAATGTCCTGAAGCCTGGGATTGACGGGGTAGAGTCTTCCCCGGTAACCGAAATTTCTCATGCAGCCGAACATCCCCGCAAATCCGCTTGCGTCCGGACGGGTGGCGCCGACCACGGCAACGGATTTGGCGTTCGCCATTTTGTCGAGCGCGGCGCGGATGTCCGCCTGCCTTTTTCTCTTTCCCTTTTCAGAGACAGGCGAGGCTGAAGCCATGGGATTTTCATCCAGAATCACCAGCGCATCCACCGCCACGACATTCCCCTTCGGAGTTGTGATCAGCGGATTGACGTCCACCTCCCGGATGTCCGGCCGTTCAAGGCCAAGCCTCGACAGGCCCAGCAAAACATCGGCCAGTTGATCGGCATCGACGGGGGCCTCGCCGCGAAAATTCCCAAGCAGCTTGCGGGACGATATTTCCCCGATCATCCGTCTGGCCTCTTGCCGGTCCAGTGGAGCAATGCGAAAAGCCGTGTCGGCCAGCGCTTCGGTAAAAATGCCGCCGAGGCCGAACATCACCACCGGCCCGAACTGGACGTCCCGGATTAACCCGGCAACCCATTCACGGCTGCCCGCGATCAAAGGAGAAACGATGCAGCCTTCCCAGTCGGCGCCCGCGGATGCCCGGATGGCGCGGAACGCTTCGCGGACTTCTTTTGCGGATTTCAGGTTCGTTTTGACCAGGCCGCGTTCGGTTTTATGCTGAAGCTTTGCTCCGTGTCCCTTGACGACTACCGGATAGCCGATTTTTTGCGCCTGCAAAACCGCTTCCTGCGCGTTTTCGGCCATCGCGTCGCGCGCCACCGGAACGCCATAGGACGCAAGCAGTTTTTTGGATTCGGTTTCCGTCATGGACTGACGTCCTTCGGCTCTCACACGGCGAATCAGAATGTCCGCGTTTGATGGGGTCATGTTTTTCCCTCGAGGTTTTTTTGTGAACAGGGCATGAACCGTTAACACAAGGCCGGACGATAGTCAACCCGGACGCCGTTTTGTGTCGCGGCTTCGTCCACCTCGCAGTTTTTCGGCGCAGTTGGGTGGAGCAAGGCGGAGATTTCCCCCTTGGGCCCTGAATTGGCTTGACTCCCGCCTCCGTTCTTTCTATACTTCAACAAACAGAAAGGTTTGCCGTCATGATGGATTGGTCATTTTCTCCCGCCCTGGCCTGGGCGGTCGTCGGGCTCGTTCTCCTCATCGCGGAGCTGGTGGCCGCGAGCTTTATCCTCTGTTTCATCGGCCTGGGCGCGCTCGTCGTCGCGCTGGCCGCCTGGCTAGGCCTCACGCCCTCCTTCAGCAGCCAGTTGATCGTCTTTACCGTGTCGTCGCTGCTGCTGATGGCGCTGCTTCGCAAAACCGCCCGGAAACTCTTCGCGGGGCAGGCCGACGCTCCGCCGGACTATGCGGGACAGAAAGTCCCGGTCGTCGGGGCCATCCCCCCGGGGGGCGAGGGAACGATCCGGTACCGGGGCTCGGTCTGGATTGCCTTTTCCGACGCGGCCGAAACGATACCGGAAGGCGCTGTCGTACAGATTGAAGCCATCGAGGGCATTCGCGTCAAAGTCAAACCCGCGGCATAAAACCATTAAGGAGGTGGGGACCATGGAAGTTGTATTGATTGTTCTGGCGGTGCTGGCCGTGATTTTCATCGTGAAGGGTGTCTGCATCATCCCGCAGCAAAGCGCTTACGTCATCGAACGGCTGGGCAAATTCCACCGCGTGCTGCACGCGGGCATCAGCTACATCATTCCCTTCGTGGACCGCAAAGCGTACGTGCACACGCTGAAGGAACAGGCCCTCGACATCCCGGAACAGGTCTGCATCACCCGCGACAATGTCCAGGTGGGGGTGGACGGCGTGATCTTCATTCAGGTCTTCGATCCGCAGATGGCTTCCTACGGCATCAGCAATTATGTCTTTGCCATCGTCCAGCTGGCGCAGACCACCATGCGCAGTGAGGTCGGCAAGATCGATCTGGACAAGACGTTTGAAGAAAGGACCGCGATCAATTCCGCCATTGTCACGGCCATCAACGACGCCTCCCGGACCTGGGGCGTGAAGATCCTGCGCTATGAAGTCAAAAACATCCGCCCCCCGGAAAATGTCCTGAACGCCATGGAAAAACAGATGCAGGCCGAACGGGAAAAGCGCGCCGTGATTCTGCAGTCGGAAGGCGAGAAGCAGTCTGCGGTCAACGTGGCGGAAGGCCAGAAACAGAAGGTGGTTCTGGAATCGGAAGCCGTTCGCCAGAAACAAATCAATGAGGCAACCGGTCAGGCGGAGGCCATCCGCGCCGTGGCCGCCGCGACGGCCGACGGACTGAAAGCGGTAGCGCAGGCGGTGCAGGCGCAGGGCGGCATGGAGGCGGTTCAATTGCGCGTGGCGGAAAAGCTGGTCGAGCAGTTCGGCCACCTGGCCAAACAGGGAAACACGCTGATTCTGCCGGCCAACTTCGGCGACATCTCGACGCTGATCGCCACGGCCATGACCGTGGTCAAGCAGACGAAATAAATTGTCATGGTTCGACAGGCTCACCATGACACCAATGTTGTCACCCTGAGCTTGTCGAAGAGTGCACTCGACAGTCTCACTATGACATTCTACGTTGTCACCCTGAACCGAAGAATCACCACTCGATCATCCCGCATAAACCGGTAGGGAACGGTCGCGACCACCCTTGCGGGTGACAAGGCCGTTCCCTACATCTATCAGCGGGGTTCACCCCGCACTACATTGTCCCTCACCCCCATTGCCTATCACCTATCACCTATCACCTATCGCCCATTACCCATTGCCTCGTGCCTATCACCCATTACCCATAACCTTTCTTTCCACTCATCGCTTTCCACTTTTTTACTAAAGTGTTTATTTTTCCCTCCAATTGTGGTTAGATGACGCCAGTTCAATCCAAAGCGGGCAAACGAATGAATCTGGAGAAAAAAACAAAAAAAGAGTTGGTCGATTTGGCCGCGTCTCTGCAGAAGCAGTTGTCGGTTCAGGAAAACACACGGCTTCACGTCACGTCCGAAAAAGACCTGTACAAGATTCTGGCATACAGCTCTCAGGTCGGCTGCTACATCATGCAGGACGGACGGTTTCAATTCATCAATTCCCACTTTCTGGATTACACGGGCTATCCGGAAAAAAAACTTTTGAAGATGAGCCCCCCTTCGCTCATCCTGCCGGAAGACCGGCGCAGGACAGCCAAAAGCGCGATCATGATGCTGAAGGGGCAGCGCTTTTCCCCCTATGAGTTCCGAATTGTCACGAAGGACGGGCGGATCAAGTGGATCATGGAAACCGCCATGTCCATCACCTTCAAGGGGCGTCGGGCCATCCTGGGCAATTCCATGGACATCACCGAACGCAAGGAGGCCGGCCGGCGCCTGGAGGAGCTCGAAGCGCTGGAATCCTCCATTCTCGACGCGATCCCCCAGGCCGTGGTGGGCCTGCACGAGCGGCGCATCAATTTCGCCAATCACGCCGTCAAGATGATCTTCGGCTGGCACCGGGAAGAGCTGATCGGCAAGAGCATCCGGATCATTTACCGCAACGAGGAAGAAGCGGACAAAATCGGCGATATCTTCTACAGGAAGCTGGAGCATCAGAGAACCTATGAAACGGAGTTTCCCTGCCGGCACAAAGACGGACGGGAAATGCTCTGCCGGATGAAGGCTTCCCGCATCGGGGAAAAGCTGCGCGAGAAGCGCGTGGTGGTGACCTACGAGGACATCACACAGGAGAAAAAGGCGCAGGAGGAGCTGGAGCGCTCCCGCGAGGAATTGCGCAACCTTTCCATCCATCTTCAGTCGGTGCGCGAGGAGGAATGCGCGCGCGTCGCCCGCAAGATTCACGACGAACTGGGCCAGTCGCTCACCGCGCTGCAGATGGACCTGTCCTGGCTGTTGAACCGTGTGCCCTCCGGAAGCAAGGCCATCCGGGAAAAGGCGCAAAGCATGTCCGGCCTGGTGGACGCCACGATTGAAAGCGTGCACAACATCACGACGGAGCTGCGCCCCAGCCTGCTCGACGATTTGGGCCTGCCGGCGGCCATCGAATGGCAGGCCGCGGATTTCCAGAAGCGCTCCGGCATTCGCTGCCAGGCGAAAATCCAGTGCGCAAAAGGCATCTTTAACAAGGAGCTGGCCACCGCCGTCTTCCGGATTTTTCAGGAAACCCTCACCAACATCGCAAGGCACGCGAAAGCAACGCTCTGCAAGGTGACGCTGACGGAAACGGGAAAAGAGCTTTGCCTGGACGTGACGGACAACGGAATCGGCGTCTCGCAGTGGCAGGTGGACTCCCCCCGGTCCTTCGGCATGATCGGAATGCGCGAGCGAGCGCATCTCTGGTGCGGCACCGTTCAGGTCCAAAACGTCAAACCGTCCGGAACCACCGTGCGGGTGCTGATCCCTCTTCAGTAAAGGAGAACTGCAAACATGATTCGCATACTGGTCGCCGATGATCACGCCGTGGTGCGTCAGGGCATGATCCAGATTCTCGCGGACGTGAAGGACATGCTGGTCAAGGACGAAGCCCAGAACGGCGTGGAAACGCTGGACAAGGTTCTGAAGTATGAATATGACGTAGTCCTGCTCGACATCTCCATGCCGGGACGAAGCGGCCTGGAGGTCCTGGAAGACATCAAGGCCCAGCGGCCCAAACTGGCCGTGCTGATTTTGAGCATGCACCCCGAAGAGCAGTACGCGGTGCGCGCGCTCCGGGCGGGCGCGTCGGGATACCTTACGAAAGCCAGCGCGCCGCAGGAACTGATCGGCGCCATCCGCAAGGTGGCCGGCGGCGGAAAGTACGTCACGGCGTCGCTGGCGGAAAAGCTGGCCGAAGAGCTGGACATCGACACTCAAAAACTTCCCCACGAGAGGCTTTCCAACCGCGAGCACCAGGTCATGATGATGCTGGCAGGCGGCAAAACCGTTTCCGACGTCGCCGACGAACTGTGCCTGAGCGTGAAGACGATCAGCACCTACCGCACCCGCGTTCTGGCCAAAATGGGCATGAAGAAAAACGCCGAACTAACCCTTTACGCCGTCCACAACAAGCTGATCAACTAGGTCACTTGTCCGACAACCTGTCGGACAAAATCCGTCAACGCTTCCTGTTTCATTCCGACAGAACATTCAGCGCCGGGCCGATAGGATCCTTCCTGATCCTGTGCTACATCACCATCACAGAAAACGGCAGATACTGTGACCGGAACCAACCACTGCTTATAAGGAGGGCGTATGACAAGGGGATCTTCGACATCACAGCGGCAAAAGGCACCGGCGGCCAACCCGGGCGGCAAACTGCTCAGCGAGGAACTGGCGGAAATCATCCATCAGGCGGTGCGGGACAACCGCAGTTATCTCATGGAGCACGAGAGCAAGGAAATTCTTGAAGGCGCGGGCATTGCGACCACGGGATACCTGGTGGCTCGCTCCGAAGACGAAGCGCTGGCC
>MTKX01002091.1_pt1 | contig 10043 bp, 15 predicted proteins | sample 1042771 | NCBI WGS metagenome assembly MTKX01 (sample SAMN06212183, study PRJNA360534) | anaerobic digester metagenome | biome: Wastewater treatment plant; material: sludge; isolation source: anaerobic digester fed with sludge from wastewater treatment plant | place: Denmark: WWTP Randers ... | reverse complement strand
GAGGCCGTTGATGGTTTTGGTCAAATCCGCAACCTTGTCGTCGTGGGTCTTTTGGATTTTTTCCAATTTTTCCTCGGCATCTTTCCGGCGGGCGAACTCCCCCGCAATCCGTTCCCGGACCCGATCTTCCGCCAACCCACGAACGATCGGGTCGGCGGCCATTTCCTCCATCCCGAAAACATCGGATGGTTTTACCTTTTCCGATTTGAGGAATGTTCGGACATCCTCCATCGTAAGGTCCATTAGGTTGCCTCCATCGATATGTTGATTTTTGGCGAATGCCTGTAATTGGCCCAACAATGTGGCCCCGGCGAACCCCGGGGTTTCGACGGCCGACGATGCCAACGCAATCCCGGTGACATCATCGACCTCGGCGATCACGACATTTTTGCCCTTTTGTTCCATTTGGACATCGGCTTCGATCGATGCGACATCCAACGGCAAGTGCCGAAACGCCGGATAAATATAACACGCCACGACCGACGACAACCGTTCGCCGATCCGCATCAACCGTTTCCCGACGACCTCGCCGATCGGCGTGCGTGGGCCGGTGTCGCCGGCGGCCGGATGGCCGTGGAACAGTTGGATGCCGGCGGCGATTTTGTCGTGCAGTTTTTGGATCGCATCCCGGAACCATTGTTTGACGACATTCCCGATTCCGACGACATTGCCCCGGGCCTCGCCTTCGTGCCCGATGACGAACGCCTTGAAAACGGGACGGGGATCGGCGGCCTTGATTTCGTTGATCTTGGCCATCGGGATCATTGCGGCGATTTCGTTCGCCGCCATTTCCCGCAACCGAACTTTGATCCTCATTTGTCGCCCATAATGTCCACGAAATCGATCCACGCCTTGTCTGATGTGATTATATCACGCCGGATTTGTTGCCGTTTCCACGATGGCATCCCGGCGGCCGCCATCGCCCGATCGATGAACCGCAACACACGCCGGGCTTTGCGGATCGCCCGGGTCAACCGCCACGCCCGGAATCGCCGTGTGATCCGGTTCATTTGGCGGCGGTGTCGGATTTACGGGGCCGGCCCGGCCGACCTTTGGGCTTGGCCGGGGCCGTGGCGGCGGCCGGCTTGATCGAATCGGCCTTGATCATCCCGGACAACACGGCCTCGCCGGCCCGTTGGATGATGGACTTCCCGCCGGGTTGTTTGGCCGAACGCCCGTGCGTGAGGATGCCGGCGGCTTTGCGTTGGGCCGCCAACATCGCATCCCGTTTCCGGCGTTCGATGTCCCGGAGTTCGTTCGTCTGGATGCCGGGGAAACCGTCCTTGGGGATCGGATTCGGCGTGACCTTTTTCACGCCCCGATACCGATCCGGGTTCGGCCGGAATTGCGCCGGAACGATCCCGTTCGACAGGATCGGATTCCGTTTGGTCGCATCGGGCCGGACCCCCTTTTTCACGGTGTCCGTGGAAATCATTGTTCAATCCTCCATTTTGATGATGGGATTTTTCGCCGGGTCCAAATGATCCGGCAGTTCGGATTCGGAAACGGCCGCATCGAAACGGCCGCCGTGTTTGGCGCATTCCGCCCGTGCCTCGGCGGCCGACCATTGGTCCTTCGGATACCGGATGGCTTGGGTCGTCGTCGTCGACTTCCCACGCAACCGGCCGATGATGATGGACACCTTGCCCTGTTTGATCCGGCGGAACGACCCGGGTTCGAAATCCCCGGGTTCCCTGATGCGACAGGCGTGTTCGTTGGGATATGGCATCGTTCGCCCCCTCACAGGCCGAACGGATTCCGTATCCGCCGGCCACGGTGTTCACGGCGTTTTTTGATCCCGACGATCGTGCCGCATTTGGGGTTGAAACATTTGGCGCATATCGCCCATCCCTGCCGGCGTTGCGGGCATTTGCACGGGATTTGGAACATCCGGGATTGGCATTTGGGACACGGGGTTTCGATCGTGATGATGCCGGCGACCTTCGGTTGGGCGGTCGAAATCATTGTTCATCCTCCACGGCCGATCCCCCGTTCCCGCCGCCGGCGGCGGCCGCCGCCAACCGTTCGGTTCGCATCCGTTCCAATTCCCGTTTGGCCGATTCCAATTCGGACGCATCGGCGGCCTCCGCCTTTGCGGCCTCATCGTCCATATCGACACCCGGGATTTGGGACGCAACGAATTCCTTCGAAACGATGCCGGCCGTGAACGCCGGGATCAACACATTTTGGAGGTTGTTCCAATGATCCTGCGAAATCAACGGGATGGTCACGCCGATTTTTTCGGGGTCCAATTTGGTCGACTTTTGGGCGGACCCGGTTTTGGCGTTGAACATCGCCATCGCCTTTTCGATCAATTCGGTGTATGCCCCGATCCAAATGGACCGTTCCCGGGTCGTGGCGGCCATCACCAATTCCCGTGTGTTGTCGCCCGTGGCCCGGTTTTTCAAAAGGTCCAACAACCCCAAATAATGAATCGGCACGCCCGTGGTGCCGGAAATCATCTTGGTCGTGGTTTCGATTTCGGCGATCAAATTGGTCACGCCGGCGGTGTCCGGGGATTTGTATGAAAACGACCCGATGTGGACGATGGCCTTGCCGATCCGCCAATTGGTGTCGGTCAAATAGGCGATCAACGCCTTTGCGTCCTGCGCCGTGGCGCATTCGAAATCCGGGGTCGGTGATGCGAACAAATGGAGGATTTCCCGGAGGTCACGCAACGCCCGGTCCAACCGATCGATTTCGGTCAGGCATTTCATAATTTTCGGTTGGGCATCGTTGGGATCGGTGATCCGGCCGCCGAACTTTTTGTAAACGAATTCCGGTTCGTTGATCGTGGTTTTTTCCGTTTTCCCCGATTCGATCCACGACAGGGTTTTGAACCACATATAATCGTTCGGGTCCGGGGTCACGGTGTATTTTTTGGCCAACCACGAAATGAACCGGACGGACGGCAACCCCGTGCGGCCACGGAACGGGTCGTTTTTCAAATCGTCCCATTTCAACCGCAACGCCAACTTGCCTTCGATTTCGACTTCCTTGGCCAATTCCTGCGCCATTTCGGCATCCAACGAATTGTATTCCAAAAAGTCGTTGGCGAATTGGAGTTCGGTTTCGGCCTCGGCCTTGGTGTCGGTTTTGTGGACGACCTTGATGCCCTCGCCCAAAATGAACGCCGCCCGCAAATCGATGATCGTTCCGGTTTGGACGCATCCCCATTCGGATTTCGAAATGTATTTGTCGGAAATGGCCTGAATGGCGGTGCCATAATCCCGGTAGTCGTTCCCGACATACCGTTGTTCCACCTCGGTGACGGACAGGATGTTATCGACCAAAAGTTCCTGAATGCGGTTGGCTTTTTTCAACGCATCGGCGGCATCCGCACGGGCGGCGGCGGCGGCCGTTTGGGCCGTTTCCAATTTCCCGGTCAGTTCCCGAATCTGTTGTTTCGCCCGTGTGTTGAAAATGGCCATTGCCGCCCCCATTATCGTGGTCGGATGTCGTGTTTCAAAACGCCAAAAACGATCCCGGAGTGTTTCACATTTGATATTATGCCATATCGGGTCGCATCGATGGCGTGGTTGTCGAAATTCACGGGTTCCGCCATCGGCCGGCCGGATTTATCCTTTCGCCAATGATACCGGTTCACCTCGTTCACCAAATCCTGCGATCCGGCGATGATGTGGATTTTCATCGATTTCATTTTGTCGATCCCGGAACGGACCGAATCCGGCCCCTTGTCGGCCGGGCACGCATTGAACCCGTATCCCTGAATTTCGGCGATGGATTTGGGTTCGGCGGAATCGAAATAAATCGGCGCATCGTGGGTCACGCCCCGTTCGCCCATCAATGTGGCCAATCCCTGATTGGTCAATCCGGTTTGGTAAATGACGACCTCGACCCAATATTCGTCGGCCCGGCGATAAATGCGGACCACGGCGGCCGGATCGATCGAATATCCGAAATCCCCGCCATAAATGATTTCGTCGAATTTGGCCGGCGGCCCGGGAACGACATCCCATTGGAAAATGCGGCCCTGCGGTGATGCCCATTTGCCCAACCGATAAATCGAATAAAACGCCTCGTCCTTGTCGGCCAACGCATCCAATCGTTTGGCATATTCGGCCCGGACGGCGGCGATCGGATTGTCATCGACCGTGGAATGGTGGACGAATGCGGACGGATCGATCCGGTCGAAAAACATTTCCTTCAACCACGGGGCCTCGGCCTCGACCGGGTTGAACGAACAAATGATTTGGTGATAATTCGGACCCGGCTCCCGCAACCGCAAATCGATCTGCAAAAATTCGTCCTTCGAAAACTCGGTCGTTTCCTCCAACCACACGCCCGTGATGCCCTTGATCGATTTGATTTTTTCCGGGTCGTCCATCCCTTCGAAAATGTATTCGACCGGGCCGCACGGGCCGATGTATTCGATTTTGCGTTCGGATTTGTTGTAGGTGTGGGGGATTTCGTTTTCGGCCAACACCGATCGGACAACGGCGATGACGGAATCCGCCAATGTGCGGCGGATTTTCCGCATCACCAACCAACGATGCCGTCCTTCGGTTTGGGATCGGACGGCCAACTTGCGGGCGGCGAATTCGGATTTCCCGGACCCGCCGCCGCCGACCAAAACCAAATACCGGTCACGGCGGGCCAACAACGGATAAAACGATCGGGATAAAACGACCCTCATTTCGATTTTGTCTCGACGACTTCGATGATCACCTTGTTATCGACGGAAACCTCGCCGCCGTGATCGACATTGTGGCGGTCCCGCCATTTGGTCGGTTGCCGGTTTTTCAACCAAAAAATCATCGCCGTGGTGTCGCCGTCCAACGCCTTTTTGTAAAGCCGGCCGATCACTTGGAGGTCGGCCCGATCCTTGCCCCGTTTGATGACCTGTTCGACGGACGGATATTTGTGGCGCATCGATTTCAATGTCGTTTCGGACACGCCCAACGCATTGGCGATTTGATCGTTGGTCGCCCCCATTGCGGCGATGTTTTCGATGCGGATCAAATCGGGAATGGGGATCGGTTTCCGGCCGGGTTTGCCCTTGACCGGGGCCGGTGCCGGCGGTGCCGGCGGCGGGGTCCGGCGTTTGTATTTGCGGCGGGGTTTCATTGCGGTCATATTATATCCCACGGCCGGCCCGGGATTTGGGCCGGGAATGGCCGCCATTTGCGATTTCCGGGCCGATCTGCCCGGGGTCAGGGTGATGGGGCGGGGGGGTCGGATTCGAACCGCCGCCTTCGATCTGGACGACCGATGTGCCAACCGCAACACTTCCCCCGCATCGTTTCGGATATGGTTGCCGCATTCGTTCGATCCGGGCGATCAACGCCGCATCGGATCGATCCAAAATGAAAACATACCGGCCTTTGGGATTGGTCTTTTGTTCCCGCCATCCATTCGCCAACAAAAACGCCCGGGCCGCCGGCGTTTTCATTCGTTGGTCTTTGGCCCATTTGGTGAATTGATTGAATGACATCAACCGCCCGTGTTGGGAAACGAACTGCGGCCACACCGATCCCGTGCCGATGTAAATCCAATTGGTCGCCTGATACACGGTTCCGATTTCGCCGGCATCCGTGTCGGCGAACGCCACGGCGATTTTGTTCCCCAACCGTTGTTCGAACCGCAACGAATGGCCGATCAATTTGGAATTGGCCCCGGGCGGCGACCAATGCACATTCGCCCCACGGCCCAAATAGGCCAACCGGTTTCCGTCCACGCCGAACGATTTGGCCAACGATGGCAACCCGAACCCGGACGGGGCGAATGTGGTCACGCCGGCGCAATACGGTCCGAAAAAAATCCCGTAAAACCGATTGACCCCCGTGGCCATCGTGCCCAACCATTCGTATTTTTTGATGACCATTTCGGCCAACCGCCGGGACACGGGGCGGACGATGGCGGTTTTCAACGACAAATCGACATCGGGCGTGCCTTCGTGGAGGTATGAATCCCGGACCCGTTTTTGCCAACAAACATCGGTCCGTTCACGAAATGTGAACCGTGACACCATCGATCGTCCCCCACTCATCCAACACGGCTTTGAATTTCGCCAAATGTTCGGATGAACAATAAATCTCGACCAACCGATCCGCCTTGAGGTTCGGGCCTTCGAACGCCCCGGCCGGCGGCAACGATGGGCCGGATTTTCCGATGACCTTCCGCAAATCGATGGGATCGACGAAATCGATTTTGTAAAGTTCGACATCGATCTCACCGGTCAACGGAATGGCCAATTCGGCCAATTGGGTTTCGTCGTAGTGCCCGGCCCGATCGTTGTCGGACAGGGCATATTCCAATTTGCGGGCATCGGACGGGGCATCGACGATGGACACATCGACGGCCGTGTGGCCCAACTCCCGCAACGCCCGCAACCGCATATTCCCGCCCAACACGATCCATTTGCCTTTCGGGCCGGCGGTGACGATCAACGGCTTATATGGGTTCAAACGGGCGATTTGTTTTTTAAGGCGGTCGAAATCGGATTTGGAAATCCCACGGGGATTCCGATCCCACAACTCGACATCGCCGATTGGGACACGGCGGATGATCAATCCGGCCGTGGTTTTGGCGGGCGTTTTGTCCGGGGCCGGCGATCTGGACGGGGCGGCGGATTTGGGTTTGGAATGTCCCGGGGATTGTCGGGTCACTTGCCGCCCCGGATCATCAAGATTTGATCGACCTTTCCTTCGATCCGTTTCAACGATCCATCGGCCGATTCCTTGAACTCCATCAATGCGGCGATGGATTCGCCGTGATCACGGCAAGTTTGGGCCTCGCCCGGGCACGGCATTTTTTTGCCGTTGCCACGGTGCCGGATTTTGTTGATGCCGGCTTCGACGATTTTCAGGATTGCGATCAAAATGGCACCGTCCAAAACGAATGTTCCGGTGCCGGCAAAAAACCCGCCTCCCGTCTTGGCGGCCTCGACGGCGGCTTGGGCGACGAACGCCCCGGCGGCGGCGATCACTTCGGAACCCCGGGGACGACACCCTTGCGGAATATGGCGAATTTGGCCGGATCGTATCCGATTCGGATCAATTCCGCCATCTGTTTCCGGCATTGCCGGTGCGAAAATGTCCCGATCGATTTCCAACCGGACGGCTCATTATACCAAAGGGTGAACGCCTTTTTTTTGAACAACGCCGGGATGATCCCGATGATCGCCCCGATCACCGGTTCGATGATGGCCGCCGGGATTTTTGCGGCGGCGGATTTCAGTCGTTCCGCCAATTTCATTGTGCGCCTCCAAACGGGTCGAATATTCGATAGTTGGATCCTCGGTAGCCCACCGGGCGGATTTTCACGAATGCGTTGGCGGCGATGGCGGCGGCGTTGTCGATCGTTCCCGATCCCCCGCCGGATGCGCCGATGGTGTGGAACTCGTCGATCAAAAATTCGGTGTGCGTGGCGTTGCCGGCGGCATCATACCAAACGACGAATGCGCCGGCCCGGGGCTTGTCGATGCGGCGGTCACGGAACCGGTCGGCCAACCCGCCGGCGGTCGCATCATACTTGTGCGGGACGATACCAACGGCGGTCAGGATTTCGACGATGAATCCGGAACAATCGAACCCGGCCATCGGATCATCACCGCCCCACCGATAAGGCGTGCCGATGAATGTCCACGCATATCGGATGGCCGTGGCTCGTTTGATTTCCGTCACCAAATCCGACATTTGGCCTCCCGGCTCAAAACGGGGGGCCGGACCGGACGGGAAAACCGGCCCGACCCCCAAATCACTTGGAGGACGATGCGCCACTATTATGACATCGTGTCGAAATCGCCGTCAATCATCGTCCCAATCGGCCCGATGGCACACGATCCGTTGGACGATGCCTTTGATGTCGTCGGGCGAACGCCGGCGGATTCCACGGCGTGCGAAATCGGGGTCGATGTTCAACGCCTTGCATACGGCCCCGAACGAAAACGGTTGCCAACCGACATCGGCCTTTCGGTCGAATATGTATCGTTCGGCCGCCCGCCGATCGGCGATGGCCCGGGCACGGGCCAACCGGTTTTTGATCCGGTCGGGTTCGACGAAATAATCCTTGACCGTGACCAACGCCACGGCGGCCATCAATTTCCGGACCGATTCGGCCGGATATTGGCAATCGCCGAACACGGCGTGGAATGCGGCCGGGTTGGCCCGCAACGGCGGTTCGGATTCGGTCAGTCGCCGTGGCCGGCGATGATCGTCTTTCCCCGCCGAATGACGAACGGCCGCCCGCACGCCGGACATTTCAACTCCCCGCCGGTGATAGGCCTTTCGTGACTTTGGACCAAAAAAATTTTTTGACCGCAATGGTGGCACGACACACGGAAGTCCGCCGGCATTTTCACGGGCCGGCCCGCCCGCCGTTTGTTCACACATTGCGGATCGTTCATTTCCCCGATGGAATGGTCATCGCCGGCTCGGCCTTTTTCCCGTTGCCGCCCTTTTCGGCGGCGGCCTTTTCGGCGGCCTTTTTGTCCCGTTCCCGTTTCCGCATTTCGGCCGCCTCGTCGGTGACTTCCTGAAAATGCGACACGGCCCGGGGCCGGATCATATACCGGTCCGATGCGGTGTAGGACTTCCCACGGATCGGGATGCCCAACCGGAACATCATCGTGCGGACGAACCCCAACCGTTCGCCACGGATGGCCAACGGTGTCCCGTTCATCAAATGGAAAACTACCGGCATTTTTGGTCCTCCTCATAAAATCCGATCCATTCGGCTTCGATCCGTGTGGTCAATTTTTTTCGGTCGCCCAAAAACGCCCGGACGATCCATCCGCCCAAATGGGCGGCGATCGAATGTTGCACCATAAAGGGCGTTTGGCGTTCGAATGTGCCCGTCAACACCGTGGCCACATTCCGGTATTGGGGCATATACATCGCCTTGTGATAATGGCCGATGGCGATCAAATCGGGCTTGGTCCCGCCGGCCATCGATTCGACGATCTTTTGGGCGTGGTAGGAAACGGCGTAGGCGGTGCCGCCGCCGGGATGCAACAACCGGACCACGAACGGGCGGCCGTCCGCCGATCGCAACACCACATCGCCGACATCCTGCCCGATGAATTTCCAATCCGGCCGGGCCACGCCCAATTCATCGCCCACGACCAACCCGACCAACTTTTTGAACGAATTGTCGTGGTTGCCCGTGATGAAAATGGTCCGGATGTCGCCCTTGACCGGGACTTCCCGGGCGAACGATGCCCGTTGTTCCGGCCACGATTTTGCATCGGGCCGCAGTTCGAATTCCTGTCCCTTGTAAACCCGCCAACCGGCGACGACATCGCCCGTGTGCAACACGGTCGTGATGCCCTCGTCGGCCAACCGGGCGTAAAACGCCCCCAACGCATCGGGTTCGAAATACAACGACCCGATGTGCGTGTCCCCGATCAACCCGAATGCGATCGTGTTTTCGGGGAACCGCCCGGGCACCTCATAAGGTTTTTGCCGTTTGTAGGTCATCATCAACGATTCGGTCAATGCATTGATGGCGGCGGCCTGTTTCCGTTGTTTTTCCAAACCGGCCGGACCCTCGGCGACCAGTTGTTGAATCTCGCCCAAGTCAACGATTTTTTTCGGCACGGGCGTTGTCCTTTCCTTTGGATTTGTGGGCGGCGATGTATCGCCGGATGTCGTCATATCGGGATCGGCGGCCCCGCAATGGGAACAACTTGGTCCCCCGCCGTGCCCGATATGTCGCCGGCCGCATCGTCATTCGTCCCGCAATCGAATGGCCTCGGCCACATCGACCGCACTTCCCCAATACCACGCCCCCTCGGATTGGTCGGGGTCCAACCGCAGTTTGACCCGGACCGCCCGGAATTCATCGGTGTTTTCGATCGTGCGGCGGAAACGGGCCGCATCACGGCCGGCCGTGCGTTGGCACATTTCCCGTTCCAACATCAACGACCCCGGACGCATCCGGGTCAATTCGTCCCGGATGGCGGCGGCGATGTCGTATCGTTTGCGGACGGCCGACAATTCGATCGTGCCGGCGGGCGTGTGGGGTTCGGGGCGGGCGGGATCGACGGGCCGTTCCGGGATCGGTTCGCCGGCCATCACGGC
>MTKX01038988.1_pt1 | contig 10053 bp, 8 predicted proteins | sample 1042771 | NCBI WGS metagenome assembly MTKX01 (sample SAMN06212183, study PRJNA360534) | anaerobic digester metagenome | biome: Wastewater treatment plant; material: sludge; isolation source: anaerobic digester fed with sludge from wastewater treatment plant | place: Denmark: WWTP Randers ... | reverse complement strand
CCCGTTGCCGGCACCAGTCGGTTGAGGGTGGCAATGATATCGCGGGTGACGTCAGGGTCGGCGTTCTCATTTATCGTAAGGCCGGCTGTCGTATGGGGTACGTACACGTGGCAGACGCCTGTTTTCACGCCGCTCTTTTCCAGCTCAGCTGCGACCATCCCGGTAATATCCACCATCTGGATCCTGGCACTCGTGCGTACTTCTCCTTGTATCCATTTCATGATCTCACCTTCTGTGCCACCAGTCTGCCTGCCTTATGCAGGTCCGCTGGTTCGATTCCAATCGGGTTGTTCGTATCCACGCCATCTCCTCACTTTCTCTCGTTCTCCCATCAGTGATCATCCTCATGATATTCATTCCCTCCCATTCTCCTGGATGGCCGGGGTGGCAAGGAAGAAGAGCATTGCTCTCCATCCCCTCCAACGCGAACAGGGGGGTGTCACGGTATCCTTCTCCGGATGATGTCAGGTACCTTTTTATCGTCAGCCTCGTATGGTACCATGCCCTGAAAAGGGAGGAGTAAGGACCGATGTATTTTGTTGCACTGCTGAAGTTCAAAAAGAAGCCGGANNATACGATGCCGTGGCGGTGTATGAAGCCCCTGATGAAAAAGAGGCGATGAAAGCAGCCATGAAGAGGGTCGAACTCATGGATGTGGAGACCTATGTGGCTATCCCGCGGGAAGAAGTGAAGAAACTGGTGGAGTAGAAGGGGATTCGGGCACTCACTTTTTCTCTTCAGGCTCCGGGATATAAGGCGGGTAAAATTAGGCATCCATTACGATATCGGTAAACGAAGGATGATACTGGGCACTCTCATGGAACGCCTCTGATATCTTCTGGTCAGATGTCCCCCTGATGAAAACCACGGATGTGGTTTTCATGCCGAAATGTGATACCTCACGTCCTGGTTCTTAATTGTAGAGTGCCAGAATTATTGTCCGTTTTGTTGACAGAGTTTATGTCCGCTTGTTAGAAATTTTCTGTTTTTATTGAAATTGCTTTCGTTATTATAGACTGATGCTGGAGTCATCCATTCCAGGATCTCCTGCTTGCGCCAGTTGTTATAGCGGCGATCGAAATTCCATAGTTCCCGTTGGAAATGGCTGAGGGAGTGGAATTGCTTGAGAGCGATAAGTTCCCTGTAGAGGATCTTATGATATCGTTCAATCTTACCTCTTCCATGTGGATGATAGGGACGGCCGAAGATCAGTTTGATACCGTGTTTTTGAGCTTCTGCTTTGAACAATTTTGAGACGAACTGTTTCCCATTATCGACGTAGATTTCCCGGGGGATCCGCCCATTTCGGAGTGCCCACTGAAGAGCAGTGACCGCTGAAGCAGTGTCTTTATGCAGTAGACCTTGGATCTCACACGATAGCGGGAACAATCGTCGGTGAACCCAGTCACGTAGACTTTACCGACCCACCGAATCCTAAACTGGAAGGTATCTCCCTGCCACATGCTGTCAACATGGTCTCGCTGGAATCGTTTGCTGGGTGGTTGTGGTTTTGGTTTGATCCGAATAAGGAGACCATTCTTCTTGAGGATGCGATGGACGGTTTTCCATGAGCAGGGGAGATTGAACTGGTGCTTGATTCGCCGGGCTCCCCAGGCTGGATATTTCTCCTTGAGCCGGATGATCCGTTGTTCCAATGAAGCTGGTATGGTATGGGGTGATCGTTTCGGCCCAGTCTTCCTCGGTTGTAATCCATTCTCAGGATCCTCGCGATGGTTCTTCGCCCATCGCCTCACGGTTCTTTCGGAGATGTTGTAGGTCTCTCCGATCTCTCGTGCACTTCTTAATCCCTCTTCATAAAATACGACTGCTTTGGTCCGGATCTCCATTGTCGCTTTCACCCGCAAGCACCTGTCCGATGCTCTTGAAAGCGGACATAAATTATGTCACTATTTTAGGACAGAAACACTGGCACTCTACACTTAATAGCTAGTCTGGTGGCAATTGTGTTCATAATAAACCTTTTTTCTTCCTGAATTCTACAATCCCTCTTACGAAACAGAGCGACTATTGACTTAAAGTATAATGAGGGTAGCACTAAAGAAAATCCTGAGTTACAAACTTGCTGTGCACTAGTTTATATATAAGTGTTTAAATTGGGTATTTGCTAAGGAGACCTCAAATTTTTTTCCAGGTAATTTACCGGAATTCAAGTGCTCTTAGCAGAACCAGGGACTCATTGACGTGGAGTTGTCGAGATGAGAAAAAAACGTAATACAACGAGAGATGAGAAATCGATAATAATTGATGATCGGCCAGATCCAAATCCTGGGATGATGGGAAATCTTAAAATACTCCACATTGGGGATTTCATTCTCCATGTTGTCGTTTATTATGATAACAACGTTTCTGAACCGGATTCAAAGGAATTTGGTATAACCGGAATAGCCAGGTTGGAGTTGGGGTGTGAAACAGAATCGACAATAGGTCGTGATTTTCATCTCATAGATCGTTCATTCAATCTTGTCGAGGCTCGACATATCATCGAAGTTGTCGATGTCGTAAGGTATCCTCAGACACAGATTAGTCTTCAAGATGCCATCCGTTATAAGCATGATGTGACGATCGGAGATACTATCACGCTGGCCACGATTATCAATAAGTCGGACATCCCGAATACCGCCAGATCACCAATACGGGCAAGGAGACCTGATTATGATATATTTAATCGCGGTATTTTAGTGAGTTTTCAAGCCAAAAAAATCGTCAAGCTCCCCGGAAAACATGGTGAAGGGAAGATTGTTGAGGGAAGGGCAGAATACCCGATAAAAGGGAGTAAGGTCAAACCGTTCAGAGTCCAAAAGAATGATTTTTCACTCCTGATTCATACCATCACCATCTCCCCAACACGTTCATACGCCAACATAACCGTTCAGCTCCCCCCATGTCTTTCTTCAAAGGATACCTGTGGGCCAGCTACTCTTGAACTGGGAAAGGTACAATTTTCACCAGATTGTGAACTCTATGTTGAAAAAAATGATTCTCCTTTTGGTCCATGGATTATCGGGGATCTTGGTCTTATAATTGAAGGAAATGGCTACATTGCTGATTTCTCCTCACAAGTAAGTCCCTTTCCCTATCTGTCCTCCTGGAAAGGCCTCTTTCTCTCAAAAGGCTCTGCGTCAGGAAAGGATATAGTGTATCCTGACTCCAATACCGGATATCTTACCGGGATGTACGGATTTGAACAGGGAATCGTTTCAGATCAAGGCTTCTCGGGCACCCTGAAACTGGAGAAGCCGGTAGTTTTTCGTCCGACAAATCCCTGGGGCTATACGGTCTCAGCTCATAAAGGATATATCCACATCGAAAAATGCAACGTCACAAAAGGACAGCTTGAAGAAGGCTCTGTATCCTGTCCAACTACATCGGTCATCAATTCCTCCACATCTGGTCCATTCAAAGCAGAATTTTCCGTTCTTGAGATTGGTTCCAATCTGGATCTCAAGGGGGCGGTCACCTTTTCCCCAGGCCCTTCCATGATTTGGGGAGAACTGACCAATCCCTCCAGCCAATTGTGGGCCTGGTCTTTGGAACCAACGGATGGATATTTTTATCTTCCCGCAGGACCGCGTTCTTCGTATTGCCCTGATACCGGTAATGGATTTGATGATTCTGGCATTGCTACCTCAACACTTCCTGCAATCCTGATCACCAACGGGATCTCCGGGATTAGCAGTGTTCATTTTAAAATGATCCGGGTGTATTCTGAAGACAGGCCAGGAGGTGCATTCCTTGAACCTCTTTCTTTCCCGTATACCAAGGGATGGATCCATATCGGGGCTTGCGGGATTGATGGTAGAATTAATATTGCAGAGATGGGGAATCCGAATGAAAACCTTGGGAATGTTATGCGGACTGGCTATGTAGGAAAGCAGCCTTTTAATGTCTCAATTACCCTGCAATCAGGGAGTAAAGAAACCTATCTCGCTTCATTCATCGCAAGCGCAGTCTATGATTCGTCGATGGAAGGGGTACTTACTATCCCGGGTGCATGTAACTTCACGTTACCATACTCAAAGATGATGGTCACATCCACCGCTGATTTCATGGGAGGGGATATCACACTTCCCTCCACGGGGGTTACGTTCGATTATTGGCAGCTGGGTCTGGTTCCAACAGGGTATCTCTCAAAGGCAGGGGTTCTCTCTGTCAGAACTGGCAGGGTTATCTTCACTGCTGCTGGTATACGTGAACCGATGCATTTCGACCAGCCGTTCAATCTCACATGGGGGGAGATATTTGCAAATGGAGATATCGGAGAATTTTTCTTTGACTTTAATTCACACAGCCAGAGGTTCGATAAAATATCCTTCACCACCGAGCGACTCATGCTTTCATCATACCATCCTGGTGCCACTGACGGGTATCTTGCCGTTGGGGGCACGGTTCATTTCAATTTTTTTAGCGGAAAATATGTGAATATCCGTGATTCCCGGTATGATATCGATCCCAATCCCCCATTCAATAAAAGGTATGTGACGATACCGAAGAGTGGAGAGGTCGGATGGCCTGCTACCGACCTCACCCTTCATGGAGAATGGAACAATTCCAGGGCAGTTTTTGATTTCCCTGATGCAACCACGTTCTATAATGAGCCCCTTCAGAATGGATTCAAAGGGGAGGGGCTCTCCCAAATTTTCTTTATTAAATCCCCTGAAATTGAATCTTCTCTAGAAATTCGTGATAATATTATTGATATTCGCATGCATGCTTCCGCAACCCATGATGTCGATTNNCACGGATGTATAAGAATTGAAGGCCCTCTCCTGAAACGAATCGCAATTCACGGGATGCTCGAAAAATCCTCCTCTTCGGGGACAGGGATCTTCGAACCTAAATCAGGACAGGAAGCGGAGATTATCACCTCGGTCACACCAACATCCTGCATTTATTACACATCCGGGAACTTTACGGCAAGTTATATGGCAAAAACAGTGGATCTGGCCGGTTCTCTCTTTCTGTCAGTAGATTACGAGAGAGAGGTGGCAGAAGGCCAGTTCCTGGGTCGTATTAATGCAGACCTCCTGGTGGGAGGATTATCAGGTGAAGGGCAAGTAACGTGGTATACAGGTCAGGACATGTACTTCTGCCAGGGCAGAATAAGCATGAGCATCTGTAGCTGGATTGGCGGGGCAGGAATGGAAGGAGGTATTTTCATTGGACAAGATGTCCCGAAGGCCAGTGCCTGGGTACTCCAGACCGGAACTGAACTGTATGGATGCACGGACAATGTCCTCCCCGAGACTCTTACCGGAGTCTTCGGATATGGTCGGTTATCCATGGGGTTCAATGCCTATATTTTTGGCGGGGGTCTTGAGCTGTATGTTGGAGTTGGCGTTTTCAATTCCTCCCCCTATGGCAGGGGAGGTATTCATCTCTACGGAGAGATCCTTGGGGGCCTTGTCTCAGTTGAGGGATGGGGTATGCTTACCATGATACCCGGGCCTCCCCCTTCCTTTGAGGGGAGCCTGAAACTCCGTGGTTGTGCGGCCTGGGTGTTCTGTAAATCGGTAACTCTCTCTGCCGGGTTTTCACAGAATGGATTCTACCTGGGGTGATGAAGATGACAAACAGTACAAAAGTCAACCTGACGTATGATATTCAGGCAACTTCTGGTATGGCACCAGGAGCTACCCCTGCGGTCGTCCTCCTTTGGACCCCCGTGGAGGGTGCAACAGGATATTACCTCTATCGGAAATTACAGGGAAACAGCAAGTCGATTCTCATCAATCCCAAACACCCTGTCCGGATGGTCCAAACCTGTCAGGAACTAGAGGCAATTATTCCAAAAGGTTCAGCAGAGTGGGAGATGCTCCGGCATGCCATCGGCAAGGTTGCCTTGGAAAAGGAATTTGCACCAAGCCTTGGGGGCACGACGAGTGTTGTCTTTCCAAATTATCCTATTGTTATTGACCCTATCTCAAAGATACCNNACCCTCAGGTGGAGTTGCTTCATCCATCAAGCAGCAGAGTTACGACCCATGTAAAGCCCTTGAAAGGGGGTTCACGTCTGAAGAACTGGAACTGTTCATTACCATGGCGAGTCTCAACCTCAAGATCCGTCTTGCTATGGGGCTGGGATATATTGATACCAATGTTGAGGAGGGCAGCACCTATGAATACTCCATTCGTGCAAGAATGCCAGGGGGGACCTTTCTCGAATCCGGAACAGCAGTCATCATCCTTGTTGACACAACACCTCCCGATCCCCCTTCTGGTATAGAGACCACAACTGGAGATGGCGAGGTTCTTGTCACCTGGAATCGGAACCCGGCCGCCTTTGGATACATCCTCGAACGGTCTCTGGATCCGAGCAATCCATTCAATCGGATACATGATGAGACGATCATGTACAGTATCTGGAAGGATCCAGAACTCATTGTTCAATCTGAACCTGAAAAACCAGGATTCCTCGATTTTCAGCGTTGGAATAGCGAGGGTCTTCCGGTCAGCCATGAGGTTCTGGGAATTGCCATTGAAGGGCCTTCAAATGGGATTTCTTATTATTATCGGGTTGCTTCCTGTACTATTTTTGGAGAGACTGGTCCCTGGAGCGCTCCTAAAGTGGCGATCCCTATCGATCTTACCCCGCCCCGGGCACCTGAGGAATTAACCGTTACCCCAACGGAATACCCTGACCGGGGACTTGCCGTTGCATGGCGGAAAGTGACAAGGGACGTACGGGGGCATCAGGAACTCGATAGTATTCATACGTATGAGGTGTTTCGGAGTGACAAGCGGGAATCTCTCGAGGATCCTGACAGCCTGGGGAATACCCCGGTGTATAGTCTCTCAATCAATCCTCTTGCTCCCCAAATCTGTACTCTCTCCTGGATTGATACGAGCAGTGAGATATTCCCCCTCTATGGGGAGCAGGATTTCTACTATCGGGTGAGATGCATCGATGCAGCAAATAACAAAGGTGCTCTCTCAGCGATAATTTCTGGCAGGCTGCCCGATATCACTCCCCCAGGCCCCACCACGGTAATAAAAACAGTGGGGCATCCTGATTCAATTGAGCTGTTCTGGGACCAGAACCCTGAGCCTGATCTTGCCGGGTACCAGATCTATCGGAGTATTTGTAATAAGGGGGAGTTTTACGCCCCGACGAAGTCATATGATATTATCGTGCAGAAAAAAAAGGGTTGTGATTTTGGCCTTGTCGGAGAAACGCTCCTGAAAGAGCCGAATGGACCCGGACTGAATCAGGAATGCACCTCCTATAGAGATACCTCCGTTCCTAAAGACTCCCCGGTCTGTTATGCATACTGGGTTCGGGCTTTTGATCAGGCAAGGAACCTGTATCAGGGTAGTGGAGGATGCCCGGCATCCAAAAATGAGTACAAGTGCGGACGGATCGTGGAAGGGATCTCTCCACCGTATCCGGTGATAACGGGTCTGTGTGCCGAGCACAGGGCTGTAGTCATTTCATGGGCAGCATCACCCGTCCAGGATCTCCGGGCGTTCCATATCTACCGGTCACGAAATGAGAACGAGGTGGGGGAGTTCGCTGGGTGTGTGCTGAGGGACGGTACGATATTCGGACAACGCTGGACTGGGACCACTCCGAAATGCGATGAAATCCCTGCAGAGGCAGGGCCTGAAGCGGTGATGGGAAGTTACAGGGATGAAAACCTGGATCCTCATGTCATTTATTGGTACCGGGTATCAGCGCTGGATTGGGTAGGAAACGAGAGTAATGGCGATGATCTTCTCAAGATCCCTGCGGTAAGCACGTTTACCTATACACGAGACCACCCCCAGATTCCTATCATCGCTTCGCTCTACCTGTCTTCCTCAGAGCAATGTGGAATTACCATCCATTGGAGTCCGCCCTTTGACAGTTCCGTGCATACTGGGTTCATTGTCTTCCGAAGTTCCTCAAAAAAAAGCAGTTACCGTCAGGTGTCCCCTCTTGTCAAGGACAATATGTATACTGATCTCTCCGCACCAAGAAATCGGGGGTTATGGTACAGGGTGCAGTCCATGGATATCCATGGCCTGTTATCTGCACCTTCCGAACCGGTATTCTGTCACTATAAGGAGGCGCAATCATGAAAGGTACCACCATAGAAACCGGGATGGGGGGTTGGTGAGGTATGTCATCTACGCCGTTTGATCCCAAAGTTGATGGATGGTCTTTCAAGAACTTTACCGGAGGCAACTTCACATGGGATCTTTTCAGAAAAACCTACCTTGGTGTCAATCCGACTGAAAATTCAGCAGAAGCACCGCTTGATTGTGCATACTACGAGCTATTCCAGCAGATGGCTTCCGGAGGTAATTGTGGAGGGATGTCGCTTCTTGCGCTGGCCCTTTATAAATTTGGCGGATTCATGGGATTTTGTTCCCCAGCAATTTTCTATTCCGGTGATGCACTTGGAGGGAAAGGGCCGGATGATGAAAATCTGCGTACATCTATCAATATTCTTCAAGCCCGACAGTTCAATGAGGGAGGAATACGAAATTTCCTTGATCTTATAAAAGGATCCAACCTCAATAATGCACTATATGCCTGGACCAGAGCACAGGAACTAATTGCAGAGGGAGATTTACCTGTTCTCTCAATTGCTGCCACTTTTTATGGTACACAGGCTCATACGCTGATCCCCTATGCATTCGGAACAAGCGGTTCTGAAAAATACATGTACTTATGGGATCCCAATAATCCCTACAACCCGGATCCCTATCATAATAAAGATGGTAATCACTATGATCCTCCCTGGGCACCTCTCAATGCCAGAATGAGAATATGGGATGAGGAGGGCTGGGAGTACTGGTCATCGACATTTGACTGGATTGGTCCTGGTGAAACTGATTTCGAGGATAAAAGATTGCATTTCGAGGGTTCGGGTTCAGGATGGTGTTTTGTTGTCCCTCTGTCCAAGATACTCCAGAAAAGCCGCCATCCCCTCTCGGTTGGGTTGGCTGTCACTGGAGTGATGACCATATTTGTTACAGGGACGGGGGCCGTCAGGCAGATTACAGATGGCCAGGGACGTCGTTTATACAAGACGGATGCAGATGTGCATGTCTCGATGAGTGATTTTGAGACGGATGAAAAACTCCGCCTTCCGGCATGCGGGAGATGGCCCTGGATGGGATCTGCAGATGATGGCACTCCCCTTCCCGAGGTCTACTTCTTTGATCGACCAGGGGTTCCTGACCCGATCCTGACGATCAGTCTTTCGGGAACTGATTATCATACAGTTTATGGCACCGGATCAGATCTTATTGATATTCGAATCGGATCAGAATCAAGGAGCAATGAATTCCTGACACTATCGAATGTTACCACCCCTCTCCAGTCGGTTCGTGTCGATACCACAACAAAAAAGCGGTCCCTCACGATCCGCCAGACAAGGATAGGGTCGGATAGTTCCGCCTGGAGGACCTTTGAGATACGAAACCTGGAACTTGGGAAGAGGAGAAATGTGACAATCGATGTATTGGATAATTTCCAGTCTGTGCTTGTTTCTGGTCTTGATCACGGAATATCATTTGATCTCAAGATGGAGACCCGGAAAGGAAAGAAGCTGGTCCAGCGGGATCTCCCCAGTCTCTCCACCAAATCAAAAAAGATCCTGTCAATACGTCCCGTTGATTGGAGTAACCTCAGAAAAACAGCAATAGAAGAAACAATGCACCCGGACCCCAGGCTCAAGTGAATCTGGAGGGGATAGATTCCTTCCTCCACGATTGGAAAGGTACGATCATCCTCGTCTGGAATATCTCCCTTTTTTCCAGGACGCCTTCGATCTTCTTTCCTTGCACCGTAAGGACCTTTTCTGCAGTACGATCGGCAGCCGTGTTGCACCCCTTGCTCTTTTCCCTGACAGTTCAATGGAATCCGGGACGGGTTATCACAAGGAACCTGCCGCTCCAATGTATGATCCTTCGTGCGAATGGTCAAGGGAGGAGGTTCAAAAAAAGTATCATCGATCGCGATTCCTCTCCTTCTTACCTCTCTCCAAAAGGAAGAGCAATACCATACAAGGAGGAACAATACCATGAGACAATTTCTTTCTCTTT
>MTKX01002357.1_pt2 | contig 10054 bp, 8 predicted proteins | sample 1042771 | NCBI WGS metagenome assembly MTKX01 (sample SAMN06212183, study PRJNA360534) | anaerobic digester metagenome | biome: Wastewater treatment plant; material: sludge; isolation source: anaerobic digester fed with sludge from wastewater treatment plant | place: Denmark: WWTP Randers ... | reverse complement strand
AGGAGGAAGGGATCATGAAGAAGGAGAAGAAGCTGTACAAGGGTTGGGTGGACCCGATGTGCACGCCCTGCGCCTACAAGAAGGGCAAATGACCGTTTGAATTGTGAACAACCGCCGCAATGGCGGAAGGTGCCGGGAGAGAGGCGGCACGAGCGGATGCACCACTAACCTTCCTCTCTCAAAAACAGGGGCTGGGTTGATATGACTCAGCCCCTGTTTTTGATTGTGCCTCAAAATAGGCTGTGTAGTGATGCATAAAGATGATGTTTTGGATCAAACCTTGGGCACTTCGCGTACTTCACAAAAAAGAAGGGGCGGAAAATGAATGACACTTGCAACTCCTTGATATCCCTGGTGGATCGTGCGAGGATTGAAGTCACGACCAACAGACTAAAAGACGAAAACTGAAATCAGGCGATTTCCCACCAAAATTCATTGCTTAAGTATCAAATGGTTATGAAGGTCGATGTGAGTTTGGAACATCATTCCTCATCCTTCCTGCCCTGCGAGCAGATGTTCCCGGAGCCTGCCGAGAGCCCCCACCGGGATTGGCTTCGATTTTTTTGCCATGAAATCAAAATGAACGAATGTTATCGCGGCGCGGACGCACAGTGATCCGTGCTGGAAAATCTCCTGATGAAGGATCATGCTGGACTTGCCGAGTTTCTTCACCGCCGTCATCACTTCCACGTCCGTACCAAAAAATATCTCATTCAGGAAGTCGATGTTCATGTTCGCCATGGCCACGACCGGGTCCTTCGTGGGGTTCTGTTCGATGAGGCGCAAAATATCCGCGAAGCCTTCCTCCAGCCATACCGGGATCACATGATGGCCAATGTGCTTTGCGGCATTCGTCTCTGAAATTCTTGGTGAAATCGTCTTCCTGTACATTTTCCCTCTCTTCTTCAGTTGATTTTCCGAAGCAAGTTTTATAACCGACTAACAACTGTCGGCAAATTTTAACTTATAATCGTATTTACAATTACCGTCAAGAAGACTTCGCTCTACAGAGATATTATGACCCATGCTTGACTAGACAGTCAGTGTCTAGTCACGTTTTGTTCGAGATGTTGCTAACACGAACAAGTTATTAACCTCAGCGTGTGGCTAATTCTAATGATTACGATTCTTAATCTTAGACGGAATTTTATTTCCGAAATATTCTCTTTTTTTCGCCTTCACATGAAAATATGAACCAATTTGGTATTGGTGATCTGAGGCTGGTAATTCTCAGTACGGTTATATGAAATTCGCTTGATTTTGCTAAACATACAAAATATCATTCTATAAGCGTATCAGTTATTACAGGACATGATGAAAAGACTGAAGTCAAAAAAGAGAGCGAGATTATTTCTAGTTCTTCTCTCGGTCATCTTCTCGGTTGCGGTCGTTTCGGACGATATAGATGTCTTCAATTATGACCTGAGCAGAGTCAGTGCAATAGGAAATTGCATCCCCTCGTCATGCATTTGTGCTTTGGACGGTCAAAGGATAAAATGCAATTTCTTAGAAACCGCCCTACGGTATCAATGTTTATGCGACAACTCTCCGCTTTCTGTTTGTTCGTCTATGGAGATGGAATTACAGATTCCGAGAGATCTTCACCTTCCCACCAAATCGGACCGCGCACCTCCAGAAAAAATCTTCTCGTAAAACCAAACAAATTCTATGATTTATCCACAGATTTGTGATTGCGCATTGCGGATTGCTTACTGCGTATCAAATCGATGGGTAAAATTGCATTGCCAATTGTCTAAATGTTTTGGTCACACGCGGATCGGGAGCGACTCCATGAAAATCCAACAATATTTGCATCATGACATCCATTAAGGAGGTAAAAACTCATGAGTGGTTTGACTGGTGAATTATTAATGTTTCTCGCCATTGCTCTTATTATCGGCGCTATCTGTATACCGGGAATCTTTAGGAAAAAATCGAATAATCAGACAAATGATTCTAGGCAAAAGACAGATGCGTCCAACATAACACCAGTAATTCAAGGGATCCTAAAAGTGGTAAAAAAGCGAAATGAACGGGGGAATGAATGATGACGCCGACCGCGATGGGCCTCCTGAGCTTCGTCGTCCTCGTGGGACTCATGTTCCTCAAGATCCCGGTGGGCTTCGTCATGGCCCTTGTGGGTTTTGCCGGCTTCGGCCTGCTCGTTTCCTGGGATGCTTCCTTGAACCTGATTGCCCGCGATTTTTTCTCGGTGTTCAGCTCCTACAACCTGACCGTCATTCCGCTGTTCGTCTTCATGGGTCAGGTGGCCCACCATTCCGGCATGAGCGGCCGTCTTTTCCACACGGCCCACAAGTTTCTGGGGCATCTTCCCGGCGGCCTGGCCATCGCCACCATCGGGGCCTGCGCCGGGTTCTCCGCCATCTGCGGCTCCACCAGCGCCACAGCAGCGACGATGGCCGCCGTGGCCCTGCCGGAAATGAAGAAATACGACTACGACCCGGCACTGGCCACAGGCGTCGTCGCCGCGGGGGGAAGTTTGGGCATCCTTATCCCGCCCAGCACCATTTTCATCATCTACGGCATCATGACCGAGCAGTCGGTCGGAAAGCTCTTCATGTCGGGCGTCCTGCCCGGTATCCTCCTGACCGTGCTCTTTATCGTGACGATCCTGATCTGGACAAAACTCCAGCCGGAGATCTGTAAAAAGGCGCCGAAAGCGACCTGGAAAGAAAGGGCAGCCTCCCTTACGGGCGTCATCGAAACCTTCATCCTCTTCTTCATGGTCATGGGGGGACTGTTCGTGGGCTTTTTCACGCCCACGGAAGCGGCGGCCATCGGCGCCTTCGGGACGCTCTTGATCGCGCTGGTCGGGCGCAACCTCTCCTGGCGCGGGTTCATGCGCTCGCTGGACGAGACCACGAGGGTCACCTGCATGATCTTCGTCATCGTCGCCGGCGCCACCGTGTTCGGGCATTTCCTGGCCGTGACCGGCATTCCGGCCAACGCCGGCGCCTGGGTCGCCTCGCTCTCCCTGCCGCCGCCCGTCATCATCGGACTGATCATCCTGGTCTACCTGGTTCTTGGATGTCTGATGGATTCCCTGGCCATGATCATGCTCACCATTCCCGTCTTCTTCCCCGTGGTGACCACGCTGGGCTACGACCCGATCTGGTTCGGCGTGATCATCGTTCTCGTGACGGAGATGGGAGTCATCACACCGCCTGTGGGAATCAACGTCTATGTCGTGGCCGGCGTCGCGAGGGACGTGCCCCTTCAGGTCATCTTCAGGGGCGCAACGCATCTGCTGATGGCCCTGCTGGACACTGCCGTCCTGCTGATCCTTTTCCCGCAGATCGCAACCTATCTGCCTTCGCTCATGAAATGATTTTAATCGTTTTGGCGGAGCTTGATGTCCATACTACATGGCAAAAGGTTTATGCATAACTGAAAGTCGTGGCCAGGATACATCGAAATAACTCAACTTTCGCACACTTTTGAACGAGTCTATCTATCTGTTCTTTAACATCAAGCGGTGTTATTTTGCCAATCAAGCAGCCACCTTTTCCCGTAAATGAGCGGCAGTTCCCTGAGAAACCGGTCGATCAAGGTTCGGAGCAGGTCCCTGGTCATTTGGGGGACGGCAGCCAATGCCTGTTCCAAAAAGATCAGAACAAGGGCCAGTGCTTCAGCAAAGGTCGCCTGTTGGAGTTCTTCGCAGCAGGCGTGAAAAAGGCTTCCAAGGGTTCGGGGATCTTGGTTCGTCCTCTTGGCCAGAGCCAGCATGATGTACCGGCAGCACACCAGGGTTGCATGAGCGACAAGCGCATCATAGGATCGTCCCTGGCATTCTCTGGCAAGATTGAGAAACGACTTGGCCACCTTGAAGAACACCTCGATGTCCCATCTGCGTTTATAGGTCATGATGATCTGCTCTTCAGTCAAGGAGATGTCCGTGGATAACAGGGCGATCCATTTCTTGCTGCGTCTGTCCCGGACGAACACGATCTTCGCAGAAACAGGGACCCCGTTTTCATCCTCGCCGATCTCGACCATGACCGAAGCGAGAACCTTTGCGCGTCCCGGACGCTTGCGGATCTTTCTGTAGATGGCCGCCAGATGGAGTTCTTCCCCCGGGTAGCGATAGAAGATCTTTTCCGTGACCTTGAGCATGCAGAGGGCGTGCATTCCTCTGGCGAGCAAGTTCCTCATGATCACGGGATAGGCAAACCAGCTGTCAAACAGAAGGTGACTGGCTTGAATCCCGCTTGCGGTAGCCTCTTCCACCATATCGACAAGAACATCTGTTGCCTTGCGGATGCCTTCCCGGCGACGCTTTACGCCGTTGGTGCGACGGTCAAGGTCCGCACGCAAGGGAACCAGCCGGTTCTTTTCCTTGCTGGAGGCCAGCAGCGCACAGGACACGGGCAGAAAGCTGATGCCGTCGGACCATCCCAGCGTGAGCATCCTGAAACCGCGATAATACTGACGGTCGGTATGGTCAAAGACCCGCGACAGCAGCTCGACATGTTTGCTCCGATTGCGGCGGCAAAGCGTATCATCGGCGATCAGCACCTTCATGTTGGCGGCGCCGGTCAACGGCAAAAGCTTTTCGCGGATCACCCGGGAAGTCAACAGCAGAAGAAATCTCCGCCAATTGGCATGGACCGAGTTGAGAAACCGATATACCGTGTCCTTGGCCATGCCGCAGTTCCTACCCGCTTCAAGGGTGCGGTACAGGTTCTTTCCGGCAAAGACCAGGGTGAATAGAACCCGGAAAACGGAGACCGGAGAAATCCCTTTCTCTTTGTCGATGTTGCTTCGCTTTAACAGGCTGCCGATTTTCTGATTGAGAAAGAACTGATGAATTTGGTTCTCACAGCAAACGATCTCTGGTACAATCCGGCTCATGGCGTCACCTCGTGCGTTGATGGGCTCTTGTTGGGGAACAAAACCCATATATCACACTTTGTGACGCTATATTACTAATAAATACAATATGTTACAAAATATTTGCTCTTGCGAAAGTTGAGAATCTAACAGGTTACCCCTTTGAAAGGGCATGTTTCTGACAAACATGCAGGATGCACGCCTACAGGAAGCCATCCAAATTTGATTGAGAATGCCACAGATCATAAACTGTCGATAGACGAAGTATTCTTGACGCTACGTGTAAAGATTAAGTTTGGGTACGAATGTTCCTTGTAGTCGAGCATTGAGCCCTTTCGACCAAAATCCACCCTTTTAAACGGTTACCGACAAAATTTGGTCCTTGACTTTTTGTAAAATCAGGAACACAAAGGAACCGTATTCAAACAGGGCATCGTAAAAAGGTTAACAGCCAATCCGGACCCTTTTTCAAAGGGTGATGCCATGAAGCGCTGCGTTGAACCCCGTATCTCAAAAGAGAGCGGGGTTTTGCATTATTGGCGAAATTACGATGTAGCGTGCACGGAAACGAGTTCATCTGCCACACTTCGGGAGGAGGGATGTGCAATGAAACATGGTGATGTGTGTCGTAAATTGAGAGAAATCTATCCAAACTGAGTGGCTCATACTGAAGAAAGGAGAGCAGTGCTATGGACTATATGCTTGATCGCCGGCAATTCCTGAAAGCATCCATGACAGCGGGTGCGGTGCTTCTTGCAGGGCAGAACATTCTATCCCGTGCATTTGCACAAAACAGGCTGACGATTATCGAGTTGGATAAACTTACAATCACCATCGTAACAGACAATTATTTCGATGGCGTCCGCCCTGAATCCCCGATCGGCAAGCGTTTTCGCCCCACGGTGGAAAAATCTATCCATGCAGAGCACGGTCTTTCTTACTATGTAGAAACTGTCTACGGGGGGCAGAAAAGCAATTTCATGTTTGATTACGGTGTGGATGCTCAAGGCGTACTGAGAAACATGGAGCTCTTGGGGGTTAATCTGGAAAAGGTCGATGGCATGGGGCTTAGCCATGGTCATTGGGATCACTGGGGGGCACTTGAGGGCATTCTCAAGGCGAATCGGGGAAACATACCACGTGGGACCCCCTTTTACGTGGGGGAAGAGGCTTTTATGGAGCGGGCCAGTATACGACCGGGCAGCAGCCAAGTCACGAACCTCGGAAAGCTTGACAGAGGAGCCATTGAAGCACTTGGAGGGTTCAGAATTGTTGAAGTGAAAGAGCCGGTCGCAGTGATGAAAGGGGGGTTATTTTACGGGCAATATAGAGCGAGTAACCGATTACGAAAAAGTACCATCCAATCTGCTGGTTGAAAGAGGAGATAAGTTAGAGCTCAACTTTCGCAGGAGCAAATATTTTGTAACATACTGTATTTATTAGTAGTATAGCGTCACAAANNAGAGCCTGATCAGTTTCAGGGTGAGCAGGCTTTATTTTTCAATGTTAAGGGGAAAGGCTTGGTTATACTTGTGGGATGTGCCCATCCCGGCATCGTCAACATTGTAAAGCATGTGCAAAAAATATCGGGTGTCCAAAAGGTCCATGCTGTTGTCGGCGGCTTCCATCTGGTTGGAGTCAAGCCGGAACTCATCCAGAAGACAATAACGGACATCAAAAACATAGCACCGGATTATGTAGTTCCCTGCCATTGCACCGGGTATGAGGCAATCAACCTGTTTCAGAAGGAGATGCCGAAGCAGTTTGTCCTGAATACAGCGGGAGCAAAGTACATCTTTTAACTTGTTCTGGAGGTGCTGAATTTTTGATTAAAAGGAAATAATAGACANNTCCATTTTCATATAAAAAGGAAATAATAGACATACGTTGACGGCAGGGCCAAAAATGGCTCTGCCGTTGAGACTTCCATATACTTCCTTTCTTTTCGTTATCGTTGAAGCGCTGTGACATGTGAATGTGCGGCTAAGTACGTGTGCAGCCTAACCGAGACGTTATTTGACATTGACGGTCAAGGCAAGTATAGGTTGGGACAAGATATCGGTGAATGTGATATGCGAGTCAAAGGTTGTCTGCCCTACCCACTCAATCTGATGAGCCTGTTCGACAATTGAGGCAAAATCCAGAGAGCACTCTGAAAGGCCGGCCATTCAGTACCAGCCCTTANNAATACTTCATTCACTCCCGCATGCCAGACTCGCCGGCGGCACTGGCGCTTGGCTTCACCGCTGTTTGCTCAAAGCCGGTTTTATGAGTATCCAAAGGCGGATGACATGAACAAAGAACGGATATGGACAAAGGATTTCATCACGGTGTCCGTGATCAATTCCCTGGTGTTTCTGATCCATTTTTTGTTGATGGTCACGATTGCCTCTTATGCCGTGGATGAATTCCATGCCTCCACAAGCGAAGCAGGGCTTGTTGCGGGTATTTTTATCATCGGGGCCTTATTCGGCCGATTGGCAACGGGGCGCGTCATTGAAGATGTTGGGAGTAAACGGATATTAATTGTAAGCACCCTGTTTTTCATTGTTACGTCAGCGTCATATTTTACCGCGGTCAATTTGTTTTTATTGACAACAATCAGATTTCTTCACGGGATTGTTTTCGGGGCGGCCAGCACAGCCACGGGGACAATCGTCGCCCAAATCATTCCTCACAGCAGGCATGGAGAAGGCATCGGCTATTACAGCATGGGTGCGATACTGGCGGTGGCGCTCGGCCCTTTTGTGGGAGTCCTTTTGATTCAGTGTACAGCTTTTGAAATGATTTTCATCGTCACTTCGGCACTGGCAGCTGTCAGCTTTGCCATATCTTTAGCCGTCAGCGAGCCGCGCCGTGTGCCACCGGCAAACGATCGGGCAAAAACCGTGAAAAGCTTTCAAATTTCCAATTACCTTGAATTTAAAGCTATACCGATTTCCCTTGTCATACTGGCTATCGGTTTCAGTTATTCCGGAGTGTTGTCCTTTTTATCGTTGTACACGAAACAAATCCGTCTGGAAGAAGCCGCAAGCTTTTACTTTCTTGTGTTTGCCGTTACGATCTCGCTCTCGAGACCTTTTTCCGGCCGCTTGTTTGACGTGAAAGGCGCAAATTATGTCGTTTACCCCTGCCTTGCCATGTATGCGATCGGCATGCTTTTGTTCAGTCAGGCCAGCCAGGGAATTACCCTGTTGTCCGCCGGCATGATCATTGGGTTGGGTTATGGGAACTTCATCTCCTGCGCCCAGGCAATTTCCATAAAAGCAGTCCCGCCTCACCGGTTGGGACTGGCAACGTCCACCTTTTTTATTTTTGTGGATCTGGGGTTTGGCATAGGCCCTTACGTGCTCGGGTTTCTTGTCCCATTCACAGGGTTTCGCGGTTTGTACCTGACGATGGTCTTCGTGATACTGGCGACCATTGTTCTTTACCACTTTTTGCACGGAAGAAGGGTGTCGTTTGAACGGGCGCGCAGATGAATGGTTTTCGATGAAATCGAAGAAGGGATAACGGGTAAACGCGTCAGCGCGGTCTTCCTCATCGAATTGATGTCTTTTTTGTGCTTGAAATTGGACCCGTCATCTCCTTATTTCACCTTTCACAGCGCCCGTACCGCCTCATCGCCCTCGTGAATGGCCTCCAGGAGGCGTCTCGGACTTTTCGCATCGCCGACGGTCCGGTAGGGGATGCCCAGCCCGGCCAGGACGTTTTCCAAGGCATTGTCCGGCTTGGCGCCCATGGCCGTGATCACCATGGCCGCCGGGAGACTCTCCTCCTGACCGTTCCGAACGAAAGTCACCGACCCTTCTCCGATCTTCGTCACGGGGGCGCCGATGAGGATTCTGCCGCATCCCTCCTTGATGCGCTTGTGAAGGAAGTAGCCGTGCGCAGTCAATTTTTGCACGGGGTAAAAAGGCTGCATCTCGAGGATCGTGGGCTGGAAGCCCCTCGCGACGAGGAAATCGGCCGTCTCCATGCCGACGTATCCGGCGCCCAGGATCACGACCGGGCCTTCGATGGCGGTTTTTCCGGTCAGAACCTCCCGGGCGTCAAAAACGCCGGGTCCTTCGATTCCGGGAATGTCAGGCGTGGCCGGTGAGGCGCCCGCCGCGAGGATCAGGGCATCCGGGCGCAGCGCTTTCAGCAGTTCGGCCGTCACTTCCCGGCCGCACTGAATCTTCACGCCGCCGCGGGACAATCGCCGCAGCGCCCAGACCATCCAGGTCCGGAAAATTTCCTTGTGGGGCGGCTGGGTCGCGGACTGAAGCTGGCCGCCCGGCCCGCTTTCCTTTTCGAAGACCTCGACGTCGAACCCGCGCTCCATCGCGGCAAGCGCCGCGGACAGGCCCGCCGGTCCTGCTCCGACCACGCAGAGGCGCTTTTTTTCCGACAGCGGGGCCGACGCACCCCTGTACTCCCTCCCGCATGCGGGATTGAATGTGCAGGTGGCGGATTTCATCTCGAACATGAGCCGCTCGATGCAGCCCTGGTTGCAGGCGACACACCAGCGGATATCCTCCAGTTGACCGACCCGGATCTTGTTCACGAAATCCGGGTCGGCCAGGAGCTGCCTGCCGAAGCTGATCAGGTCGGCATCTCCCCGGGTAATGGCATTGTCGGCCATTTCCGGATCGGCGATGCGGCCAACGGCGATCACCGGCAACTTTGCCGCGTCCCGGACTGCACGGGCACGGAAGAGGTTGAAGCCCGGCTCCGTGTCCATGGAGGCGATGCTCAGGTTGCCCGGCGTCGAATAGACCCCGACGGAGGCGTGGATAGCATCGGCGCCCGCGGCAGCCAGGCGGGGCGCCAGCCTTTTCATGAACTCCAGGTCGTAGCCCCCGCGGATCATCTCATCGGCGGAAACGCGGATCAGAACGGGGAATCCGGGACCCACCGCCCCGCGAATGGCCGCGACAACTTCCAGGACGAAACGCATCCGGTTTTCCTCGGAGCCGCCGTAGGCGTCCGTTCGCTGATTTGAGAAGAGGGAAAGGAACTGCGTGAGAAGATAGCCGTGGGCACCGTGGATCTCGACGGCATCGAAGCCCGCCTCTTTTGCCCGGACGGCAGCCCGGGCGAAGGCGTCGATCACAACGGCGATTCGCTCCAGGCTCATCGCCTCACAGGGCTGGTTCAGGACGGCGCTGGGAATCGCGGACGGCGCCTCCGGCATCCCTCCGGCGGCCATCTCGAAGGA
>MTKX01016381.1_pt1 | contig 10076 bp, 9 predicted proteins | sample 1042771 | NCBI WGS metagenome assembly MTKX01 (sample SAMN06212183, study PRJNA360534) | anaerobic digester metagenome | biome: Wastewater treatment plant; material: sludge; isolation source: anaerobic digester fed with sludge from wastewater treatment plant | place: Denmark: WWTP Randers ... | reverse complement strand
CGTGTGCTGGCAGGCAGCCCGAAAAACAGCATCAGCACCGTGCCCGTCATGCCCTGGCCGCCCCCGGAAAAAAGCGCTGTGAAGTGAAAATCATCGGCTGTCGGAGGGGCAAATCAATCTATCCATCTCAGAAAGGGGCGCAAGAATTATGGAAGGCTGGTCGGAAGAGGAAATAAAAGATAAGAATCTGATGGCGCCCTGCGGTCTGTATTGCGGAGCATGCGGCGTTTACATTGCGACGAGAGACAAAAACGAAAAATTCAGGGAGGTCATGGGCAACCTTTACAAGACAAAGGCGGAAGACACTCAATGTTACGGCTGCATGCAAAGCGATCCGCCGAAGAAGCTTTACGGCTATTGCGCCATGTGCGAGATCAGGAATTGCGTCCGGGCAAAAGGTTTCTACTCATGCCATCAATGCAGCCAGTGGCCCTGCGGCATGATTGAAAATTTCGGTTTGGCCACCGGATTGCGAGTGATGAAAAGGGCCATCCCCTTATGGCGCGCCAAAGTGGCAAATTTAGGCGATGAGAAGGGCAGCGTCGAATGGGCCAGGGCGGAGCTGGAGCGCTATCATTGTCCCGCCTGCGGGAAACCCCTTTTCAGAGGGGCAAAGCGCTGTCGGGCATGCAAACAGGAAATTGCAGATGTGCTGGATGGAACACTATAAAATTTGCCCGGGTTTCTGAATGGCTGCTTAAGGGGGAACGATTGCAGGCAGGGTGTCGGAGCTGGTGTTTTGTATTCATGATTCGCATCCGCTTTTCAAAGGAGGTCAATTTGGACGATTTTTCCATGGATCCGGTTACACCCCCGGATTCAGTTTACACAACAGCGTCGGTTTGCGTACAGAAGGGTGTCCACTTGCGGGTCATGATCTGGCGACCCAAACAGCCCGCCAGCAAGAACCCGATCATCTTTGTTGCCGGATGGGTATCCGCCGTATCCGGATGTGCTCCCTTGCTGAAGGTCATGGCTGCCGGAAGGCCGGTTTATTATATTGAAACACGGGAAAAGAGATCAGCCCTCTTTGAGAAAAGGAAGCTGAAGCCGGAGGATTTCAGCATTGGACGGATGGCCCAAGACCTGATCGCTGCTTGCCGCCAACTGGGCATCGCATCGCCGACTTCAACCGTTATCGGCAGCTCCCTCGGGGCGACTGCCCTGCTGGAGGCTCTGAAAGGGGGGCGGCTGACCGCAGGAGAGGCGTTTTTAATTGGCCCCAATAGTGAATTCAAGGCGCCATGGTATTTACGGTGGATGCTGTGTCTTCCGGCCTTCCTCTATCATGGGATCAAATATTTTCTTCTCTGGTACCTGAAGACCTTCATGGTCGATGCCAAAAAGGAACCCGAGCAGATGATGCGTTATACCGAAACGCTGAAAGCGGCCCACCCCCAAAGGATCAAGCTTTCGGCCAGAGCCGCCATTGAAGGGCAATACCAGGTCTGGCCAGGTCTGGACAGCGTACGAATCCCCGTGGCTTTGGCTTACGCCCCCACGGATACACTGCACTCCTCCGCAAATATTCGCCTCATGGCGGAAAGGCTGCCTCGGTCGACGGTCGTTGCCTGTCCGTCAAACAAATACATGCACAGCGCGGAGTTGATGCAAGACATTGAAGCGTTTATCCTCCGGAAAGAAAGAGCGCCAGAATGATGCAGGCCCTGGAAGATTATCAGAGGTGCGAGGATGGCTAAAAAGAAAGAAGCTCCGTTTCCCCAATCCCTTGAGGCGCCCGTTCCCGAAATTTACATGCCGCGCCTTCAGTTGTTCATCCGCTTGCTGCTTGGAGCTCTGGTTGCGTTATACATCAATTACAGCCCCATCCCGCCGCTCGTTTTATCTGTAAACCAGGTCAATCTTTCGTTCGTGTTCTATTATGCCTTTCATCTCTTCTGGTGGTGGTATTACAGGAAGCATGGCGCGAACATTATCATGTTTCGTCTGGGTGGATGGATAGACATCCTGGGGGCATTCATAGCGGCCCTGTGCGATCCCTTCACCATTCCTCCCATGATTCTGCTTTTCCTGATTGCGGGGCTCGGCAATGGAATTCAGCACGGGCTGTATTTTTTCGTTGAATCGATGATCGGATCGCTCATCCTCGTTGGCGCCGTTCTGGTTATTCACTACCGTCTTTTCGCTGACTGGCCTCCCTATCATCTGTATTTCTATGTCCTGCTGATCGTTGTCGGCGTGAGCTATGCTTATCTTCTTGTGCGACGAATCGAGATGATGAGGGTTGAGGCCATCAGAATCAGCGAATATGACAGTCTCACGGGGATGCGAAACAGGCGGGCGTTTCTGAAAGCCGCGGAATATCTGCTGCTCCTCAACGAACGATCCAATATTTCCCTGGTGTTGATGTTTGCCGATCTTGACAATTTCAAAACCGTCAACGACCAGTTTGGCCATGAGATGGGCGACAAGGTTCTCCGGCATTTTTCCGACATGGCGCGGTCAAGCTTCAGAAAGTCCGATATCCTTGCGAGATACGGCGGAGACGAGTTTGTCATGCTTCTTACAAACACATCTCTGGAGGCCGCGGAGTCGGCAACTCAAAGACTTCAGCGCGAGTTCGGCGCCTGGGCCAAAAACAACGGATTACAGACCGGCGTCAGTTTCGGACTTGCCGCGATATCCAAAGGCAAAAATAATCTTGATGATATCCTGCGCAAGGCGGATGCAGCGCTATATGAGGCAAAACCGAAATAGGGACCGAAACAGGGGTCAAATCTTTATTCTTGACATTTCATCTGCCGAGCAATGTGTTCTGCAATGTTGTCATGAATCGACTTGGCATAAAGGGTCAGAAGCCGGATGCCCAGTAAAACCAGCAATGCCGTCCCAGCAAAACCCTCTTGACACGTAAACTCTCGTCTTTTATACTCAAATCCGAAAAATGATATGGTTTCCAGTCTCTTCAATTTCAATGGCATGAAGGAATCCTATCTGCTTTCTTAATGGATGTTGCGTCAACGCTATTGGGGCGTAATTATGCAATGCCATTGTAATCCTAACCTTTAAAGCCAAAGCCAGACTACGGGAGTCGAAAAATGAATATGAAAAAACGAATTGCCGCGGGCATCGTTTTCGGATGGTTTACTCTTTTTGCCGCGACGGGTTTTTGCCAGGATGATGGCAGGATCGGGATGGATCAGTGGACCAGATCCGTAAGTTCAAAAAATTTGCCGACGCCAGCGCCGGGCGGTTTTGTTCCCGCCATGAACCGGGGCAATGAGCTTGCGAAAGCCGGTCGTTACAAGGAGGCGATGGACGCTTTTTCGGAAGCTGTGCGTTTAAGCCCGCAAAGCAGCGAGGCCTACGTCGGCAGAGGCAATGCAAAACGTGCCGCAAAAGATTTCGCCGGAGCAATGAACGATTACGAGGCCGCGGTCAATCTGAAACCGGGCGATAAGGATCTTCTGATCACGCTGGCCAATATTAAAACGGACATGCGAAAGTACGACGAGGCGATTGCCGATTTGGACAGGATTCTGGCTGCCGATCCGGATAATCTTGACGCCATCGTATCGAGGGGATACGCCCGCAAACAACTCAAAAACTATTCAGGAGCAAAAGCCGATTTTGAAAAAGCGATGACCCTCAGCCCGAATCACGGTTTCGCATCACGCATGCTCCAATCGCTGGGATCATCCGGACAGACGACATCCCCCCAGCAAACGCAGATAAAACCGCTTCCGACTCTGAAGCCGACCGACGCGTCGCATCCGCAGGCAGGCCCATCTCCCGTAACGGTTGCTCTTCCGCCTGTTGCAGGCCGGGTCCCCGCTCCCGCAGTTTCCGGACAGGACGGCAAGCCCGCTGTCCCAAAGCCCTTCCCTGCCGCATCGCAGGCGGCTGCCCCGGGCGGCGTTCTTCAGGAATTTGATCCCTGCAAGCCGGATGTCCGCATCAGCGATCTGGTGTGGTCAAGCGTTGAGCAGCCGGCGCAAAAGACGCAAAAGCAAGCCAAAAGCGATTCCCGCTTTAACGATCTTCTCGTATTTTCATCGACGCGGAACAATCATCCCGCGGCCGTCGCCAAGGCGCAAATGGCTTATCTGATGGGAGACCTGACTGAGGCCGACCAGGCAAAGTTCGATGAAAAATGGTCGTATTTTTTCCGCTATCCCAGCGATGAATTAACGGCTTATTTTGAAAAACTGATTCCAGTGCTGGCTGATTTGATTGAAAAAAGAAACATGACGACGTCCGCCGTTCTGGCCAGAGACGAAGCCATGAAAGATGCCGAGGAAGCGCAGACGTATGAAAATACGGAAGCATTGACCAATGCCTTGATGATTGCCCGGCAGCAAAAAGACATTCTGCGTGAGTTGGATGGAGAGTTAAAGGCGCTGGCGGCAGGCATCGAAGCGCTGGGTGATCCGCCCAATCCGCTGGCCAATGCCTGCCAGTCCAGAAAGAAGCATGAAGAAGCCAGGAAGGTCGCCAAAGATGCGCTGAAAGCATCCATTGTACCAAAGAAGCTCAAGGGTGAAACGGGTGTATCTTATGCGTTCAAGCCGGAACTCTCAGGGGTTGAAGCCGGCGCGAAACTGCACTGGGATTTCGCCGACGGAGAAGTCAAGGAAGTCCCGGCGGGAGAAGTGAAGCATATCTTCAAGAAACCTGGACGTTTCGTGGTCACTCTGTCGCTGCCACGCAAAGAAAAGAACGAAAAAATTCTTCTGGCCGACTCACGGGTTTTCATGACGGGCGTCGAGATTCAGCAGGCAGGCGCAGCCGTGCCAGAGACAAAAAAAGTGGATTTCCCCTATCAGGATTCCTTTTCCGTTCCGGCAATCCCTCCAGGATGCAGCATAAAATGGAATCAGGGTCAAAAAGCCAACGACGCCGTTCATGAAGATACCAGGCTGAAAAATCCTGAAAAGTATCCATACTATTACCTCTTTAACTTCCGAATGCGCTGCCCGGGGACAACGGTTCTGGAGAAAGGAGAATTAAACATTCCGTATAAAAAAACGCCGCTTCCTTATAAAATCGACTATTACTACTCGGGAGACGGCAGCCCTTTCGTAACGATGACACTTAAATACATGCCGGATCATACGCAGTCACAGCTCAATGAGTATTTGAATTTTCCCAGCTATGAAAAGGCCGCACAGTGGAAGCCCTTCAAATTTCCCGGATGGGAGGCCAACGGTTATATTAAGGAAGATCAGCGGCATCGTGGCTTTCAATTCATCGGGCTGGGTGAAAACCGAACGATTCTTGAAATTAATTATAACAGTCCGATGGTGCAGTTCAAACGGGAAAGCAATATTCTGGAACAGTGCATGAACGGCGACCGTAGGTGCAACAAGGAAGAAAGTAAAATTTCCGATGACTATGATCGGGACGAAAGAGCCAGGCGCGTCAAGGTGCATACGGATGCCTTGCACAAGAAAGCCATTGAATTTATCTCCGGCATCAAACTCAAGGGGCTGTCCACTCATTACAATGCCGCCAAAAGCCCGTTGGCGATGACTGCTGTCGATGAACAATGGCTCAATGAAGAACCGGAAGCGGTGACGGCCGACGATTTCAAAAAAAGACAGGAACGTCTTGCGGAAGCGGAAAAATTTTACCGCTCCAATATCGAAATGCTGCAAAAAAACCTGATCCGGGAACAGGCGGACTACGCGCGCGAGCAAGACCCGGACAGAAAGGCCGCTTTCTTTTTCCGCATGATGGGCATTCAGGCCGACATTCAGGCCGAGCAGGACAAGATCAATACTTTGCATACAGGCAAGATCGTTCATACCCGGACGCAGTATGACGATTACGTCCAGAATAAGTTTATCGAAAGGATCAAAGAAGAGCAGGAGAAATACGTCAAACTGGAGCGGGCTGCCGCCATCATCCGGAAGGAAACGAAAAAGCTGCCGCCGGGGGAAAGAGAAAAAGCCGCGGAGTTTGTCGATAAACACATCAACGGCAAAACCCTGGCCAATCTGGATGAGGAAACCGTCAAAAAGGCGGGAGAGGCAATTTTCAACAAAACGCAGGGATACAACGAAGCCGAGGCTGCCAAATATGAAGAAGAAGCCTACATGTGGGACGATTATCTGACCCGGGCAGAACGGGTGAAAATGGCCGCCGACATCGGCATGGTGGGCTGCTCCTTCCTGGGGGGGCCGATGGCTCTGTCTTCGGCTTATGACATCTCGACGGGCTATTTTCAGGGGGGCATCAAAGAAGCAGCCACTCAGTTAGTCCTTCAAACCGGAGCTTTCGCCCTGGGAAAATATGTCGGGGCCGGCTCTAAGGCGGCAACAGGCGCCGATGACGCAGCGGCGGCAGCCAAAACGGCAGCCCGTCAGTCCGGAAAAGTTTCCAAAGGACTCTCCAGCGCGGAAGAGCTGAAGATATTCCAGGCCAACCGGGCCAGGGGTGAAAAAACTGTCAAGGAATTTGAGAACTTGAACCAATCGCTGAAAAACGCCTATTTAAACAAAGCGTCTCAAAACGAGATCGCCGCCATCAAGAAGCAAATCCGGGAAAAGACAGTCGAAATTCAGGCCAATCCCCATGCAAAGAATTTTCTGAAATATCAGGGCGATAAACTGACACAGACCCGCTTTAACCGGAGCATCAAAAGCGTTCATCAGGATGTCGAGAAGAAGTTCTACGAGAAGATGAGAAAAGAGCCGTATCAGTGGAGTGAGTTTAAAATCAAGGAAATGAGAAACGCCTCCAGCGCAGGCTCCGTCGGGATGGACTATGACATTGGATTGATCGAAAAGCCGAACTTTATCAAACTTTCGGACGGTACGATGAAGCGCCAATACTGGCTGATGAGGGATGGCAAGCCCGCCACGCGCAGCCAGTGGCAACAAGAAGCGCAGAAATGCTGGAATGAGGCCTATGAAGAGGTTGCGCTGAAAAATGCAGAGCGGTCCTGGGAAAATCTGACGACCCGGATTCATCCCGAGAGTTATCAGGATCTGGCCGTGCTGGACGGAAACCTGAATCAGGTTTCCAAGGCCTGGATTCAGCAGACGGCCGATGTGACGCGCTACAAGGCGATGCACATGCTCAAGGACGGCTCCATGTCCAAGTTTGAAAAACTTCAGGAAATCAGCCGCGGGACGGCCAAGGATCTCAACACCAAACTGATGCCGATCTTTGAAAGCATGCAGAAGACCAAGCAGGTTTCAGCGGCGGCCGAACACTGGAAAAAGGTGTCTTCCGTGCTGGATGATTTCGGGAAGAACAAGATCGATCCCATCACGGCGGAGCGTCGCATCGCCGAATTAACGGGCGGGAAATCCATTCCCGAAGTGGTGGACGATATGTCCTATATGATGGAGAGCTTTGTCAAACTGGGGAAGTAATCCCATTTAACTTAATGATATCGACAGGCAAACCGCTTTCAGCCGCCTTGCTGCGGAAATTTTTCAAGGGACTGAAATTAGTAGTTGACAAGTATATAATAAATATATAGTCTGATCTCCAAGCAAAGAGGAAAAGACCGATGTCGATCAAATACGCCATTCTTGGGCTCCTGCATTATTCGGACATGCACGGCTACCGGATCAAGGAGCACATCGAAAAGAATTTCGGCCACATGTGGTCGATCAATTTCGGGCAGATTTACCCCAGTCTGAAGCAGTTGCAGGAAGAGGGACTGGTGGATATGCTCGTCATCACACCTTCGGAAAACGGCGGCCCCCAGAAAAAACTCTATTCCATAACGCCAAAGGGAGTGAAGGAGCTGTCGAAATGGCTCACCGAACCTCCCGGAAAGTCCATCCTCATCCGCGACCCGTTTCTGCTTAAATTTGCTTTCTTCGGATTCGGGGAAGACGCCAGCGCCCTGAAAACCATCGACGAACAGATTGAATTCTTTGAATCGCAATTGAAGCGCCGGCAGATCAACCGCAAAAAGTGGGAGCGGCAGGGCCTGTATGTCCGCCTCCTGGCGGAACTCGGCGTGACGCAGAATCAGATGTATCTGGAATGGCTCCACCATGCCAAACAGGAAATCGAAAAGAAAATGAAAAAGGCAGTCCGGAAGAAAGCCTGAAATTATTTTGTGTGTGATCAACTTCAATGGAGGGGATCATGGAATTCAAAGGCATCACCCTGGTTACCGGCGCCGCCGGATTTATGGGAAGTCACCTCGTTGAATTTCTTGCCGCAAAAGGAGTCCGGGTGCGGGCGTCCGCCCGTCCCCGCAAAGACACGTCTTTTTTCGACCGCNNCGAAACGCTGCCGGGGCTGTTTGAAGGGGAGGTGGACCGGATTTTTCACCTCGGGGCGATCTGCAATTTTTCCACGCCCTACGAATCTCTTGCTCCCACCAATGTCGAAGGCGTCAAGAGAATCACGGAGCTTGCGCTGAAAAAAGGCGTCAAGCGCTACGTCTACGTCGGTTCCAGCAGCGTTTACGGCTATTACCAGGGCACTCCCTTTCGGGAAGACAGCCCCCGCAACCCGCAGGATTTTTACGGCAGAAGCAAGCGCGACGGCGAGGATGTCGTCTGGGGACGCATCAGGGAGGGCTTCCCGGCGATCATCACACGGCCCTGCACGGTGTACGGCCCCCGCTGCAATGACGGCGCGGGGAAGGCTTTTTCGCGTCCTTCCAGCATCACCGCGATTCCGGGAAGCGGCAGGCAGCTCCTTTCCAACGTCCGCGCGGAAGATGTGGCCGCCGCCGTTTACCATCTTTCCCTGACGGATGAAGCCGTCGGGCAGGCCTTCAATCTTGCCGAGGATACGCATCCGACGCTGGAGGAAGCCCTGACCCTGGCCGCACAAGCGTTCGGCACCAAACCGGCCGCGACGCATCTGCCGCTCTGGCTCGTCAAAATCGTCGCAAAGATCGACGGGGCAATCTCGGCGCGAAAAGGGAGCATACCCGATCTGGAACTGGACGCGGTGAAGTATCTCTACGCGGATTATGTGGTGGACAACAGCAAACTGAAGGGGGCGGGATACCGGATGATCTATCCGGATTTCCGTCAATCCATGAAGCAGATAGGAGAATGGTATCGCGCAAACGTCGGGAGAAGGTAACCCGAAAAAATTGAATCAACGGGAGGTGCGGGTATGGGACAGATGGTAGTGATTACCGGCTTGGCGGACGGAATGGGACGACATGTGGCCAAAATGCTCGCAAAGGCCGGACATTCGGTGGCGGGCTTTGATATGGACGCGAAAGGGATCGCGTCGCTGGCGGCGGAGCTGAAGGGCATCGGCGGCGATCATCTGCTGGAAACTATCGATATCACCGACCGTCCGGCGATTCTGAAATTTCGCGATCAGGTACTGGCCCGGTACGGCCGCGTGGACACGGTGCTGTCGAACGTGGGCATCGGATTCTTCAGCCCCTTTGAGGAGGCCAATCTGGAAAAAGCGCTCAAGTGCCTCGAAATCAACGTCATCGGCGCGGCGGCGATTTTTCAGGCGTTTCTTCCCTCCATGCGCGAGCGCAAATCCGGCAAATTCATCGCGATGTCGTCGCTGGTGGGGCGCATTCCCTTTCCCTTTGAATCCATCTATTCGGCAAGCAAATTCGCCGTCACCGGAATGATGCTCTCCCTGAAATACGAGGTGGAGCCCTTCGGCATTCGGGTGGCCCTGATCGAGCCGGCGCAGGTATCCACGTCGTTTGCGGCCAAGATTCACGTTCTGCCGCCCGAAAATTCCCCATACAGGGACCGGGCCCGGCGGTTTATCGAACGGGACAACGAACTGATCAAAACGGCGCCCACGCCGCCCGCCGCGGCCGAAAATATCATGAAGGTCATCGAGGCGGAAAAGCCGGCGCTGTTCAATCAGGTCGATTTCATGAGCAGCTTCTTTCTGTGGCTGAATCAGTTTTTACCACGATCGCTGAGGGACGCGATTCTGGTCAACCATATGAACATCAAGGTTTGACGCTCACAGGAGGTGTTTTATGAGCACACAACAGGCCCTGTCACAACCGGCGGAACCTTCCCGCATCCAGGCACTCCGCTGGAGGATCATCGAGGCGCCCCAGGAAGTATGCATCGAGCGCGCCCGCTACCTGACCGAATCCATGAGGCTTCACTGGGACAAGCCGCCCCTGACGAGGTGTT
>MTKX01003000.1_pt2 | contig 10086 bp, 9 predicted proteins | sample 1042771 | NCBI WGS metagenome assembly MTKX01 (sample SAMN06212183, study PRJNA360534) | anaerobic digester metagenome | biome: Wastewater treatment plant; material: sludge; isolation source: anaerobic digester fed with sludge from wastewater treatment plant | place: Denmark: WWTP Randers ... | reverse complement strand
TGAAGATATTCCGGGCAACGTACGTAAAAGCATATCTTTCCATTTCGTTAAAGATATGATGGACATTATCAAGCTGGCTTTGGAACCGGTCCCGCAGAAAAAAATGAAAAGAGCTTCGGCAAGAAAATCAAAACCCGCAGTGCCGTCGAAGACGAAAAAATAAAAAATAAAAAATTAGGAAGGTAAAAATTATGACAGCGCAGTATCTGTTACTTGATGTTGAGGAAAATGTGGCGACCGCAACCATCAACAGGCCGGATAAAGGCAATTCACTTTCACCGCAGGTTTTGGAAGACATAGAACACACATTTACAGAACTGTCGCGCCGCCAGGATGTCCATGTCGTCGTCTTGACCGGCGGCGAACGTTATTTTTCTGCAGGGTTTGATCTGACCTACATCCGTACCTTGCAGAAAGCGCATAACGAAGCCTACACGGCCCTGTTTCACCGGGCCTATCGCGCCGTCATGTTTTGCGAACAGCCGGTGATCTGCGCTGTCGGCGGNNGTCGGCGGGCCGGCCATTGCCGGCGGGTTCGATCTGACCATGATGTGCGATATCCGTTACGCTTCAGAACGTGCCAGATTCGGACAACGGGAAATCGTTCTTTCTCTCAATCCCACCATAGATCCGCTCTGGCGAATTGTAGGCTTGAGCAATGCGATGGAATCCGCCCTGACAGGTCGCATTTGGGACGCACAGGAAGCTTTACGCATGGGGTACATCTCACGCATTTTCCCCGAAGGGCAGCTTCTGAAAGAAGTCGGTGCCATTGCCCGTGAGATGGCAACGTATGATCGCGGCTGCCTCAAGGAAACCAAGCAACTGGCGCATCTGCTTCTGAATTCCAGTCTGGATCAGGCCATGCGTCAACAGGAATGGTTGTTCCGTACTTACATCGGTTCCGAAGATAATCATCAACGCATCGATGATCTGCAGACCAAACTGGCGTCCATGCGAAGGAACAAATAAGACCTTTCTTCCGGTTCTGGTTGAATTATTTTTCGAATAGATTCCTTTTATGCTTAATCAGGATATAATCACCAAGCGTCTGTATTTCGTTGACAGACGACGAGCTTTTTTATATACTCCCGCGTAAATCAAGAAAGTGCCAATATTTATTTACCCAGAGGGAGTGCTTGTTTGGATTCAAAACCTCTTTATAACAGCCGGATTATTAATACTTATATTAAATATATAAAAAAATGTTATGAAAATATAGATATTGATGAGCTGTATGAATATGCGCAAATAGAACCTTACGAAGTTGCCGATCAAAATCATTGGTTTACTCAGGAACAAATTAATCGTTTTCATGAAAAATTGTCGGAGCTCACCGGATCGACCAATATTGCGCGTGAGGCAGGCCGGTATGTTGCATCTAGCGAAGCAATAGGTATTATGCGGCATTACGTCCTGGGGATGACGAATCCCGCCCTTGCGTATAAATTCATTAGCAAAGTGGCAAGCAATTTCTCGCGGTCCACTGTCTATGAAGCCAGAGAAATTAATCCCAAAAAAATTGAAATTATTGTTACACCAAGGGAAGGTGTCAAAGAAGAGCCGTTTCAATGCGAAAACAGAATAGGGCACATTGAATCGATCAATATGGCTTTCACTAATTCAATTCCCAAAATTGAACATACCGAATGTGTGTTCAAAGGGGGAGCATGTTGTCGCTATACGGTGTCATGGGATAGCAACATTTCATCATTTCTCACGCGAACCAGAAATATCATTGCTTTGCTGCTTGCGTTCATCAGTGTGATTGTTTTATTTGTATATCCGTTTAATATTTTTTTACATTATTTGCCTGTGGTTATTACAACCCTGTTCATCATCACGTTTGTAAGCGATAGGCAGACAATTAAGGAATTGAGAAACAGTATTTCAAATCTTGAACATTCCAGAGATGATCTCATCAAACAGATGGAAATAAATTATAATAATTCGCAGATGGTCCATGAAATAGGGAAAACAATAAACAAGTATATTGATATAGACGAGATCATTGGCAATGTGATTCAGGTGCTGGAAAATCGGCTAGGATATGACCGATGTTTGATAATGTTTGCGAATAAAGAAAAAACTCATTTGATTTTCAAAGCCGGTTTTGGATATAACGACAAACAACTGGAGATAATAAAGGCTACCGAATTTGAACTGACCAAGCCCGAATCAAAAGGAGTCTTTGTGGTGTCCTACAAGGAGCAAAAACCCTATCTGATCAATGACATTAGTGCCATTACCGGGAAGCTTTCACGAAAAAGTTTGCAGTTTGCTCAGGCGATGGGATCTCAATCATTTATTTGCTGCCCCATTGTGACCGATACAAAGTCAATCGGCATATTAACCGTAGACAATATTAAAACGAAAAGAACTCTTGTTGAAAGCGATTTGCGTTTACTGATGGGCATTGCCTCCGTGCTCGGCGTCAGTATCCGAAACGCGGAACTGCATGAGCAGCGAAACCGTCAATTGAAATCCATTCTGAAAGCTCTAGCGGCAAGCATTGACGCACGCGATCCTTATACGGCGGGACATTCGGAAAAAGTAACCGAATATGCGGTGGGCATATGCAAGGAAATGAATATGCCGTCCGATTACACGGAGGTTGTTGCCGTTGCCGCTTCGCTGCATGATTACGGCAAAATCGGCATATCAGATGCTTTGTTGAAGAAAGAAGGTCTTCTGACCGCTGAAGAATATGAAACGGTTAAAACCCATTCTGTTAAGACCAGGAAAATACTGGAACAAATCGATTTTCATGGGCCATACAGTCTTGTTCCCGAAATAGCCGAGGCGCATCATGAGAAAATAGACGGAAGCGGTTATCCGCGCGGTTTGAAGGGACATGAAATACCCATTGGTTCGAGAATCATTGCAGTGGCTGATTTTTTTGAGGCCATTACAGCAAAACGATTATACCGTGATCCTATACCAGTGGATGAGGCCTTTGAAATGTTGCGCAGGGAAAGTGATGTGCATTTCAGCCGTGAAATTGTGGATGCTTTTATCAATTATTACAAATCAAAGTATAATTATGTTTTTTAACGGGAATCATTTTTAAAATATTGTGTAAGGGGGGGATACAAATATTAACTCACAGACATATTTAATGGAAAACAGTGAAGAAGAAAAACGTCTGGATATTAAAACAGATCCGGATGCGGTTAAAGAGCAGGCGTTGTGGTTTGGAATGGGGCCCGGTGCACGGGTGCTGGATATAGGATGCGGTCCCGGTAAAACAACGGCGCTGCTGCACGATATAGTACATCCTGACGGTGAAGCCGTCGGCGTGGATATTGCCGAAAGCCGCATCCTTCATGCACGTTCATTCTACGGCGACAGAAAAAGAATAAGATTCGATGTGCGGGATGTCCGTCTGCCCATGGAGGATCTGGGAGAATTTGATTTTATCTGGGTACGGTTTGTATTGGAGTATTACCGGGTAGGGGCTCTCGAAATCATAAAGAATATAAGCGCTAATCTGAAACCCGGCGGTTGTATGTGTTTGCTTGATCTTGACTATAACTGCATGAGTCATTGGGAAATGCCCTCTAAGATGGAAACGACGGTTGTGAAAACCATGAACCGTATGCAGGATAACTTTAACTTCGACCTCTATGCAGGACGTAAACTATATGCTCATCTTTACGACTTGGGTTTTGAAGATATCCTTGTCAACCTTGTGCCTCATCATCTCATATACGGAGAGCTGAAATATTCCGACGAATTCAATTGGCTGAAGAAAATGGAAATCGGTGCGCATAAAGCGCCTGATATCTATGCGACCTATCCCGGGGGCAGCGAGGGGTTTCTGGCGGATGTGAAAAAGTTTTTTAAAGATCCCCGGCGTTTTACCTACTCGCCGTTGATTCTTTGCAAAGGAGTAAAACCTGTACACGGACTGCGGAAGATGAAATAGCAGTATCAGGGAGGCTTTTGTTAAAGATCATTAGTATCAAAACGGTTTGCAGCAGCGAGGTCTAGGATGAAGTTTTTTCAAGACTTCAGACACGATGTGCAACAAAATGTCATTAAACGTACTCCTCCTCCGCGTTTAATAAAGGTTATAACTAACGTCTGGCGAAGTGAAGATGAATACGCGAATATTTTCAAAAGCGATCTGAATCCGTTTATCGGACCGGGCAATGGTGCCGCCAGTCTGGAAATGGAACGCTCTTCCATTTTTCCCCAGTTTCATCTGGTGCTACACGGCAAATCGAATGATACAGAAGACCATTCGGGTACGCATGCGCTCAAATTCAAATACAACCTTCCGTTCAGGAAAATAGACCCGCGCATCATAGCCTCGGCCTTGGCAACTGCGCCGAAGGTGAATAAAAAGGTTCTTGTTAATCTTATCAATCATCTGAATTTTACCAATGAACAGGTTTCCATTCATATTCAGGACAGGAAAACAGGTGAAGAGTTTCTCCAACAGGGAGAACCAGGGCCGTACCTCAATGATAACGTAACCATCCGGTTTGTTGATCCCTTTACGTTTAACGCGGATGCCTATGCGCTGTTAAATCTCATCATCGATAATCGCAAGTCGCTCATCGTTGTTCCGATAAATTTACAATCCGTTTGCCGGGAATCGATTGTGCTCAGCTTGCCTGATCTGGCGCATTCATACAGCAAACGTCAAGCTGTGCGCCATACATGTGAAGGAGTTGATGCCGAGATTGTTCAAGGACAGTTCAATATGTCCGGAATTCTGGAGGATATCAATCCCCTTGATTTAAGAGTATGTGTCCGAAATCCGGAAAATATCAATCCCGACAATCCGTTATTTTTAAAATTGAGCCAGAATGATCAAACATATTTCATGGGCGAATGCAGAATGGTTCGTGGTGATTATGAAAGTTCTTATGTCATTCTTCAGCCTATTCACAGCAACCGCCCGGTTTTATCGTCCCGCAAGTATCCGAACGACCGTGTGAGAATCATGCCTCCTCCAACCATACATTTTGTTCATCCTCTTTGCGGTTTTGCCGTTCAGTGTAAGGTCGATGATATCTCTGCGTCGGGATTCTCCGTAACGGTCCCGAATAGCGAGTCGCTTCTTTTTCCGGGAATGATTATTCCGCAAATGTCGTTACAGCTCCCCGGTACGATCAATAGTTTGAGTTGTACAGCACAGGTTGTGTACCGGCGTGAACAGAAAAAAAATGCAGCGCGTTACGGATTTTACATTCTGGATATGTCATTGCATGATCAGAGGCGACTGTTTGATGCGGTGAGCAAGGTGATCGATCCGCACGTGAATATGACCGGTCGGGTCAACATGGATTCACTTTGGGAACTCTTCTTCGATTCCGGTTTTATCTATCCGGATAAATACGGCATCATCAGTCCGTACACAGCAATGTTGAAAAGAACATACCGCAAGCTCTACGAGGAGGGACAGGACATATTCACTCATTTAACATATCAGGATCAAGGGCAGGTTTACGGTCATATGTCCATGGTCAAGGCCTATGAATATTCCTGGATCATTCATCATCTGGCGGCCCGTCCCATGCGCGGAGTCCGTACCGGCCTGCAAACACTTAAGCATTTTGTGAATTATATAGATTGTCTGTACAATTTGCCCGTTCCCTCCAAAACGATGCGTTACAACTTCTGTTATTACAGACCGGAAAACACATTCTCCGATTATTATTTTGGCGGCATATACCGCACGGTGAAGCGCCGGAAAATCTGTTCCATGGACCTTTTCGGTTATATGCCGATGTCTGTGGAGGGCGGTGAAATAAATTTCCCTGATGGCTGGAGCCTGTGCATTTTTTCCAGAGAGGATTTCAACCTTATGCGCGAGTATTACAACGGCATCGGCGGCGGATTGATGTTGGATGGCTTTGCTTTGGAATGCCGTGCAGCGGAGAATGATGTCGATGATGCATCCGGAACGCCGGGATACGCCGGTCGTCATAACATCTCTGCCATGTACAATAAAATCGGACTTACACGCGACAGTAAAGTATATTCCATTCGGCACCAGGGCATAATCAAAGCAGCGTTAATTGTCGACACATCGGATCTGGGCATTAACATGTCCGAACTATTAAACAGCATTAAAATTATTGTGATTGACAATACATTGCCATGGGCCATACTCAAAGATGCCGTGAGTTCGATGGGTAAAATATACGGGAGTGATGTAATCATGGTTTTAATATATCCTTTCGAATATTTGGGGCAGCAAGGCGTGGAATGTAAAAAACGATATAATTTCTGGGTTCTGAGTACAACGCTGAATCAAAAGGACAAAGATATTATCAAGGGACATATTAAAATAGCGAAGAGAAAATTTATTACCGAAAAATTCATCAAGGAACTGGCCGTAAATCGTGTCAAGAAGTTGCTGGCTTTGATTGAAAAGGCAAAAGTAAGAAGGAAAGAATTATGATATTACATTGGCAGACCATTTATGACGCAGAGAATAAAAATATTACTCAATAAGAAAGTATTTATCTCGGGAGCCGCCAGCGGAATAGGTCGTGCTACCGCTGCGGCCATGGGGCTGGCGGGCTGCCGGCTGTTTCTGACAGATATTAATGCTGAAGGTCTGAAGAAGACGGCGGATATGATCAGCAGCGCTGGTGACAACGTGTGTCTGTCCCGTCCGTTTGATGTTGGCGATTATGAAGCCATGCGGGCGTTTGCCTCGGAGATTCATGCGGAATTCGGTTCGCTCGATATTCTGGTTAATGTTGCGGGTGTGGCGCTTTTTGCGAAAATAGAAGACATGCAACATAGGGACTGGGAGAAAATCATCAGAATAAATCTGTGGGGCGTCATTCACGGTTTGGAATGCTTCGTGCCGGAGATGATTCGTGCAGGGAAAGGCGGACATGTCGTTTCAGTATCGTCGACGGCAGGTCTTATCGGGCTTCCCTGGCATGTGGCCTATGCCGCCACAAAACATGCTCTGGTGGGTATGTCCGAAGTATTGCGATATGATTTAAGAAAGTACAAGATCGGAGTCAGCGTTGTCTGTCCGGGTGCCGTCCATACAGGGTTAGTCAATACGGCGGACATTCGCACGGATGATCATGAGGCAACCAATAAAGCACGCAAGATGTTTGTGAAAATCGCCATGACGCCGGAAAAAGTCGCTGATTTGATTATTCAGGCGATCCTGAAAAATAAGTACCTGGTCATCACGTCACTGGATGTAAAATTATTTTACTTTATCAAAAGGACATGTTTCCCTTTGTATCATCTTGTCATGCTGATCATAAACCGTTTCATGGATAAGGCGCTCAAAAAATAATAAAAACGTATCTGACGGAGTATCACGTGATTCAATCTGAATCAAAACATTCAAAGGGCATCAATTCCTGGCCAGAGGACGACCGTCCCCGGGAAAAGCTTCTGCGGCAGGGTGCAGAAACACTGAGCAATTCGGAACTGCTGGCAATTCTTTTGCGAACGGGCGTCAAGGGTGCAAGTGCCATCGATCTGGCTCGCCGGATTGTGGAAAAATTCGGCACGTTCCGTAACATGATTCATACGGATGTGCGCGAATGGAAGGAATTTAAGGGATTGGGACCCGCCAAAATGGCGCAGATTCAGGCCGCTCTGGAAATCGGCCGGCGTTTTCGCGAAGTGGAGGCGCTGAAAGGAAAACAAAAAATAGCCTCCTGCTGCGATGTCGTTGAAATCGTCATGCCGCAGATGCGAGATCGCAAAACGGAATTATTTAAAGTCCTGTATCTTAACAGCAACAATAAGATCATCGACATCAGCGACGTTGCGGAAGGCACGGTGAATCATGCCATACCGATTGTCCGGGAGATCATTCACGCTGCATTGCAGAAATTTGCAGCAGCCATTATTTGTGTTCATAATCATCCCAGTGCCAACATTTCGCCCAGTGCGGAAGATCGAAAATTTACGCAGGATCTGCTGGCGGCGGGAAAAGTGATGGGCATCAAAGTTCTGGATCACATCATCATCGGAGACGGGAACTATTACAGCTTTGCCGAAGAAGGAATACTGTAAAATCGTTAAAATTACGTCCACGAATGTGCGCCCGTTTGATTGGACTGCAAATCACCACATCGCTTGCTCGAAAAAGGATCCTCTGCAATGACCTATTACATCATTATTGCCTTCTGTGTCGTTATCCTGCTGGCGTATTTTTTTGACGTGACATCGCGGCAAACAAAAATTCCCGGTGTTCTGCTTCTGATTCTTACGGGAATGGCCATCAATTCCATCGACAGTTATTTTAACTTTGAAGTATCACAAATTGATGTGATCCTGCCGGTCATGGGGACGGTAGGGCTCATCCTGATTGTTCTGGAAGCCAGTCTCGATTTGACCCTGAGCAAACAAAAAAAGTCCCTGATCCTCAAGTCCATGTCTTCAGCCATTGTTCTTTTTTTGGTATTCACGGGCTTGTTTGCGCTTATGTTATCCTATGGTCTGGGTTACGATGTTAGGACCTCTCTGGTTAACATTATTCCAGTTGCCGTCATCAGCAGTGCCGTAGCGATTCCATCGGCGGTCGGTTTGTCGGGAAATAACCGGGAATTTGTCATATATGAAAGTTCTATCTCTGATATTTTCGGTATTCTGGCATTCAATTATGTGGTCATCAGTAACGGTCATCTTTTTTCAGGCATTCTGAATTTTCTTCTGGAAATCATTGTCACATTGTTTGCCTCTGTGTTATTCAGCGCATTTCTGGCTGTCATTTTGCATAAGATCAACCATCATGTAAAATACATCATCATTATGACCGCGATTATTCTTGTCTATGCGCTGTCCAGGTTGCTTCATCTGCCGTCTCTGCTGGTGGTCCTGATTTTTGGCCTGGTGATGAACAACAATAATCTTTTCGAAAACAGCATCACCGCTCAGTTCATTAATTTTCAAGACTTCAACACAGAATTGAATGCTTTTAAAAATATTACGTCGGAAATGACCTTTATCGTCCGTTCCTTCTTTTTTGTCCTGTTCGGATATTATACGAGCCTTTTTGATTTGCTGAATTTAAACAATTTATTATTTTCCGTTCTGATTGTTGCCGCAATATATGCGTTACGGGCTTTGTATTTAAAGAGCATTATCCGGATTTCAATGACCCCGCTGCTTTATTTTGCACCGCGAGGCCTGATAACCATTTTACTTTTTTTGAGCATACCGCAAGCCATGGCGCTGCCCTATATGAATACCGGCGTGGTGACGCAGATCATATTCATTACCATTTTAATCATGGCGTACGGCAACATCGTATTTGGGAAAACCGGCGAGGCCATTCCGACCGGCACGCCACAGGATAAAAAAAACTTGTCGGGATGAGGAAGGTATGCGCATATATTTCATTGTACGCGCCATGGATGCAACCAAAGGCGATGAAATCGGTCGTTGCATTGCAGGAAATATCCGGTGTTTCGCGCAACGGTAATAATGATATTGCGCCGCATACAGAAATGCCGCTGCAAACGTTACAGGTTAAATAACGCGATCGCTGTGTTGACAAAAAACTTGCATGTGATATCAGCTAAACGCTCTGCGACAACGGGCATCGCAATCAGTATATTTGAAAAAGGAGGTCCATATGATTATCAGAAAATCTGCCGTTGTGGCGGTGATGCTCATAGCCCTCTTCCTTTTATCGTGCGGAATGAGCGACCCGTTTTCGGGTAAATGGTTCAACGACGTGATAGAAAAGGAAATGCTGACCATAACCAAAAGCGGCAGTGCTTATAAAGTCGATACCGCTTTAGGATCTTTCCCCTGTATCAAAGAGGGGGACCTGTTGAAATGTCAAATGGGAATCGGAGATACGATGCTCCAGATTAACGAGAATCGGTGTCTGGTTATGAAAACACCGGCCGGCGTTGAATTCAAATTCAGACGCCAGGAAAACAAATAAAGAATTAAGTCAATCCTGAAAACGGGAGAACGGATGATTTTTGAAAATGTGGCTCTTCATAACGTAGACGGGCTATACAAACACAAAGATATTGAAGGGCTTCTGTTAGGACGTATTCCCGAACACGTTTCCGCACGTCTCAGCAAAGCCGGACAAATGATGATGATCTGTCCTTCCGGTTCGGAAAT
>MTKX01011114.1_pt3 | contig 10088 bp, 5 predicted proteins | sample 1042771 | NCBI WGS metagenome assembly MTKX01 (sample SAMN06212183, study PRJNA360534) | anaerobic digester metagenome | biome: Wastewater treatment plant; material: sludge; isolation source: anaerobic digester fed with sludge from wastewater treatment plant | place: Denmark: WWTP Randers ... | reverse complement strand
TTCCTGTCAACTATACCTATATTATATTTCCTCGAATTCTTTGATTTGTCAAGTATCTCAATAATATGGATGCCAAAACTTGTTTCTGCCGTCACTATATCACCTTTTTTGGCCGTAAAACATGCATTATTAAAGGGAGTGACCATCATGCCTTCGCGGAACCAGCCAAGGTCACCGCCTATCTGGGCTGAGCCCTGATCATCCGAATTTGTCATGGCCAGTACTTCGAATTTTGATCCCGATCTGATAAGCCTGACGAGACTGTCAGCTGCAGTTTTTGCTGCCTGCAGATTCCTGGTCTGATTAGGGGACAACAATATATGTCTTGCATGAACTGAATCAGGTCTGTCAGCAACTTCGATAAGCTTTGCGATCTTGAATGAACCATCTTCCTGGCAGGGACCAAAAACTTCAGTTTTGTTTTCCTTTTTTACAAATTCCTTCAGGTTTTCAGGAACTTCGGTCAGAGGTACAAAGAAACCGTTATATCTCGAATCGGCAGTCAGATTAATAAACTGAACAGGATCAGCAGCAGTAGCAAATTCATCCCTGGTCTTGAGTATCCAGTCCTCCGTCTGCTTTATGTCTTCTTCAGAAGGAGTAACATTAAATACTACATATTCAATGTTTCTGAGAGCAGTCCGACGGAAGCGTTCCTTATTTTTTGAGTAATATGATTCAATTTCTGACCGGGTAATGGTGACAGCCGAATCGGGTACCTGTGAATAATTCTTCATTAAATAACTGAAATCCACAGTAGATCCGGAAATGATCTTGTCAAATTCAGCCTGCTTTGAGGTTACATAAAGCCCTTTTGACACAAGGTTATTGTATTTGGCGCTCATCCTTTCATTTACGATCTCATCTTCAAAGAAAAGCCAGTATTTGTTTGCTGTCTCATCAGATTCCGTCTGTTTAAGGAAATTCACAAGGAATGATTTATTGAAAGCGCCGGTTGACTGATCGGTGAACAGCTGCCGGACAATGGGATGAGGATCATTGCCAAGTATCATTTCCTCGGTTTCTTCAGTACTTACACCTATACCTAATTTCTTATACTGCCTGTCCTGAATAAGCTCCCTTACCATCTGCTGCCATACCTGTTCCCTTATTGATTCTGCAGTCGATTCATCAATAGATGATGAACCTGATAATTTGTATATTTCCATCATGCTCTGCACCCTTTCTTCAAAGTCCTGATAGGATATATACTCTCCTGCAATTTCACCGATCTGATAATACTTTTTAGCCTGTAACCGCTGACCTCTTCCTCCTCCGAAAAAATCACTGACTACAAAAAGGAAGAGTGACAGACCTATAATTGCTGCAACAAAGACACCTGCTTTTTCCCTTAAAAACTGAATGGCTGACATTAAATCTGCTGTTTATGAATTAATAAATTTGAACTTTTTAAAAATCAGGCGACAAATATAACAAATTTCAATATTAAAAAGGGAGCTTTTTACGGCGGATATTTATAATAATGTATTACAGCAGGATGCCAGACGGGTAATACACCTTGTTTTCCTGACCGGGGTACAGGTAACCCGGCCATGATATTACTATCCTGAATCTGGTTTTTCTTCATTTTTTTGAAAGCGCAGTATAAATAAAGGTATGTTGAAAAAATACAGGTAATTTCTTCAGAAGTATACAAAAAACAGAGGGGTAATCGAAAAAAAAGTAAGAGAATATTGAAATATCTATAAAAAATAGGGGGGGTGATAAAGAAAAATATATATTTTTGCTGAAAAATAATCAGAAATATGGCAGAATTAAGATTCAGTGCACTTAAAGAGGTTTTCAAAAGAGAACCCGTTGTGACAGTTCCTCCTTCAAAGGATATTTCAAAGTATTTTGGATCACATGTGTTCAATCTTCATAAGATGGAACATTATCTGTCTCAGGAAGCTTTCCGGGTGGTAAAGAAAGCTATTACTGACGGTAAATCCCTTACAAGGATTGAGGCTCAGCAGGTGGCGATAGGTCTGAAGGCCTGGGCCATAGAGAATGGAGCCACACATTTCACTCACTGGTTCCATCCGCTTACCGACGGCACTGCTGAAAAGCATGACGGATTTCTTGAAATGGGCGACAACGGTCATATGGTTGAAAATTTCTCTGGTGATGTCCTGGTACAGTCCGAACCTGATGCTTCAAGCTTTCCCAGCGGAGGGATAAGAAATACTTTCGAGGCAAGGGGATATACCGCGTGGGATGTTTCATCTCCGGTATTTATCGTTGGTACAACACTTTGTATACCAACAATTTTTGTTTCCTATACAGGAGAAGCTCTTGATTACAAAGCTCCTCTTCTGAAAGCACTATCGGAACTTGATAAAGCTGCTGTTGAAGTCTGCCAGTATTTTGATAAGGATGTCAACAAGGTCTTTGCCACACTGGGACTTGAACAGGAGTATTTTCTCGTGGACGAGGCATTATATTATGCACGTCCCGATCTGTCGCTTGCTGAAAGAACTCTTATGGGACATCAGTCATCAAAGGATCAGCAATTGTCAGATCATTATTTCGGATCAATCCCCGAAAGAGTAATGTGTTTTATCCGGGATTTTGAATGTGAGGCATATAAGCTTGGGATACCCGTTAAAACCCGTCATAATGAAGTTGCACCCAACCAGTTTGAATGTGCACCGATTCATGAGGAGGTTAACCTTGCCGTCGATCACAACCAGCTTCTGATGGATGTGATGAGACGAATTGCAAGAAAACACAAGTTCAGAGTTCTTTTCCACGAAAAACCCTTTGCAGGCATAAATGGTTCGGGAAAACACAACAACTGGTCACTGTCCACAAATACGGGAGTCAACCTGCTTTCGCCGGGTAAGAATCCGAAATCAAACCTTCAGTTCCTGACTTTCCTCGTAAATGTAATCAAAGCAGTTAACGACAGCAATGAGATTATCCGGGCATCGGTAATGAATGAATCAAATTCATACAGGCTTGGCGGACATGAAGCGCCACCGGCAATAATTTCAGTGTTCCTGGGTACGTATCTTACCAATATGCTTGAAGATATTGTGAGCAGGGTGACTGATAAGAAGATGACCCCGGCCGAGAAAACTGAGCTCAAACTCGGGATCGGTAAAATCCCGGAAATCCTTCTTGACAATACTGACCGGAACCGTACATCACCCTTCGCATTTACGGGAAACAGGTTTGAATTCAGGGCCGTAGGCTCATCGGCAAACTGCGGCGCCGCAATGATAGCCCTGAATGCTGCTGTGGCTAATCAACTTAAAAATTTCAAAAAAGAGGTTGAAAACATAATAAAAAAGGGAAGAAATAAGGATGAAGCAATTTTCCAGGTTATCAAGAAGTATATAATCGAATCGCGGAAAGTTTTGTTTGAGGGAGATAACTACTCAAAAGAATGGCATGCAGAAGCAGAAAAAAGGGGATTATGCAACCTGAAAGGCGTTCCCGAATCAATTAAATGTTATCTGAATCCCAACGGAAAAGAGGTTCTCGTCGGATCAAATATTTTTTCGGAAAAAGAACTTGAGAGCCGCTGCGAAGTCGAATATGAAAAATNNAACCACATAATTCCCACGGCAATCAGGTATATGAGTACTCTCCTTGATAATGTGAAGGGACTTAAAGAGGTTTTTGGAGATGGGGAATATGAAAAGATGGCATTGATCCATAAAGAAATGATCACCACTATCTCAGACCATATCTCTCAGATTGAAAAGGGTGTAAATCAGATGGTTGAAGAAAGAAAGAAGGCAAATGTCATCGAAGACTCTTATAAAAAATCTGTAACCTATGAGAAGAAGGTCAAACCTTATTTGCAGGAAATCCGTTATCATATCGATAAGCTCGAGCTGATAGTTGATGATGAGATCTGGCCCCTTCCGAAATACAGGGAACTGCTGTTCACACGTTAGAATTCTTTCCTGAGGGTTGATGTTGCAGGGGCATTGAATTCAATGCCCCTCATATTGTATGGGTATTTCAATCATTGCCCTGCAAGACATTAATAATAATTATCCGTCCCTTCCGTTTGTTATTTACACCATTCTCATTTATTTAATTATTTTTATGGTCAAATCGGAGAGGATGTCATGAAAAGGTATATAATCCTATTTATTTTATTATTTATTATTACATTACAGGAAACACCGGCCCAGGGCAGAAGAAGTGAACGGGCCTATGATGCCTATAATGCCGGTGAATATTTCGATGCTATTGATGAGTTCAAGAATACTTATTCAAAGACCAAAAAGGCAGATAAAGAGTCACGGGCTGAGTATATTTTTATGATAGCCGAATGCTATCGTCTTATAAATGATCCCCGTAATGCTGAGACATGGTACAAACTTGCCGTTAAATCAGCTTATTCAAGGCCAGAAGCACAATTCGGGCTGGCATCAACATTGAAAAAGAACGGAAAATACCAGCAGGCTATTGAGGAGTTCAGGAATTACAAGCAGGTTGCCCCTGCAGATGCAAAAGCCGACCAGGAGATACGTGCATGTGAGCTTGCCCTTGAATGGCAGCGCAATCCGGATGCATATATTGTTGAGGAAATAAAGGAACTGAATTCTAAGGAAGCCGATTTCAGTCCTGCCTTCGGACGTGACGATTTCGGAGTTGTTTATTTCACATCATCGCGTGATGATGCTGCCGGAAATAAAACCCACGGGGCTACCGGACAGGGATTTACGGATATTTTTGAGAGCAGGCTCGATAAGAAATCAAAGTGGAGTATACCTGTTCCTGCCGATGTTATTAACAGTGAATTTGAAGATGGCACCCCTTTCATCATTTCGGAATTCAGGGAAATGTATTTTACAAGGTGTGAAGCAGGAAAGCGCGAAGAAAAAGGTTGTTCTATTATGTTCTCAAAAAAGAACGGCGATACCTGGAGTGAACCTGAAAAACTTGAAATACTGGGCGATTCGCTTGTCGCAGCACATCCGGCCTTGTCACCCGATGGACTCACCCTGTATTTTGCATCTGATATTAATGGAGGATCTGGAGGAAAAGATATCTGGAAAGTCAGCCGGACTGCAGGTGGCCAGTCATGGTCAGATCCGGTAAACCTTGGCCCTGACATTAATACAGCAGGCGATGAACTGTTTCCCTATATGAGAGATGAAAACACTCTCTATTTTTCTTCCGACGGATTAATAGGAATGGGCGGACTTGACATCTTCAAGGCGACAGCACAACCTGACGGATCATGGACGGTACAGAATATGAAAGCTCCAATCAACAGCTCCGCAGACGATTTCGGAATAGCCTTCGAAAATGAAAATGAGAAGGGGATTTTCAGCTCAACCCGTAAAGGACGAGGAAACGATGAACTTTATTCTTTTGAGTTCCCTCCGCTGAAATTCAGTGTAACCGGACTTGTTAAAGATGAAAAGACAGGGACGGCCATCCAGGGATCAACGGTACAGCTGATAGCCTCAGACGGATCAAACCTGCAGGCTGAGACCGGAGCCGGAGGAGATTTTAAATTCTCACTTAAACCCGATGTGGATTATATTTTCCTGGCTTCAAAAAGAGGTTATCTGAACGGAAAAGAAAAAGAAACAACAAAAGGTCAGGAGAAGAGCCGGGATTTCATGGTTACAATTAACCTGACGGCAATCGATATGCCAATAGAATTGCCGAATATATTCTATGATTTCAACAAGTGGGATCTGCGGCCCGAATCGATGGTTTCTCTTGATAAGCTTGTTGAAACTCTTAATGATAATCCGAATGTTACGATAGAGCTGATGTCACATACCGACTCGAGGGATACGGAAGCCTATAACCAGGAATTATCCCAGAAGCGTGCACAATCAGTCGTACAGTACCTTATTGATAAGGGTATTGAACAAGAAAGATTGTCTGCAAAAGGATATGGTGAATCAAATCCGAAAGTTGTTGACGCTGCTATCTCAGCACAGTCGCCTTTCCTTAAGACCGGAGCAACTCTGTCGGAGCAATATATTAACTCACTTGCCGGAGATGAACAAAAGGAGATCGCTCACCAGATCAACCGACGCACCGAATTCAGAGNNGAGTTTTGAGAACAGATTACGTATCACCGAAATAAATAACAACATATTAATCAAAACTGAATATACCGCCCTTCGTGCATTTAGTTTGTACTTAGTATGAAAAATATTATCTCATCTGTTTTCCTTGCTGTAATTGCATCAATTACATTAATGGGTTCCAATCCGGCGAATCCCGTAAGGATACTTGTTATTACAGGCGGACATGGCTATAAAGTTGAGCAGTTCAATGAAATGCTGACCAGCATGGGTCCGGAAATCACCTGGCAGGTTGCAGAGCTTCCGGGAGCCTTTGAAATGTTCAAACCTGAAAACAGAAATAAATATGATGTCCTGGTTTTCTATCACATGTGGCAGAAGATCACGGAAGAACAGGCTGAGACTTTTGCAGAATGCATAAAAAGCGGTAAACCGGTTGTGGCTCTCCATCATAGTATCTGTGCCTTTGATGACTGGCCCGAATACTGGAATATCATCGGAGGAAAGTATTTCCACAAAGAGACAACATTCAACGGGAAAGTGTATCAACCCTGCTCATATATCCATGATCTTAATTTCAACGTAAAGATTGCTAATACAAAACACCCGGTAACCAGAGGAGTGACCGATTTCCCGATATTCGACGAGACATATAAGGGTTATTATGTTGCTGATGATGTTACTACTCTACTTACTACCGACGAACCGAGCAGTACACCAACTATCGGCTGGGCAAAGAAATATGGTAAATCACGAATTGTAGTTCTTCAAAGCGGTCATGATGTACCAACCTTCGAAAATCCCGGTTTCAGGAAACTGCTGAAACAGTCAATTATCTGGGTCTACAAAAAATAACTCTCTGTTTAACACTGTTTTCCTTTGTTTAGCTCTCACGATAAAATCGGGATAAGTTATGTAAGTTCTTAGTTTTATTATGGTTACACAGAGGTACACAGAGAAGAGCCTGGAGGATTTTTCTTTTTCTTATCTTTAACCAACATTTTTTTGTAATGCAGGAAAAATCAAAGTATGATCTTCGCGGAGTGTCTTCACAAAAAGAGGATGTCCATTCTGCAATCAGTAAGATCGATAAGGGTATCTTTCCGAAAGGTTTCTGCAAAATAGTTCCCGATCTTCTCGGAGGTGATCCCGGTTACTGTAATATAATGCATGCCGACGGGGCAGGAACAAAATCATCTCTTGCCTATGTTTACTGGAAGGAGACGGGCGATATGTCGGTATGGAAGGGAATAGCACAGGATGCAATTGTGATGAACCTTGATGACCTTCTGTGTGCAGGAGCTACTGATAATATCCTGATCTCATCAACAATAGGAAGGAATAAAAACCTTATTCCCGGCGGGGTGATTTCAGCTATAATCAATGGAACAGAAGAATTCCTTACGGAGTTAAGAGATCTTGGCATTGGGATATGGTCAACCGGCGGCGAAACTGCAGATATTGGTGATCTCGTCAGGACAATAGTGGTTGATTCGACTGTTATAGCGAGGATTAAACGGCCGGATGTTATCTCAAATCATAACATCAAAGCAGGGGATGTCATCATTGGGCTGGCTTCTTCCGGCCGGACAACCTATGAAAAGGAATACAACGGGGGGATGGGCAGCAACGGACTGACATCAGCACGCCATGATGTATTCGTATCATACCTGGCTGAAAAATATCCCGAGAGCTTTGATCCGTCAATTCCCCGCCATCTTGTTTATACCGGAAAACTTAAACTGACAGATCCCGTTGATGGTACCGGAATGAATGCAGGTAAACTTGTACTTTCTNNTCTGAGATACACGGAATGGTACATTGTTCGGGGGGAGGACAGACAAAAATCCTCCATTTTATTGATGATCTTCATATAATAAAAGACAACCTTTTCCCGCTGCCTCCGCTGTTCAGATTAATTCATGAACAATCCGGTACGGACTGGAAAGAGATGTACCAGGTCTTTAATATGGGGCACAGGTTTGAAATCTATACAGATCAGAAAAATGCTGATGAAATAATCCGGATAGCATCCTGCTTCGACCTTGAAGCAAAGGTCATCGGAAGGTGTGAAATTTCTGACAGAAGGAAACTGACAATAGTATCTGAAGCCGGGAGGTTTGAGTATCTGTGATCTACGCCTCACCCCTCACCCTTCATACCTCACCCCTCAGGGTTCCAGCATCAGCTCCTCGTGTTTTCTGAAGCACCTTCCCATACTTATTAATCTGGCTCCGATCCGGCAATCGAGACTTCTTCTCTTTTTGCAATATTCATTTATCAGCCGGATAAGCGCCTGGGAATAAAATGCTGATTCCGCTTCAATTCCGATAAGTTTCCATTCATCTGNNAGGGGGAATATCCTCCAGAAATGAAAGTGCTCTTTCACTGACCTCTTTCAGATCGCGTGTTTTACCATAAACAAATATTGCCGGGGTAACAGCATTTATCAGAAGCAGATCCGATGCCTGAGATCCTGTATGTTTCGGAGAAAACCTGCTTTTTTTCCCGAAAATGAAATGATCATTCCAGTATTCCGAAGCTTCCACCTCAAAGACTCCCTTCAGTTGCCTGATATTATTGCATTCGAGAGCCCTGGAGAATAATNNGAATAATCCTCCGGAGCCGCAAAGCATCGCCGCAAGCTGTGAGATCCTTACAGTGGGGAAATTGGCTGGTCTGAGCCTGGCAAATTTCCAGATAAATCCATGCAGGGGCTGCAATGAATATTTTGATGATAGGATCTTATATTCGCGGATGAGTGAAATATAATAATCATCAATTATTGCATTCCTGAATAGTCCTTCATCAAGGAGGCCGGCAGTCCCGAAAAGGAGAGCCTCGACCTGAAAGCGGTTGTCGGAATGTTTCCTGATGATCCTGAACGGGAGAGATACAGCCAGCATTTCAAACGGTCCGGTATTTACCCTGAACCCGAAATAACGCACAAGTAATCTGTAAAAAGTTTCTTCCCAGTCATGTCCGGTTTCTGTATAGATCCTCATTATCTGATCCATTTTATCCTGCAGTCTGTCGATCAGGACTGATCCGAGCCAGTGACGGATAAAAAGCTTATCAATATCCCTTATCTGCTCCTGGCAGGCAATCAGACAGGGATTATTCACCAGTTCAAGATACTTGTCATAAAGGTCAGGATTGAATGATATTGTTGTTGTCAGGACTTCTTCCCCTTTTGAATTAAAAACCCGGCGGTCGTTATTTGCGACGACATGTAAAATAACATTATCAAAAGCCGGGTCGTGATTATGACCGTGATTGTCGAAATGGGATGAGGAAGTATGTATTTCAACATTTCCTGCCCAGCTTGTATCTCCGATCTGTATCCTGGCATTAAAAAAATCGGGGCCGGAGTCTTTATTATATTCTCCGGGATGTATGACCCTTATCTTATTTTTATCATTATCAAGAAGTGATTCAGGGTCATAAAGAGAATATTTCCAGAGGTAATGAAGGAATTCTTCTTTCATGGCAGCACGGGTTTAAAAGAATGCAGCGAAAGAATAAAATTATGCAAAAAGCTCTTATGACGCAAGAGCAGGACCGGAAATTATTTCCGGATTATTTCAGATAATTTTTTTCTCCAATAGATACTGAGCCATTTCAATCTGGATCTCCTGTGCTTTTTCTCCTGCGACCTTATCGAAGTTTTCCGAATTATCGGCGAATATTATAGCTCTTGATGAATTAACGATCAGTCCGCATTTATTTGTCATTCCATACCGGGCAACTTCTGAGAGGCTTCCTCCCTGTGCTCCTATCCCGGGCACCAGAAGGAAATGTTCGGGAACAATTTTCCGGATATCCTTAAGCATTTCAGCCCGTGTGGCCCCGATAACGTACATCAGGTTATCGGTGGTTCCCCATTTTTGTGATAATGTCAGAACTCTTTCAAATAACCTTATGCCATCTTCATTATGATACTGGAAATCATCAGCTCCCTTGTTTGAGGTAAGTGCCAGAAGGATCACCCATTTATGACTGTATGAAAGAAAGGGTGTTACTGAATCTTCACCCATATATGGCGCTACGGTTATTGCATCACAGTCCATATTT
>MTKX01014735.1_pt1 | contig 10091 bp, 7 predicted proteins | sample 1042771 | NCBI WGS metagenome assembly MTKX01 (sample SAMN06212183, study PRJNA360534) | anaerobic digester metagenome | biome: Wastewater treatment plant; material: sludge; isolation source: anaerobic digester fed with sludge from wastewater treatment plant | place: Denmark: WWTP Randers ... | reverse complement strand
TCGGGATTGGAATGCGGCAATCAATATACTCAGATTGGGACTACAATCTGTCGGAATAAAAACCGTAGAAGCCTGCCCCTTTTAAGGGGTGGGAGTAGTCACTACCCTTCTAGACACATTTCAGCTACCTGGACTATAAGAGCAGCAGACGGTCTGCTAACAGAGATCTGTCAGGAGAGGTGGGAGGCAGCTATCCATGAACGAGGTGATGATATTTTTCGCAGGCCTTCTCGCTCTCATCGTGGGGGCGGAGCTGATAGTGCGAGGAGCATCGCGCCTGGCAGCATTGCTGGGGATAAATCCTCTGCTGATCGGCCTCACCATCGTCTCCATCGGCACCAGCATGCCCGAGCTGGCTGTGGGAATCACCGCCGGGCTGCAGGGGAGCGGTCCCCTGGCAGTGGCCAACATCGCCGGCACCAATCTGGTCAACATCCTCTTCATCCTTGGCCTGAGCGCATTGATTCGACCCCTGGCCCTCCATCTGCAGGTCCTCAGTCTCGACCTGCCAATGATGATCGTCGCCGCCGCCGCTCTGGCCGGCCTGGCCTCAGATGGCGTCCTGACCCCTCTGGAAGGAGTCCTGATGGTTGGCGCCTCCGCAATATACACCCTGGCCGTCGTCCGCAGCAGCCGAGCGGAGTCGGACTATGTGAAAGGGNNGCCGAGCGGAGTCGGACTATGTGAAAGGGGAGTTCGAGGACATGTGCGGCGATGGCTTCATGGAAAGTTGTGGCCCGAAGGCTCTGCCGCCAGAGAGAAAAGAGCTGCTGGCAAAAGCGAAGTATGTCGCCATGCTCATCGCGGGAATGGCCATAACGGCAATTGGAGCCGACTGGCTGGTGGATGGGGCAACGGGCCTAGCCCGAATGATCGATATCCCCGAGGCGATAATTGGCCTTTCCATCGTCGCCATCGGCACATCTGCTCCGGAGCTGTTCACCACAATCGTCGCCACCCTTAGAGATGAGAGGGACGTTGCCATCGGCAACCTCCTGGGAAGCAGCATCTACAACATACTCCTCGTACTGGGCCTTGCCGCTCTGGCCGCCCCCACTGGCCTTGCTGTGACCCGCCAGCTTCAGCTCTTCGACATCCCGCTGATGACCCTGGTTGCCCTGGCCTGCGTCCCTGTATTTCTCACCGGCAGACGCATCTCCCGATTGGAGGGGGGCCTGGGCGTGGCCGCCTATCTGATCTATCTCATCTGGCTGGTCCTGTTCCGGGGATGATACCCTCTCCCTCTTGGAGCGATCTTCGAGATCCAAAAAGCCTATTCATCCGGTTGGACGACGTACTGCTCAGGCTGATTATCATCGCTCGCAATTTCTTTTTTCTCCACCAAAGAGCGGAGGAGGTCGAGGGAAGGTCCGCTGGACTGGACGGAGAGGCGATCTCCCCCCTTCAATACAGTGCTCCCGCCGGGGCGGATGGGGTGCCCCTCTCTTCTCAAGACAGCGATCCAGGTGTCATCGGGCAGGTTGAGATCTGCGATCTGCTTTCCATCGGCAGAGCTGCCAGAAAGGACCTTGAGCTTAACCAGCGGCTCCCACTCTTCTCTTCCAGGCACCGCCTCTGGCGGCTCGGGGAGAGATACCAGGGGGGCATCCACACCCAGCCGGCGGGCGAAGAAAGGTATGGACGACCCCTGCACCAGGACGCTGGTCAAGACCACGAAGAAGACCACATTGAATATCATATCCGCCTTCTGAACCCCGGATATGAGGGGGAAAGTGGCCAGGATGATGGGGACTGAACCCCGGAGGCCCACCCAGGAGAGCATGACCCTCTCTTTGATGGGCATTTTCCTGAAGGGCAACAGGCATATGAGAACGGCCATTGGCCTGGCCAGGAACATCAGCACAAAGCAGATGAATAGACCAATGCCTGCCACTGGAATGAGTTTCGATGGAAAGACCAGCAGACCCAATGTTAAGAACATGACGATCTGCATCAGCCAGGCCATACTATCATGATCGTCTATCAGGCTGCGCTTATGGATAAAGGAGTGACTGCCCAGGCTCAATCCGGCGATGTAGACGGCCAGAAAACCGTTGCCCCCGAGAGCGGCAGTCAAGGCAAAGGTCAGCAGGACCAGCGATATGGTCAATAGGGGGTATAGGCCCCGATAATCGAGGCGAATACGGTTTACGATAACGGCCATGCCCCTGCCCATCATATAGCCGAATACCGCTCCCAGGGCCATCTGCTGGGCGAACATGGAGATCAGAGTGGTGGGGGAAGCAATCGCCCCGGTGATCAATGCAATCAGACTGGTGGTGAGGAAGATGGCCATGGGATCGTTGCTGCCTGACTCCAGCTCCAGCAATGGCCTTAAATCTCCTTTCAGGCTGATCTGCTTAGAGCGGAGAATGGAGAATACCGCAGCAGCATCGGTAGAGGAGATGATTGCCGCCAGGAGCATCGCCTCCAGGAGGCTGAAGTCGAGCACATAGTAGGCGGCATAGCCGACGATTATGGCGGTGAGCATGACCCCAATAGTAGAGAGTATCACCCCCCTCCATAGAACGGGCTTGATCTCCTTCCATTTGGTGTCCAGGCCGCCGGAGAAGAGGATGAATATTAAGGCCACCGTACCCAGGTACTGGGCCAGCCAGGGGTTGTTGAACTCTATTCCCCCCGGCCCGTCTGAGCCGGCCAGCATGCCGATCAGCAGGAATAAAACCAGGGTCGGCACACCCAGCTGGGTGGACGCTTTGCTGGATACTACGCTAAGGAGAAGCATTACAGCTACGCCCAGCAGAAGGTATTCCAGCGGTATCATAACAGTATCTTTTACATCCTTACATCAATATTAGCCTTCTTGATCGTGACCTGTCATATTGTCAGGGCGGCGAGCCTACGATTACGAGGCCGTATTTTGAGAGCCATCAGCCCTGCCGAAGAGATAGCCGACCGATGCTAGCTGGGCCTCGGAGCCCAGGATGATGGCCAAATCATCCGGCTGAAGAACGAAGCTCTCATCAGGATGGTTGATCACCTGAGATTCCCTATTTACCGCCAGCAAGGATATGCCTATCTCTCTCAATCCGATCTCCTTCAGGGACCTTCCTGCCGCAGGCGAGCCGGCCGGGACCTTGATGCTGATGAATTCATTCTGAATCATGTTGAGGTCAGTGGTGCAGTAGGGCTCTTTGGAGATGCTGCGAAACATCTCATACCCATCTGCCCGGATATGATTTATGAAAGAGTCTATCCTCTCCCTTGGCACTTCATACTTCTCCAAAACCCGGCAAAATATCTCCACACTGGTCTCATACTCCTCAGGAATAACCTCATTTGCCCCCAAATTATATAGAGCGCTCATCTCATTGATGTATCTGGTCCTGTCAATTATATATATGTCGGGATTCAGCCTCCGGGCCAGTTCGGTCATCCTGCGAGTTTCCGTTCGATCGGAGATAGCTATCACAATCACCCGGGCGCTCTTGACCCCAGTGCTCAAGAGGACATGCTCTTGGGTGGCATCTCCATACCGGATGGGCTCACCATTACGCAGACCGGATTTCACTGTCTCTGGATCGATGTCTACTATTACATAGGGTATTGCCTCGCTCTTGGCAGATAGGGCCACGTTCCTGCCATTAACCCCATATCCTATGATGATCAGGTGGTCTTTCATCGTCTTTATATCCGGCATATTAGCAGGCAGGGAGCGATTCAGCCTCTGGAAACGGGGGAGCCTTGATGTGGCATCTGCCAGCTTTGTGGATACCGCTATGATAGAGGATGTTGCCACCATGGTCAGGACTGCAACATCCAGAAATATCCGGTAGAGCTCCTGGCTTATAAGGCCGTACTCCAGCCCCACCTTGGAGAGGACGAAGGAGAACTCCCCGATCTGGCTGAGGGCCAGGCCGACCAGAACAGCAATTCTCAAGGGCAGGCCCATGATGGCCACCGTTGCCCCGGCGATCAGGGATTTCAGGAGCATCACCCCGGAGGCTAAAAGGATGATATAGAGAGGATTAGCCAGCAGGAAATTGACATCTAAGAGCATGCCGACGGAGACGAAAAAGAAGCTGGTGAAGGCATCCCGCAGGGGCAGGACATTGCCAAAGGCCTGATGGCTGTACTGGGACTCGGATATGGTGAGGCCTGCCAGAAATGCGCCCAGACCCAAAGACAATCCCGCCAACGAGGTGGCCCAGGCCACGGCGAAGCATATCGCCACCAGGCTCAGGAGGAACAGCTCCCGATCATCCGTCCGGGCGATGTGGTAAAGGGCAAGAGGGACCAGCCATTTGGCGCTGATGATCACCAGGGCGACAAGAGCCAGGCCCTTGGCCAGAATGAGGAGGGGAGATTCAGGAACCTCGCCCACAGCGCCTGGCAGGAGGGGGACGGCCAGCATCAGGGGAACTATAGCGATATCCTGGAAGATGAGAATGCCCAGGATGGTCCTGCCCTGGGGGGTGTACATCTCGGATTTTTTCTGGATTATCCTCAGCACAATGGCCGTGCTGCTCACGGAGACCAGAAATCCGATCAGGATAGCCGTACCGACCGGCTGGCCAAAGTAGATCAGCAGGGCATAGACAGCGAGGATGGCCAGGGCGACCTGAAGGGTGCCCCCAACCAGGACATACTTTTTCATCTGCATCAGATCTTTCAGGGAGATCTCCAGCCCGATGGTGAAGAGCAACAGGATGACGCCGATCTCCGCCAGGACATCAACCTGCTCGATGGCCTGAATCAGACCCAGGCCCTGGGGGCCGGCCAGCGCCCCGGTGAATATGAAGCCCACGATTGCCGGTGCCCTGACCTTATGGAATATGAAGAGTACTAATACCGATAGAACGAATATGACCGCAATATCCCCCAGCAGGAGCATTTCCATAACAATCGGCCCCCCACAAGGCCAGATTGTTTTCAACAAACCTTATGGATTATAATCATTTCTGAAAGGGATGGCAAAAGGAGAGAAAAAAGGATAAAGAAAGGATGCTCTTCGCTGTATCAAGTGGGTAGCAGGATAATTAATCCTGGTGGAATACGGAATAAAACCGCAGAGGCGCAGAGCNNCGAACGAACGGAGACGACTATTTGCTCAGAAATATGCTATTTTTTTCAAGTGCTGGTAATAAGATAAATTTCCACGTCTCTGCGGTTAATATTCGTAGCCGAATATTCAAACACGTGGTAGTTACGGAATAAAACCTCAGAGTCACAGAGCGCACAGAGGATCATGAAAAAATGTCGAATTCCTGTGACTTTTGCACGAACCCACACCAAACAGCGAGGAGCCAATCATATACCCTTGCCCTGGTGTCCAGGTAGATCTCAAAGCAGCCTGGTGGCCTCGCGTGGCCTGGGGGTCTTGACCACCAGGATTCGAGTGACGCTATTGCTCTCGTTCATCCAGCGGTGGGGAATCTTTGCCGGGCTCTCAATCAAGGTGTCCGCCCCTGCAACCGCTTTCTCCTCGCCGACCTCCACCACCCCAACTCCTTCCAGGACATAGAATATCACATCCACCGGAGTGATGTGCTTTTTCAATGACTCACCAGGCTGCAGGGTTATATGCACTACCTGGGCGCTCTCGGTATCGCTGATGCTCCGGGCATCCACCCCATGGGGATTGGGCTTGCTGGATACGTCTTTGACCTGCACGATCTTCATAAGTGTCTTATATTCACCCCATCTGGCATAAGCATTCCCCTGTATGCGGCTTTGGCCCATGCATTCGCCAGATCATGCGACCGCTATTCACCTCCCAAATGAATAACTAATCGCATTCTCCGAGCAGACATCAACACAGCAGCCGCAGAGGATGCATTCGCTGTTTTCCATGATCCCCTGACGGACCATGAGGTTTACATCAAGGCTCATGGGACATGTTGCCGAGCACCTTCTGCAATTCGAACAGCGGCCTGCATCGGATGAGAGTTGCAGCGCAGGCCAGCGGAAGAGGTCTCGGATCTTCCTTCCGGTGATGAGAATCACGGCGATCGGGCAGAAGTAATGGCAAAAGGCACGCTTGCCGGCTAGCAGGGCAAAGGCGGTGAAAAAAGCGATCTGCACAAAGAATATCGTGTACGATCCCTGTTGTGCAATTGATATGCCCTGATCGGTATAATAAAAGAGGTCGATGGTTTTCAGCCCTCCTGCAGAGCGAATTGCAGAGATGAGTGGGATAAAAAGTATGAAAAGGAATATCGGATATTTAAGCAGGTTCATCCTCCCTGTTCGAACATTTTTATCATTTAGGAGAATATAAATTTCCTGCAAGCCCCCTCCTGGGCAGAGCCATCCGCACCACAGCCTGCCCAAAAGAAGCGAGCTGATGAAAAGGAGAACGAATACGATAAGGCCGCCAGTGGCAACTCCTTGTGATGCACCCCGGATAATTACCGGACAGGATATATAAACAAAGGTGGCGGGCAATAGCACGAAAGAGAGGATGATCATCGCCCTCCTGATCTTTTGTCTGGCCGGGAATTTAATCATAGAATTTATATAACCTGCTTTTTGACAACGGTGTCCGACAGCTTATTGAAGAGGCGCTGCCTCTTTCCCCGAAAGGCAAATAGGCCGATCAGGCAGTCGACGGGGAGGAGAAAGGCCTTGCCAAAGGACTGCAGAGCCGAATCCCTAAAGCCGATGGCCTCTCCATAGGGCCCGACCACCACGATATTGAGCAGCATCTTTCCCAGGGATTGCCCACGGTATCCCTCCAGTGCGGTCCAGTAGACGAAAATCAGACCGGACAGAATCAGCATTGCGTCCAGATGCATTGGATCGATCCCAAGGACCAGGACTACTCTATGCCATATGAGTCCCATGAGCAGAACATCGATCAGCCAGGCCCAGAAGCGATCACTCCAGCTGGCCAGCACCAATTCATCCAATCCGGTCTCCTCCTTCAGCTATTCGAGATTCAGACCTTTTTCTGCCTCTTCTTGTAGATATAGCCACCAACAGCAATCAAGATAATAAGCGCTAGAGCTGCTGGCAGAAGAAGAGACCGGGCGGCAGGCTCAACCTTTACCGGTATTTTCATGCTCTCAGAGATCACTGTGTCTCCATTGACATCAGTATACTTGATCTCGCTGCTTATGCCATAATCCTTTGCTGTAGCATCGGAGTCGACGTCCATCCGGAAGAGGACAGTGGTCTCATTTCCCGGATCCAAATTTCCTATGAAGGCTTGATCATCGGTGGAGGAGAAGGGCTTGAAGATAGAAAGCCTGGCTACAGCATCCCTTACGGGATCCTCGCCGATATTCTTGTAGGTGGCATGGATCTCCTGCTTCTTGCCCCCGGCTAAAAGCTCAGCAGTGGTGTTCTGGATCACGAAGTCCGCCTGCTTCTTGACCCGGATGGTGACGGGCACTGTCTGGTTGGCCTTCTGGTAGACATAAGAGACCCGGTAGTTGGAGAAGGTGGATGTGCCCCCCTCGGTTACTAACTTGGAGGCATAAACCCGAACGTTATCCTGATAGTCATAAGTCATATTCAAGTGGAGTGGATACTCTCCGGCCGGAGCATGCTCCCCTATCTTGATGGTGAACTTGAGAGGAGACTGAGTCTTGTCCCCGGACTTGAGCGACTCGACCACCTGGTCGCCTGACTTCACCTCGATCTGAGGGGCCTGGGAGATCAGGGTGGCGGTGACCCCCAGAGCGGTAGGCTTCTTGTTCTCCTCCTCCAGCTCTGCGCTGGCGAGGGCATACTCCTTGGAATTCTGGGGCATCTGGTCCTGCTTGAAGCCTATGATCCTGCCGTAGTTGGTCAGATCAAGATAAAGGGTGACGGTATCCCCCCGCTTAAACTCATCTGTGCCGGAGATGCTCGCGGATATGTCCGGACTGCCGTACATGGTATAGTAATTGTCCCCGCCAAGCTCCAGGGGTATGTAGGTGTTCTGGGCTAATACCGGAGCCAGGAGGATGAACATAGAGGCCAGGGCGATGGCATACTTAATTTCCATTGATTCTTCTCCATCTTTGATTGTTGATCAGTGCAATTGCTCTCTTCATTTCCAGTTTTGCATTCTCTAATACTTCACGCTGAACTTCCATTCTAATGGCCAGGACTACGAACACGGTGAAGGTGGTGACCAAGGCGAGCACGACCGACATCACCGTGACCACTCCGAAGTTGCTGATTATGTTGAAGGGAGAGGCGATCAGAGCGCCAAAGCCGAAGATGACCGCCATCCCCGATGCCACCAATGCAGAACCTATGCGGTTGGCTGTGATCTTCAGGGCATCGATGGGATTGCCCACATTCTCCAGCTCTTCATAGAAGCGCTCCATCATAAGTATAGCGTACTCCGAACCCACCCCCAGGACCAGAGCGCCCAGTGTGGCGGTGAGGGGGGTGTACTTCAGCCCGCCGTAGTACATGACCAGCCCCATCCAGCCTATCACTACCAGCATGGGCAGCACTGGCAAGAGGGCCCGGATCAGGTCCCGGTAGATCAGCAGCAGCAGGACGAAAATCAGGAACAGGCCGAGCAGGGACATCTCCACCCTCCCCTCTGTCAGGGCATCCATGACCGTGGTCATCAGCACCGGCTGGCCGGTGATCCGGACGGAAACTCCGGGCGGTGGGGTATGCCAGGCCAGGTCATCCTCATAGGACCGGACCAGACGCTCCATCCCTTCCGTTCCCAGGTTGAGCTGGGCATTGCCTATATTCACATCTATTATCGCCAGGTTGTGACCGTTGAGGTATGCGCTGCTAACTGAAGAAGGCAGAGAGGCGATGATCTCCCTGGCCCGGGTGGTGTCGCCGGGCAGCTCTCCCCCATTGGCCGATTTGATATAGGTGGCAATGCTGGTGGCCCTCTCTGTCCGGTCCTCTCTGGACCTCATAAGGTAGCTGCCAAACTCGTCCATCCATTTGAGGTTCTCAGGATCGGTGACATCATCGGCCTGGATCAGGAACTTGATTGAGTCCGTTCCCCCATAGACATCTTTCATATGCTTCAGGTCGATCAGCGGCGGCAGGTCCGCGGGGATATAGTTCTGGGAATTCGTCTCTATGGGGACCAGAATGTCAGCATAATTCCCCGCCAGGGCCAAAAGTAAAGCCAGTGCCAGCACCGCCTTCCACCTCTCAATGCAGAAGGTGGCAGTGCTCTCGATGAAAGCACCAATTGGCGAGCCATTCTCAGAATGGGCTGCTGCCATCTTCTTTCGGGGCAACCTCTTCTCGGACTGATAAAGGATGGTCAGGTTCACAAAAAGGGCGGACAGGTAGCACATGACCAGGCCGATCATGCACATCTTTCCGAAGTCCTGGGTCGATGGGACGGAGGAGCTGAGAAGGGAGAAGAAGCCCGCCTCCGTTACCGTCAGGGCGACGAGCACCGGGATTGCCACATATTTCACCGTTCTCGTCGATGCTTGCAGAACGGATTTGCCTTTAGACAATTCCTCATCTATCCGGTTATGAAACTGTATAGCATAGTCTATGCCAATACCTATCATGATGGGAAATGCGGCGAATGTGGTCATTCCCATGCGAATATGGAGGAGGCCCATGGCACCCAGGGTCCAGACGATCCCCAGTAAGACCACTGGCAAGGGGAGAAGCGACCACCTGACATGCCGGAAAAAGAGCAGCAGGGCTACTATCATCAGCAGGCCACACAGGGCGAGGATCTGGCCGTTGGTGCTGTTCATCATCTGCACGATTGCCGCCTGGAAGGAGGGGTCGCCGGTAATGGTCACGCCGTATCCCGAGGGGAATTCTGCATAGTCCACTGCTTTCTCTATTTCCAGAAGGAGCTTGTTTCGCTGCTCTTCGGTTAGGGTGGAGGTGGTGGGCATGCCAATGATGATTCGGGTGTGGCCGCGATCCGGCATCAGATGGGCAATGGAGGTGCCTGAATTTGCCAGGATCTCGTCAATCCTCTCCTGAGAGGGGATTTGCCGGATGCCCGTCCTCTTGTATTCCTCGTCCGCTATCCAGTCGGCTGCGCTCTGGACGCCCAGAACATGCTCCACCTGATGCATATGATCTGATAATCGCAGGATGGAAGACAGGACCTCGGCCCCTGCCACGTCATCGCCCTCGATGAGTATCATATTGCCATCAGAGCCGAAGTTTTCCAGGTA
>MTKX01009170.1_pt1 | contig 10103 bp, 10 predicted proteins | sample 1042771 | NCBI WGS metagenome assembly MTKX01 (sample SAMN06212183, study PRJNA360534) | anaerobic digester metagenome | biome: Wastewater treatment plant; material: sludge; isolation source: anaerobic digester fed with sludge from wastewater treatment plant | place: Denmark: WWTP Randers ... | reverse complement strand
TGCTCCCCGTGCCGCGAGCCGATTGAGCATCTGCAGGAGCAGGGTGGACTTCCCGATGCCCGGGTCCCCGCCCACCAGGACGGCAGACCCTCCCACAATACCGCCCCCAAGAACCCGGTCCAATTCGGCAATCCCCGTCGTCGTTCGGTCTTTCTCGTCCGCGGCAATGGCATCGATGGACTGCGGCTGTTCGCTCAGTTGAAGGCCGGGCCGCGATGCGGGATCCCCGAAGCGGATTTCCTCTTCAACAAATTGATGCCACTGCTGGCAGGAGGGGCATTTGCCCAGCCACTTCGAGGATTGATGGCCGCAGTTCTGGCAGAAAAACTGGGTTTTTGGCTTTTTCAACATCCGGCTCCGTGCGGCGTTGTCGGTGAATCTACATATGATTATTTTGAAGGGCCGTCAATATGAAACAATAAAATGTCTTGTGAAAACATTCCAATTTTGTTACAATTATAAGGTTTGAAAAAAGTAGGAAAGGAAAACCCGATGCACAACCCGAATTTCAGTTCCGGCCCCTGCAGCAAGAGGCCCGAATGGCGCCTCGATGCCCTGAAGGGCGCCGCTGTCGGACGGTCGCACCGTTCGGCGCTGGGCAAGGAGAAGCTGGCCCGGGCCATCGCCGAAACCAAAAAAATACTCGATATTCCTGAAGAATTTCTAGCCGGCATTTTCCCCGGATCGGACACCGGCGCCTTCGAGGCGGCCATGTGGACCTTCCTGGGGGCGAGACCGGTCACCGTCCTGGTCTGGGAGAGTTTCTCCGACGGATGGGCGACTGATGTGGCAAAGCAGCTCAAACTGAACCCGGTTGTCCTGAAGGCCGATTATGGGAAAATTCCCGACCTGAAGGCGGTGGACTGGAACAGCGACGTCGTCTTCGTCGCCAACGGCACCACGAGCGGCGTGAAAATCCCCGACTGGGACTGGATTCCCGCCAACCGGGCCGGCCTTTCCCTCTGCGACGCAACCAGTGCGGCCTTTGCCATGCCGATCGACTGGACCAAGGTGGACGTGCTGACCTTCTCATGGCAGAAATGCCTGGGCGGCGCAGCGGCCCATGGAATGCTGGTCCTGAGCCCCAGGGCAATCGCCCGTCTGGAATCCTACGATCCGCCCTGGCCGATGCCAAAGATCTTCCGCATGAAAAAGGGCGGCGCCGTCAACCGCGCCATCTTTGCGGGGGACACCATCAACACCCCTCCCATGCTCTGTGTGGAGGACTATCTCGATGCGCTTCAATGGGCCGGAAAAATCGGCCTTGCGGGATTGTTCGACAGAAGCCGCGCCAACCTGAAAATCATCGAGGATTGGGTGGAAAGAACGGACTGGATCGACTTTCTCGCGGAATCCAGGGAAATCCGCTCGAACACCTCTGTCTGTCTGATTGTCACCAGCGAAAAAGTGAAAGCCATGCCCAAAGAAGAGCGGGCCAAATTCCTGAAATCCATCGCGGGCGTACTGGACAAGAACAACACCGCCCACGACATCAATTCCTACAAGGACGCCCCTCCCGGCTTCCGTTTCTGGTGTGGTCCGACGATCGAACCGGCCGACATCAAGGCCGCCCTCACCGAGTTGGAAAAGGTATACCGCCAGAAAGCGACCGAATAACAGAAGAGAAAATCAGAGAAGGAGATCCATTGCATGAAAAAGGTACTGATCAGCGATTCCCTGTCAGCCGAGGGGATCAAGGTATTGAAAAGCACACCGGGGATCGAAGTGGACGTCATGACGAACCTCACTCCGGACGAACTGAAAGGCGTCATCAAGGAGTATGACGGCCTAGTGATCCGCAGCGCCACAAAGGTGACGCAGGCGATCATCGACAGCGCCGAAAACCTGAAGATCATCGGACGGGCTGGCGCCGGCCTGGACAACGTGGACATCACCGCCGCGAGCAAGCGGGGGATCGTCGTCATGAACACCCCCGGCGGCAACACGATCACCACGGGCGAGCATGCCATCTCCATGATGCTCTCCCTGTCCCGAAAGATACCCCAGGCGACGGCCTCCATGAAGGCAGGCAAATGGGAAAAGAACAAATTCATGGGCAACGAGCTCTTCAACAAGACGCTTGGCATCATCGGGATCGGCCGCGTGGGAACCATCGTCGCCGACCGGGCACAGGGGCTGAAGATGAATGTCATTGCTTACGACCCCTTTATCTCGCCGGAGGCGGCCCAGAAGATCGGAATCGGCCTTGTCAGCCTGGACGACCTGCTGAAGAATTCCGACTTCATCTCCGTCCACACGCCCATGACCAAGGAAACCCGGGGGATCATCAACAAAGACGCCTTCGCCAAAATGAAAAAAGGCGTCTTCATCATCAACTGCGCCCGCGGCGGAATCGTCAACGAAAAGGACCTCTATGATGCCCTTGTCGCGGGCAAGGTGGCCGGTGCCGCGCTGGACGTCTTTGAAGAGGAGCCCACAAAAAACTTGGAGTTGATCGGCCTGCCGAATGTCATCTGCACGCCGCACCTGGGCGCCTCCACCGACGAGGCGCAGATCAACGTCGCCATCGCCATTGCCGAACAGATCGCTGACTATCTGATCAAGGGGGAAATCCGCAACGCCGTGAATTTCCCGTCGGTCAGCGCCGAACTGCTGCAGGTGATCCAGCCCTACCTGGACCTGGCGGAGATGCTTGGAAAATTCCAGGCGCAGGTGGTTACGGGCGGCATCCAGGAAGTCCTGATCGAATACAGCGGCAAAATCCTCAACTACGACGTCGCCCCCCTGACCATTTCCCTTCTGAAGGGGCTCCTGACGCCGGTCCTGAAGGACACGATCAACTACATCAACGCCCCGGTGGTGGCCAAGGAACGGGGCATCAAGGTCGTCGAATCGAAAAGCAGCGAAGTCGGAGACTACACCAGCATGATCGCGCTGAACCTGAAAACGTCGAAAGGCACGTTCAATGCCGCGGGTGCATTGTTTGGACGACGGGATCCCCGCATCGTCCGGTTCGACAAGTTCACGCTCGATGTGGTTCCTGAAGGTTACATGCTGGTCCTTTCGAATTACGACCGTCCGGGGGTGATCGGCAACATCGGGACGACGCTGGGACAGAACAATGTCAATATCGCCAGACTCCACCTGAGCCGCGATCAGGTCGACAACCAGGCCCTCGTGGTCCTGAGCACAGACAGCGTCGTGCCGGAGGCGGTATTAGACAAGCTGCGCAAGCTGCCTCACGTCATTTCCGTCATCCAACTGGAAATGTAGCGACGTTCTTGGATCGAGAAAAGGGAGGGCGGTTTATGGCCAATGTCGTGGTAATCGGAACCCAGTGGGGCGACGAAGGCAAGGGAAAGGTTGTCGATCTGTACGCGGAAGACGCGGATGTGATCGCCAGGTTTCAGGGAGGGAACAACGCGGGGCATACCCTCGTCGTCAAAGGGGTGCAGACCATTCTCCATGTGATTCCCTCGGGCATCCTCCACGATCATAAAATCTGCGTCATCGGCAACGGCGTCGTCGTCGATCCGGCCGTGATGGTGCAGGAGATCGACGATTTGCGCAATCGTTCGCTCTTTCCCGCTGACACGAAGCTCCTGGCCAGCGAAATTGCCCACCTGATCATGCCTTATCACCGCAGGCTGGACCTCGCGCGAGAGGCGCGCAAGACCGGAAAAAAGATCGGCACGACCGGCCGTGGCATTGGTCCGGCGTATGAAGACAAGGTCGCCCGGACCGGCATCCGGTTATGCGATCTCCTGGACGACGAGATCTTTCGCGAAAAATTGAAGGCCAATCTGGAGGAGAAAAATTTCTATCTTACGAAACTCTTCGGGGAAGCCCCGTTGGACGAGCGAGAGGTTTATGATGAATACCGCGCCTATGCCGAAAAGCTCAAACCCTATGTGGCCAACACTTCGCTGGTGGTTGAAAGAGAAATGCGGAAGGGCAAGAAGATCCTTTTCGAGGGCGCCCAAGGCTGCCACCTGGATGTTGACCACGGCACATTCCCCTATGTGACCTCTTCCAATACCGTGGCCGGCAACGCCAGTTGCGGAACCGGCATCGGACCGCTCGCGATCGGCGCGGTGGTCGGGATCTGCAAGGCCTACACGACACGGGTGGGACAGGGCCCCTTTATCACGGAACTGACATGCGAAATCGGTGACCGCATTCAGAAGGTCGGCCAGGAATTCGGAGCGACCACTGGACGGAAGCGGCGTTGCGGCTGGCTGGACATGGTCCTGATCAAACAGTCCATCCGCGTTTCCGGCATCACGGGCATTGCCATTACGAAGCTGGACGTCCTGACCGGGATTGAAAAATTGAAAATCTGTGTCGGCTATAAAAGCCCTTCCGGCGATGAATTTACCGAATCNNGTCCGTTCCCGCCAATCTCCGCGTGCTTTCGGAGTGCCGGCCTGTTTATCAGGAACTGGACGGATGGACGGAAGACATTCAGCACGCCAAGCAGATCGGAGACCTTCCGAAAAATGCGAGACGATATGTGGAAAGGATCGAAACGCTGGCCGGCGTCCCGCTGACACTTGTTTCCGTCGGGGCAGGTAGGGAAAATACCATTATCCTGAAAAGCCCATTCAGCGACTGACCGCTTTCCCCTTGACAAGCGGAGGGACTTGTTTTAAGAGGGCAGGCCTTTCGAACAGGGCACTTCACGGGCCGTTAGCTCAGAGGTAGAGCAGCGGACTTTTAATCCGTTGGTCGCGAGTTCAATCCTCGCACGGCCCACCAACAATATCAAGGGGTTTCCGGTACTTGCACCGAAAGCCCCTTTTTCATTTCTCGTCAAATCTCGTCAAATTAAGCCGACAATGAGCCCGTTTTGCGTACAAAATGCGACCACGTGATTCGCATCATCCCGCCAAAATCCGCCTGCCAACCTCTTCCCGGGGGCCGCCGACATAGTGTACCTGACTCACTTCGCCGGTACAAGCCGAGACACCCTATCGGGCTAAAAGCACCAGAAATAGGACAATGAGGATACATTGAATTTTGGTGAGCGACTTACGCTGGCCCTATGGCTTCCACGTTATCTGTCACTTTCAGGCAAGTTTTTGTCAGAATCCTTTATGGGTTCGATGGATTAAGTCGTTTTATTTTACTATCGACAGGCATTGATTTCAACTGTCACGTGGGCCAATTCATTAATAATATGCAACCGTTCTTTATAATCTTCAACCGTTTGTTTTCTTCCCGTCACCAGCGATACAATACAGGCGTATTTGTGTTGAGCCACCTTCCATAAATGCAGGTCGCTTATTTTCGTATCGCCGTCGGATTCTATCTGGTTCTTAATTTTCTGAACAAGTTTTGAGTTCAAGTCACGTTGTGGTAGGTTGAAAAAAATGGACACCAATGTTTAGGTAGAGAGACCAAGACGGAGGTGTGAGGATGGAAAGAGTACCGAACGGGCGATACACGAAAGAGTTTCGCGAGGAAGCGGTAAAGATGGTGACGGAAGGAGGCCTGTCTGTGCTGGAGGTGTCCAGCCGTTTATCTTTACCGAAATCGACATTGGAGCGTTGGAGAAGAGTTTCCAAGAGGGGGAATCTGGGCGAAGTTGGCAAGGGTCAACGCCCCCTCACAGAGATTGAAGGCGAATTGGCGAAAGTCAAGCGGGAGCTGTCGCTGGCGAAGATGGAGCGCGACATCTTAAAAAAAGCGGCCGCGTACTTTGCCAAGGAGTCGCTGCACGGTACGCGGTGATCAAGGAGCTGCGACTTGCCTATCCTGTTGTGCTGTTGTGTCGTGTGTTGGCTGTGACGACAAGCGGATACTATGCCTGGATCAAGCGGCCGCTTTCGATCCGGCAGCGGGAAGAAGAGAGATTGGAGTTGGAGATCCGCGCTGCGCATAAACGAACGCGTCAGACCTATGGGCCGGAGCGTTTGCAGCGGGATTTGTCCGATAACGGCGTTATCGTGGGCATTCATCGGATCAAACGGATTCGCCGAAAACTGGGCCTGCGCTGCCGGCAAAAACGGAAGTTCAAGGTTACGACGGACTCGCGGCATTCTCTGCCCGTGGCGGAGAATCTGCTTGTTCAGAAGTTTGAGGCATCCGCGCCGAATCAAATCTGGTTGAGTGATATCACCAATATCCCCACGGAGGAAGGCTGGCTGTATCTTGCCGGCCACAAGGATCTTTTTACCGGGGGAATCGTAGGCTATGCTATGGCGGAGCGTATGACGAAGAACCTGGTCTGCCAGTCTCTCCTGAAGGCATTGGCCGCCAATCGACCCGCGGCGGGTTTGATTCACCACTCGGATCGGGGAAGCCAGTATTGCGCCCTGGAATATGCGTCGTTGCTTGACCGCTTCGGAATGAGGGCGTCCATGAGCCGGAAAGGGAATTGCTATGACAACGCCCCGATGGAAAGCTTCTGGGGCACCCTCAAGAGCGAACAGGTCCACCACTGCCGGTACGCAACCAGGCAAGAGGCTATGCAGGACATCACGGAGTACATTGAGATTTTCTATAACCGGCAAAGAAAGCAGGCCAGACTCGGGTTCCTGTCTCCCGCCGCTTTTGAACGATGGTTCTATGAAAAACGACTGGCAGCATGAAAGGTTTGGTGTCCACTATTGACGACCGACCTCATCTGGTCTCCAGCGTCATGATGTAGACAATCGGCTAAAGGATGTTATGGATGCCCTGCAAGGCAGAGTGGGGGGTCCGAAAGCCATTCGTAGGCTGCAACAAATCATTCCCAATGACCATCAGATTTACAGGGTCGTTTTTGAGAAGACGCGCCCACCGGTGCAGAGCCATGGCATGGGCCTTCTTGTTATCAGGAAATATAAGAGAATTGGTTCTTAACACGGGAGGGTGAGGCAGGGTCAGAAATGCCCCTGACTTTTTTCATCTCACTGTCATGCTGATCGTGGTTATCAAGAGCCGCTTTTTCTTAAAGACTGCCGATTCCATTCTTGGCACACGGAACTATGCTGACTTTATGAAACACGAGAAGCGATCATCATATTTGGCCGGTGTAAATTCAATATACTGATACTCGGAAATGCCGTTAACATGAAAAGGGTCCTTCTCCATGATTTGGCGGGCTTCATTGATACTGGTGACATTGGCCATGATGATGCCGCCCACTCTCGGTACTTGGGGACCGGAAAAGATGAACTTCGATTGTTGGTAGCAACAATCCAAGAATTCACGATGCTGGGCCAACATGGCATCGACTGCCTCAATCGGCTTCACATACTGCGAAATAATAAGAACCATTCTCTCCTCCTTCGCAATCGTAAAATAATGAATTTTGCAATATCAGACCGGCTCTTGGGACAAAGGTCACAACAGTCTATTGCCGTGGACGATTCTCACGCCAAAGCAGGTATGCAAGGCCGCCGAAAAGTGCCGCAGCCAAGGCACTCGGCCACAGTGGAATGGATACACCGTTGGCCGTGACCTCCACTCGGAAAAGAAGGCGTAGAAGCTGCGCGACTGCGATGAGCAAAAAAACCAGTATGGCGATTGCTGTAAAGGGTTTCATGCTGTTTTAACCGTAGATATTCATTGCTCCGTTGTCGCCGCCAATATTCTGGCTCAAGTATTATTTACACACGCTTCTTTTCAATCCGCCGAGAACGGTATCGGGAATGATATCCAACCAGTCCGTTGACGCAGAGTCTGTGTATAAAATATTTCCGGCTCTGTCATGATAGGTTACCGTTTTAATCCTTATCATGCTTTCATCGCAGTTGATTTCATATAGCGATTTTGAATAGGACAATTTCTCACAATTTCGACACTTATTCTCTCTTTTCAGATCATTGATGGCCCTGTTTTTATCAACTTTGCCGAATATCGTTTTGACCCACAGTCTCATATTGGTAGGCACTTCTCTTACACTGTCCCTGTCATAATAGGACACAGTCCCGTTATCCTGTTTATCCAATTCAACGAGACTCTCTGCCCACGCATCAGGCATGAACAGTGATACGATCAATCCCACCATAACGATCATCCAATAAAGCTTGTTTCGCGCTGTCATTAAAATGTGCCCTTACCGTCAAGAATACTTCGTCCCATGGCTGTTGAACGCCTTGCAGCATCGGATTTTGTAATCGCTTTATTATTTGTCATGCGTGTTTGGCCCCGCACTAAGCCAAGCCTCGTCAGGAATGGCAGTCATGGTCTTTCCGACTCCCCCATTCCGGTTGCATCCTCCCGATTGTATCCCGGCCTCCATGATCAAGGTGTCCTACGTCCATCCACCGTTTTGCTTTCACTCAAGGGGATTGCCATGCTGAATGAAGTCCATCATCTGTTGGACCTTTTCCGGACTGGTGAGCCAAGGAGGTGGCTCTTTGGGGAACCAATCCCGAAGTGCCGTAAGATCATCCGGCCAGCGCAGCGTAAGTTCCACAATTGTTCCCGGCGAGATGATCTCCTGAACTGCTTGGAGCATGTGCTTCATAATAAGAAGATGGGTTTCATGGTCGCCCGGCCGCCCCCAAATCATGCCGAATGGGAACTCTACCGCTAATGCCCGTGGCACACCGATCTTCTCGGTGACATAAGGCATCTGCGTCAAACAGATCGTGGACAGCCCCCTTTTTTCCATGATGCGCTGTGCCAGCCCCACGGACTGATTGCAAAGGGGTCATCCGGGTGACAACAGAACAAGGTCAGCGCCCATCTCGATCAGACGCTCCGCCATGCGGGGAGCCGTTTCCCTCATGAAAACTCCCGGTTTTGGCTGGTAGCCCATGAAGGTCAGATGGTAATCCGTGATGCCGCCGATCTCACCGGCAGTGAACAGCTCCTCAAGGACGGCAGCAGGGAGCATGCAATTATAGTCCTGTCGGGCATGGGCATTTTCATAGTGGAGGTGCGCGGTTCTTATATCATCCTGCTTGATCCCTCTTGGAATCTCCCGGAAGGTGGGATCGCCCCAGAGCGGTTCCTGTTTCTCACGGTCCATGTCAAAAGGTGTATCCTCCCGGTGATACAATCCCCCTGATGAAATCAATGCCACACGACATTCCCCTAACTGCTTTTTCAGCGGCGTCCAAGGAATCGGCTCGGCCTTTGTATCGACATAAGGCCAGACTTTCAAAGATTCAGCGAGGGTTTTCGACCTAAACTTGAAACTGTTAATCGCCATGATGGACCTCCATTGCGTTTGAATTGACCGCTTTGCGCTGATGCAAATTTAAAAGTCTTCCCCATGACACCCATTCTGCTCGTCTTTTTTCTTGGGCATGAAAATTTTATGTATGCGGGCTCGACCCCAAACAAACGTTATCCTCGTGCATCCGACTCTTTTCATCAGGGCGTTTTCTTATGCTATTGGAGTCTATCAACCGCCTTCTTGGCAAGGGTTTTCATTGCTTCCTTTGACGGATTAGCTCCGGCGGAAAAAAGAAGCCAGACATTCCCCTTCAACACATTTAAAAACGCATCATCAAAGTAAGCGCTGTCACCAATTCCCTTCACTTCTATAATTCTTCTGCGCTGTTTTTTTCCAGATTCCTTGTTGTAGTTGAATCCCGACCCATCGTCAGTGCTGACTTGAATGCCAAATCCCGGAAAGGATGACGATGACTTAACCGGCTTGTAAGTACATTCATTTACAAAAAATTCAGGCTCCGCCATTTTAATTTTCAGTGCAGCCCCAACTTCTTCCTTTGTGAGCAGGGTGCAGAGTTTTTTGCTCCTGTAGGTTTCCGCGTTAGAACCAAAGACGGTTTGCTGAACCGAAGCGCCCGGGACTGTCTGACAACTCATCAAACACAGAAAAACACTCGGAATCAGAATGCTGAAGAAAACTTTTACCATCCCTGAATGTTTCATTTTTCCTTCCCCCCCCTATTCTCACACCTAACCAGACTGATTAAAACCGGCGATTATATCTTTCCCCATAAAAACATAAAACCCCGCTCTCTTTTTTGAGATACGGGATTAAACGGGAATCGCCATCACTTCACCACAGGGTTACAGGGTTCTTGTGACTGGGACGATATGACGGCTCAAATATGCCGCTGTTTGGATGAAAAGTCAACCCGCTATCACACCCCTTCTAGGACATAGCCTGATGGGTCTGGCAGGGGTGAGGAGGTTCAAAAACTGAACTACCCTCGACTATAAGTCGAGGGGTT
>MTKX01000154.1_pt1 | contig 10110 bp, 9 predicted proteins | sample 1042771 | NCBI WGS metagenome assembly MTKX01 (sample SAMN06212183, study PRJNA360534) | anaerobic digester metagenome | biome: Wastewater treatment plant; material: sludge; isolation source: anaerobic digester fed with sludge from wastewater treatment plant | place: Denmark: WWTP Randers ... | reverse complement strand
GGTCAGCTACCAGGATGACGCGCGCGTGCTGCTGCTGTATGCCTTCATCCCGGGGAGCGTTCTCCCTGATAATGCGCTGCAGCCCGCGCAGGTGCGTACGCTTGCCCGGGTGACTGCCGCGCTGCACAATTTGCGCACAGCCAGCCCACATTGCCCCCGAACGGAAAGCGAGGACTACGCCGCGGCTTTTCTGCCTGAGTTGGAAGGCTTACTCGCAGACAGTTGGGATTACCAATTGAGCATGGAAATTCAGCGAATGGCCGCGCCATTTGAAGGTTTGCTCCGGCAGCGCGCCCTTGAACTCACCCGGCTGCAAGCAGCCTTACGCGAAAGCGATTTGCCCCTTGTGCTCTGCCATATGGATTTGCACCATTGGAACCTGATGGAATGCGCCGGGCGGCTGATCATTCTGGACTGGGAAGGCTTTAAGCGCGCCCCAGCCGAAAGCGACCTGATGTTTATCCTCTCCCTGCCTTACGCCGCGGATTTCATGCGTGTCTATCAACAGGAGCGGCCGGGCTTTGCCCTTAATCCAGAAGCGCTGCGCTTTGTTGTCATCCGCCGCAAGCTGGAAGACATCTGGTTGTTCATGCGCGCCCTCAGCCTGGACCCGCTGGAAGGCAGCATGTGGGACCAAAACACGCGCTGGCTGCAAGCCGGCCTGAATGAACTTGGAAAGGAAAGCTTTTATGTCGCTTAACGCTGAAAGGTTTACTGGCAAAAGTGGGATCTATCAAAAGTACCGCCCTGATTACGCCCCGGAAGCGCTGCGTTACCTCCACGAAAATCTGGGGATTGGTCCAGGCGCAGTGGTCGCCGATATTGGTTCGGGCACCGGAATTTTCACGCGTCAGCTGCTCCTGCTTGGCGCGGAAGTGTTCGCGGTGGAACCCAACCCCGACATGCGCGCTGAGGCGGAGCACCAACTGGCTGCTTTCCCTGTGTTTCACTCCATTGCCGGACGGGACAGCGATACGACCCTGCCTGACCAAAGCGTGGATTTAGTTAGCGCTGCCCAGGCTTTCCATTGGTTTGAGCCGGACGCCTTTCGTCAGGAATGCCAGCGCATCCTCAAACCGCATGGCAAGGTGCTGCTGGTCTGGAATCAGCGCGACCGGACCGATCCGGTCAATCAGACCAGCAAAGCTATCTTCGCGGAGTACTGCCCGGACTTTAAGGGCTTCAGCGGCGGAATCAGCCTGGTAGACGCACGGATTGCAAAGTTTTTCTCGCAAGGTTACGAGCTGCTGCAGTTCCAGTACCCCATCTTTTATACGCGCGAAGGCTACATCGGGCGNNTCCGCTTCGTATGCTATCCTGCCGGACAACCCACGCTTTGAGGATTTTGTGGCCGCGCTGGGTCAGGTATTTGACCGATTTGAACAGGACGGAAAACTGCTTTTACCCAACACCACCGTTTTCAATCTGGGGAGCCTGGGCTAAACCAGCTTTCCATCCAAAGGAGTTTTCCGTGGAATTTGAAATTAAAGCGCTCGATGCCAATTCAGGAAAGGAATTTGCCGCGTTTTTCGACCATCTGGATTACAGCTATATGCCAGACTGGCAGGGCTGTTATTGTCAGTATTATCACACCACCTGTGATGACGCCGGTTGGCAGGCGCGCACCCCAGCGCAAAACCGCGCGGACGCGGAAACCCTGATCGCCCGTGGTGAAATGCGCGGCTTTTTGGCCTACGCGGACGGCAAATGCGTAGGGTGGTGCAATGCCAACGCATTGCCAGCGCTGCCCCGGCTCGCGCAGAACCCGGATTTGGCGGAGTTTGGCGCCGAAACCGGCATAATTATCTGTTTTGTCATCCATCCGGATTTTCGCGGCAAAGGCGCGGCGCGCCAACTCATCCGCGCGGCAGTGGAAGAATTCCGCCACGAAGGTTTTCAAAAGGTTTTAGGCTTGCCGTTTGAGTGGAAAGAGCGCCCTGATCTGCAGTATCACGGCACGCGCGCTATGTTCGCCGAAGCCGGCTTCAGGGTTCTGAAAACAGATGAACGCGGAGCCTGGATGGTGTTGGATTTATTGGCTCAGTAAAAAACACGCAGCAGCGGGCGGAACAATGCATCGCCGCCCTTGCGCCCCTTAGCGCGAGGCTTGCCTGGAACTTTCAAACAGGGCGATGAATTTATCAGGGGGGAGTGACGCGATCAGTTCCCCTATCTTTTCCAGCGGCAAATCCCGCGCCGCGCGAAAACGCAGACAAGATTTGCCCATGTCTGGCTTGAGGCCGCTGCGCTCGTAGGCAGCCATGAGTTCCCGCAGCGCGGCGGGGTCGGCATAGACTCCCATGAGATAGAGCGAGTTCTTTTGCTTTTGGGCTGCCAGCCCGATGTAATTTAATGGCTGCCCATTGTAAGTATCGGGATACACAGCAAGCGGAATTTCGTAGCTGAGCATGCCCCAGCGCATCGTTTCCACATAGCCCTGCGGCAAATGCGCAAGGATGAGCTCCCGCACTATCGAGATTTCCCGGCGGCGGTCATCGGGCAGTTCAGCCAAGTAGTCTTCCGGGTTTTGGGCGGCGTTGCTGACCATCCTTAGGCCTGCCCGCCAGTGCTGCCTTTAAGGATTTCTTTCTCCACAACAGGCAGCGAGTCTATCAGCGCGCGGGCTTCCGCTTTCACTTCAGGTGGCGTGCTGGGGGAGTACTGGATCAGTTTCACCAGCTCGAATGCTTTTTTGAGCGTGTCCTTGACCTGCGCCGTGTAGCTGAAGTATTCCCATCCAGCCGAGTCTGGGATAGGGATTTCACGGGCTTGTTGGATGAGCTGGCGGGCTTTGGCAATGCGTTGGGTTGGGGTGAGCAGCTTGGACATAGAAGGAATTATATCCGTAATAGATTTGCCTGCAACCTAATATTTTATCGGTCCTTTACCTTAAGAGCAGGAATGTCGCTGACGAAATAATTCCGGTTTTCTCACTTTTTCTTGGCATCTATAATATAATTCTTTAAAGTTTATTGGGGCTCATAATCCATCAAGGGATTTGGGTTAGCGAATTAAAGTCCTTCAAAGTCATACATTTTTTAGGAGGAAAAAATGAAAAAAGTAATGATCCTCAGTTTGGCCTTCATTTTATTGAGTCTGGCAGCCTGTGGTGGTAATGGCGTTAGCGTTGGCGTGCCCTCTTATCAATCCACGATAACTGCCCTTGAAAGTGAAAAGGCAAGCCAGATCGCTGCACTTCAGACCGAAATTACCGGTTTAAAAGCTGATCTTAGCGGCATCCTGGACCAGCAGCGGTCCCTGGTTGATCAGCGGGATGCGGCCGTGGCAAAAGCGGACAAATACTACTCCATGTTTGTTGTGGAGAACGCCGATGATGAAGGCGACTTCATTTTTTGCGAGCAGGCTTTTGAGACTTCCTTCGGGTATGCCGATAAAGTTTCCATGCGCATGGAGCTCATCAAATACCTCGCGAAATTACGGGGTTACAACCCAGAGGCTATGTCTTCAGAGCACCAGACCATCTGGAGCAATGCCGACGACATCATCGTCAGGGTGAATGGCGCGGGCTATATGTTCCCGTTCCTTGTGCGCTTTGGCGATGGCGGCTTGGGTAATTTGGACGCTGTTTACGACCTTACTGGCGGCTGCTACGTGGACTTCCCCTACCTGGAGGAGCAGTTCCTTTCGGTTAAATAGGACCATAATTAGTCCGTTTAGCTGCCTTTTTACAATATTCTTGTAAGGCTAAAGCTGCAATTGCGTTGGATATTCATGAGGTGTACGGTTTTCATTGACTCGGTTTTTTCCAAGTCATGAGCGCATTGTTTGCGATAATTCACTCATACATCTTTTGCTTTGCGGCTAGACAAACTTGATAGTTCGGGGCGCATGGAATAGCCAGCCAAGTCGATAATGAAATCAATCTAAATTGAGAAAAAAGGAGTGGTTAATCTCATGAAAAAGTTGAATTTGCTAATTTTTATTGTCCTCATTCTGTGTCTTTCTGCCTGCGCAGGCCTCAGTTCAGTTTCAGTTGACTATCAATCAACCCTGACAGCTCTGGAAAGCGCAAGCACAGCCCGAGAAACGGAATTACTGAGCCAAATCAGCACGCTGCAATCCGAAAATGAGAAACTCACTGCCAGCGTCAATGGTCTGACTACCGCGAGGGACTCTGCTGAAAAAAAGGCGAACACCGCCACGACAGAAAAGAACAACGCACTAAAAAAAGCGGATGCGTTGGAGTCACTTTTTCTCTTCGAGACAGGTGATGATGAGGGGGAATACATTTTCTGCAAAGACGCTTTTAGCACAAGCTTTGCGTATGTTGACAAAGTCTCCATGAGAAAAGAGCTCATCAAGTACCTTGCAAACAAAAAGAGTCTGAACCCCGACTACATCTCTTCAGAACACAGCTTGATGTGGTCCAACGTCTCAGATGGACTGCTTAAACTGCAGGGCGGCGGCTATATGTATCCGTATTTTGTCTCATTTGAGGACCTGGATTTTGGTCGGCCTGATTACGTTTTCGACCTAACCTACAGTTGTTACCTTGATTTTCCGGTTTTAGAAAGAATGTTTAACAACAATAAATAACCATTCTTTTAGGTGATGCCCGGCAATTTTTATATTCAAGGGGCGGTGCTTATTTGAGTTTCCTTCTTGACATCGCCCCTTTTCTGCCTATAATTATGCCTAATCGATCTTTGAAAAACTTTGACGAGGACTAGTAGACGCAGAACCGGTGGCACAGAGAGCAGGACCAGCTGAAAACCTGCCCACGCGACCGCGACGAATGGACCTTTGAGTTGCCGGGCGAACGCGCAAGCCAATAGCCCAGGCCGGAGCTGCCACCGTTATCTGGGCAAAGGATATCGCGATTTTCGCCGTATCCGAATAGAGTGAGGCTGGCTTTCCGTTGTGTTCATCACCGGAAATTTTTCTTAAAAGCAGCCTAAGCTGGGTGGCACCGCGGATTTTTCACACATCCGTCCCTGAGTGGGATGGGTGTGTTTTTTGTTAACCGGAAAAGGAGCGCGAATGGACTGGCTGTTCAACCAAAGCAATTGGAAAACACCCTTATCAACTGCGGCCGCGGAAACGTCTGCCGCTGAGCGCGCCGTTGCAACTGAACCGCTAAGCACAATACGCAACCAGAGCTTTGTTCAAAACGCGAGCCTATGCTGCTTGCGCGCCCCGCAATTTTTGCCTTATTCCATAAAAGAGGAGAAATGACCATGACTGACCAAAACATCAAGAAACGCTTTGACCTGGACGAAAACGAGATTCCCCGCTTTTGGTACAACATCTACGCCGACAGCCCTGTTGCCCCCACACCTGTTTTTGACCCCAGCAGCAAGGAGCCCATCGCGCTGGAAACGCTGCAAAAGCTCTTCCCGATGCCGCTGATTGAACAGGAAATCGCCACCGAGCGCTTCATCCCCATCCCCGATGAAGTGCGCGAAGCCTACAAGCTCTACCGCCCCACCCCGCTCATCCGCGCCACCCGCCTGGAGAAAGCCCTGCAGACGCCCGCTCATATTTACTACAAATACGAAGGCGCGTCACCCGCCGGCAGCCACAAGCTCAATTCCGCCATCCCGCAGGTGTATTTCAACAAAATCAGCGGCACCAAAGCCCTGACTACCGAAACGGGCGCAGGGCAGTGGGGTTCCGCGCTGGCCATGGCCGGCGAGATGTTTGGCATCAGCGTGGAAGTGTACATGGTGAACTCTTCCTACCTGGCAAAGCCCTACCGCCGCATCATCATGCAAACCTACGGCGCGCAGATTTTCCCAAGCCCGTCCGAGCACACAAAAATCGGGCGCAGCTACCTGGAAAAGGACCCCAATCACCCCGGTTCGCTCGGCATCGCCATCTCCGAAGCGGTCGAAGTCGCGGCTGAATCCAACGGGGAAAAGAAATACGGGCTCGGTTCGGTGCTGAACCACGTGCTCTTGCATCAGACAGTTATTGGCGAGGAATCCCTCAAGCAGATGGACCTGGCCGGCGAATACCCGGATGTGGTCATCGGCTGCGTGGGCGGCGGCTCGAATTTCGGCGGCATCGCGCTGCCTTTCCTGCGCGCTAACCTGAGGGACGGCAAAAAGACCCGCTTTTTGGCAGTGGAACCGACATCCACCCCATCGCTCACGCGCGGCGTCTATGGTTTTGATTACGGCGACAGCTTCGGCATCGTTCCAATCCTCAAGATGTACACCCTCGGCAGCGACTTTGTCCCGGACCCCATTCACGCGGGTGGCTTGCGCTACCACGGCATGTCCCCGATTATCAGCGGGCTCTACAACGCCGGCCTGCTGGAAGCGGTGGCAGTCGGTCAGCGGGATGTGTTCGCGGCGGCAATTCAATTCGCCCGCACGGAAGGAATCCTGCCCGCTCCGGAGTCTTCGCACGCCATTCTTGCGGCAGTCAACGAAGCGATTGACGCGCGCGATAAGAACGAGCGCCGCGTGATTTTGTTCAACCTCTCGGGTCACGGATTTTTGGACCTCTCCGCGTACGACCAGTACCTGCACAACGGGATGATTAGTGGGAGCGTCGCGGAAGGCCAGCTGGAAGGATTGGCGGAACGTCTGCCGAAGGTAGNNTTGATATCAACCGCGCTGGAGAAATTTCCAATCGAAAGCTTTTCTAGGTTGAGCGTATCTGAAACTTGTGTTCCACGCTGCGGCGCATCAAGAGAACTCACGCAACTTCAGCGCCGCAGAAATCGATTGTCTTGCGTGAGATTTCCCACCTTCGAATCCGCGCCCACAAATAATAAAACTAGTCTGCAAGCATCAAACACCTTTGGGGCTTTACGATAATAATTTCCACATTAATAGAATGAGTATATAATGACCCTGAGGCTCAAGGGAATCATCCGCTGAGTGGAAAAATCTATATTGCGAACCCATTGACCAGGAGGACACTGGATGGGGAAAACGCCACAAGGTCAGTACCAAGCACAACAACCTTACACACTAGCAGACAGCAAGCGGCAAAGCGTTTGGATTCTCATCATAATCCTGACAATTACGGCGTTTGCCCTCTTTGCCATCCCAAACGCGAATGCTTCGGATAACCTTGCGATGGTTCAGGTCTTTGAGCCCGATGAGAGCGCCCTTTTTCCGGTCATCGCCAATATGGCGAAGCCGAAAGGGGATTTAGTCACTTTCGTAAAGCAATTTATCGTCTATGAGCGCTACAACAAAGGTTTTCCGTTCTACGGACCTTCCGCGCTCCTGTTAGTCGTCCTGCGCTGGATCGGACAGGAAAATAACATTCCTTTCACTTTTCTTGTTCTTCGCCAGGCAATCAGCGTACTGCCGATGCTCTGCGGGTTACTTTTATTGGTCTGGATGCAGGATCGCTTCCGAACCTATCGGTCCATCCTCCTCTATCTTTTCTTGCTTATCGTCCCCGCGACAATACAAAACGGCTTCTGGTGGCACCCGGATGGTCTCACCCTGCTGCTATCGGTCATAATTCTTTGGCTTTTACACAAAGACCAGCTCAGCTTCGGGAAGCACTTCTACTGGGCAGCCGCGGTCTGCGGCGTGCTCACTGCCGCAAAAATGATGGGGGTTTTCTTCTTTCTCACGATTGCCGCCGTACTCATCTGGGGGCTGATTGAAAAACGGCTCACGGCTGGCAAAGCGGTTTCATCAGGCCTAAAGTTTATCACCGTGATGGGAGCCGCGTTCCTTATCAGCAGCCCCTTCCTTCTCTCCGAATGGGGTCGGGCTGGTTATCTGAATATGATGCGCGCCCAGATGGCTTCACTTTCCGCTGGTTATGGCGTAATTTACACGAAAGGCTTCCTGGCAGCCTGGCCGCAAATGCGGGAGTACTTTGGAAGCGCGGTGTTTTTGTTCCTCAGTCTGGCAGTTTGCGTATCTGGGCTTGCTTCCAAAAAGTACCGTTTCCTAAATACCCTGCTGCTTACCTGGTTCATTCCTCTGACTATCTACGTGAGCACATTCAGCCACTTTAAATATCAATACTGGCTGCCGGTGGCGCTTCCCTTGTTTTCCTGTTGGGTTCAAGTACTGCCGGAAAAGATAAAAGGATTCTCAGTGAAGAATTGGCGGGCAGTGGCACAGATAGCTCTTTCTCTTGTATTCATTGTGCAGCTTTTGAGCTTCGCGCCGCAGAGCCTGCGTATATTTTCCACCCGGGTGCACCGCGCGGAGAACAACCCCTACATCCAGTTTTCTGACACCGCCGCGCAACACCTTGCTCCGGTTATAGGCGTACCATTGCGTGTGTACTCCGATTACCGCCTGTACGTCCCTGAAACACCCGGATGGCAGCTCAGCACGGCCTACGTCCCGCTGGATTACACGCAGATTGAAGAGGGCAACTTCGACATTCTGTTAGTAGCGCGTCAGCGTGTACGCGATTATCTCAACCCGGAGGCGCAAGGGGTGGACCCCGCACTCTTCGCGGAGAGCCAGCGTTTTTACCGGGACGTGGAGCAAGGAACCGTGGAGGAATTTCATTTTCTGGGCGCGGACGAAGCCGGCCTGATTTTTATTCAGCGGGAACTTTGCGCGCAGTATTTTCCTGAAGCGCGTTGCGAGTAAGACTGAATTGGAGTAAAAGGAACCATGAACACCGAACAAAGAAAATTTGACCGGATTCTCACGGATTTCTTGCAAAGAAACCTAAATGTTTTCTTTGTTGTGGGGATTTCCCTGCTGACGCTGGTCATCCGAAACGAATTCCGCGGTTGGCAGTCTGGGGACTTTATTCAGCACCTTCTCCCCTGGGCCGAATACCTCGAAACTCACGGCGGCTTTGCGGGCATCGCCTCTGGTCCGCCCAACTGCGATTACCCGGTCACTTACCAGTACATCCTTGCCTTTCTGACCTATTTGCCCGCGTCGTACCTGGCAAAAATCAAAGTGGTTTCGGTCTTCTTCGATTTTGTCAGCGCCGCCTTTGTGATGTTAATCGTCCGGAAAATTGGCGGCTACTCCAAAAAGAGCTTCGTTCCCTGGCTGGCATACGCGATCGCGCTGCTCATCCCCACCCCAATCCTGAACAGCGCGGCCTGGGCGCAGTCCGACTCGATTTACACCGCTTTCCTGGTGATGACTCTCTATTTTCTCATCCGGGAAAAATACCCATTGGCATTCATAGCGTTCAGCCTGGCTTTTTCTTTCAAGCTGCAGGCAGTCTTCTTCTTCCCGGTGCTTCTCCTGCTGTATCTGAAAGGCAGGAATTTCAGCCTCTTACATTTTTTGACCATTCCGGCGGTCATCGCCGCGCTCAGTCTGCCCGCGATTGTCATTGGCAAGCCCCTGGCAGAAATTTTTGGCGTATACATCGGTCAGGTCCAGTCCTATCCAAAGACCACGTTAAACTTTCCCAACATGTATTTCTTTCTACCGGATTTGCACTGGCAGTTCGCTCTCCCTGGGATTCTGCTGACGCTTGCGTTGATCCTGACCCTCTATTTTGTGCTTCTTAAGAGTGAGCGCGTTGTGCTCGCGGGCGGAACCCTGCTTGAGGTCAGTCTGCTGACAGTAATGATTTGCGCCTACAGCCTGCCTTCAATGCATCAGCGTTACCTCTTCGCGGGGGATATCCTGGCGGTAATCTACCTCTTCACGCGCAGAGAACGCGCTTACATCCCCCTGATCATCTGGCTTATTAGTGGCAATGGTTACCTTTGGTACCTCTACGGCTTTGGACCGCTGGTCGAACAGCGGTATCTGGCGATGGCGTATCTGTGGATTATGGTCCTGATTGCGCGGGATTTAGTCTTCAAGCCGCTTAGCGCGCCCGAAAGCTTAAAGCAGGACATTACAACCTGATTCTGCTTGACAATAACTGGGACTCCTGTGTTATACTTGCACTTCGCGTCACCCAGAAAGACTGGCTGATGTAGTTATGTGCGTAAGCGAGTAAAGGAAGTTATTATGAACCATTCTGAATTGTTAGCTTCTGTCGAAGCCGAAAAGAACCCGAACATTCCGGACCTCTTCCCTGGGGATACGGTCAGCGTGCACTACAAAATCAAGGAAGGCGACCGCGAACGCATCCAGGAATTCAAGGGCGTTGTGCTCTTCACCCGCGGCCGCGGCAACAATGCCAGCTTCTCCGTCCGCCGTGTGGCCAGCAACGGCATCGGCGTGGAAC
>MTKX01015116.1_pt1 | contig 10125 bp, 12 predicted proteins | sample 1042771 | NCBI WGS metagenome assembly MTKX01 (sample SAMN06212183, study PRJNA360534) | anaerobic digester metagenome | biome: Wastewater treatment plant; material: sludge; isolation source: anaerobic digester fed with sludge from wastewater treatment plant | place: Denmark: WWTP Randers ... | reverse complement strand
AAGGTAAGACGAATTCTCAAATTGTTAGAGCAGGAGGTTGGGGGCTAGATTACTACTATACCCAATTTTTATCTCATCTTTCAGATAGACGTTGGATATTGGAAAGCACGAATAGGGGAGAAAAATACGGTCCCGGTCCCTACGATGCAAGCTTCCCGGTTGCAGAGAAATATTTTGTTGTCGAGTGGGAAACTGGGAACATCTCATCGTCTCATAGAGCGATGAACAAAATATGTTTGGGTATTCTGCAAGGAAATCTAATTGGAGGTATACTGATATTACCTACAAGAGAATTGTACCAATATTTAACAGACAGAGTGGGCAATTATCCAGAATTAGAACCATATTTCCCCTTGTGGCATTCAATCCCTTGCAAAGAAGGATATTTGTGTGTTATTGCAATCGAACATGATGACACAAGTTATCAGGTTCCTCGCATCCCAAAAGGTACGGATGGAATGGCAAGGGTTTAATGATTTATTTCTAGATCTTTCCATTCGTCAGGAATTTTTGACCATTTCTCTCGACCATTTGGGACCATAATAGGTTTCCCTAATTCTCGAAATTTTAACGTTCCTTTAAAAAAATCATCGATTCTTTGATGTGTAATTTCAATGTACTGCTCTTCTTGATCAACACCAATAACTCGACGTTTATGCTTTAACCCTGCAATTAATGACGATCCAACACCACAATATGGATCTAGTATCCAATCATTCTCATTCGTGAAAGCAAGCAAACACCGCTCTACCAATTCGATAGGGTACTGACACGGATGTATCGTTTTCTCGGGATGTGCAGATTTGACGTTAGGGAATTCCCAAACTCCCCTCTCCCATTCATTGGTTAAGAATTCCCAAATATCCGAAGGATTTTTTCCCCTTGGATTGCACGAGGGTTTACCTTTATTAGGACCTTTATAATGTCTTTTACCTGGATATTTATTTGGAACTCGAACAGCATCTAAATTAAAGGTATAATCATCGCTTTTTGTGAACCAAAGGATAGTCTCATATCTTCCACTGAACCGAAAAGATTCATTTAATCCATGACTATAATGCCAAATAATTCGATTTCTTAATTTTAAATTGAGTTTCTTAAAAATCGGATAATAGTAAATATCTAAAGGATAGGATTCTCTTTTAAGAACATAATTTCCCACTTGCCAACAAATACTTCCTTGAACATTAAGCACCCTTACTAATTCTTTGATCACATACTCTTGATTTTGTAAATATTCCTCTAGACTTGATTTTTTTTCATAAATTTTTCCTAAATTATAAGGCGGGGATGTAATTATCAGATTAACTAGATTTGAAGGTAAAGTCTTCAGAAATTCGAGTGTATCCCCTTGATGGACAATAATATCAAATAATTCATTATAATCGGATGAAATTTTTTGTGGTGGCATTAAAGGCATCTGTTTCATTATAATTATTTACAATTCAACACGAAAGGTAAAATGAATTTCGTTGAAGGATCATCCTGGAAATGAATGGTAAAGCGCATTCCGTTAAGCCTGTAATAAAATGGGCTGGTGGAAAAACTCAATTGCTAGATACAATTGATAGTTTTTTGCCCCAAGAGGTAAAAAATGGTGAGATTAGCCGATATATCGAGCCATTTGTCGGAGGTGGGGCCGTCTTTGCTTATTTTATCAATAATTATAATTTGAAAAGTAGTTATATAGGGGATATCAATAAAGTCCTGATAATCACATACCAGGTTATAAAAAATTCACTGCAGAGTTTAATTGATGAATTAAGGGAGTTAGAACGACTATATTATACATCTAACAATGAACAAAGAAAAATTTTATTTTATGATATTCGATCTAATTTTAATCTCCAAAAAAGAGAGATCGATAATCGAAAAATCCAAGAATCTTGGATTAAAATAGCAGCAGATTTCATTTTTCTTAATCGAACCTGTTATAATGGATTATTTCGTGTAAATAATAAAGGGGAATTTAATGTTCCATTTAGTTACTACGATAAACCCAATATTTTAAATGAAAAAAATTTAAAGGATTTCTCATCCTTAATAAAAAATACAACCTTAATTTCAGGAGACTTTACAAAATGTCAAAAGTATATTAATAAAAATTCTTTTATTTATTTAGATCCCCCATACCGCCCCATTAGCTATACTTCATCGTTTACATCATATTCCAATTTTGGATTTTCGGATGCCGATCATAAACGTTTATGGTCCTTTTTCAAAAAAGCTGATAAAAAGGGTGCAAAGGTTATGTTATGCAATTCTGACCCATCTGAAATAATGCCAAATGATACATATATAGAAGATCTTTATTCAGAATATTTAATTAAGAGAATAACTGCAAGAAGGAGTATTAATTGCATGGGAATGAAACGAGGTGATATTAGCGAATTAATCATAACTAACTACGATGAAAATAGTCCAAAAAAATGATTATCAAAGAATCATGAAAAATGTAAAAGTTGGATCTATAGGGTAGAGGATATCCTCTTGGGCTTCGGACCCAAGGACGCGGGTTCGATTCCCGCTAGGTCCATATTATAAAATTGGATGGAATGACTGAAATGGATAATGAATTCCAAATAGAACACCATATTTCTTATGCGTTTGAATATAAATGGGGCTATTTAAAATGGGCAAAGTCTGACAACCCTTTATATAGAAAAATTTTCCCGGAAGGCACATTTGATATTGTTTTTGAGGGCGAATTAATAAAAAATCGAAAAGTGAATTGGGATAACGCAAAATTAAGCTTACACCAGGTAAAGAATAAGTTACAACTGGGAACTGTTCTAATCATTCATCGGTCTGACAACCTTGTTGAAATTAAAATTAAAAAAACTTGAATTCTATTTCGAATAGGTTTGTTATGTACCAATATGTAATCCATCGTCGATCTTTAAATATTAAAAATAAGGGTATAGTACCATTTTAACCACTGCCTCGTAACAAATATACGAGGGAGAAATGGTCAAAATACACTGCCCAAAATGTCACGGAAAAAAGTTATACAAATTGGGCAATGGGAAGAGGCGATGTGGTAGTGTACACGAAGTGATGTAAATTCAAAAGAACCCCTGTATCCAACCTAGAATTGCACAAAGGAGAATACAGGGCAATGGATCTAAAGGAAGTAGTACTAAATTACCTTACCGATAACGATGAAGGAATGAAGCATCTCATCACCTGGTTTTTGAATGAGGTGATGCAAGAGGAAGCGGATCAGCAGACCGGTGCCGGGAGATATCGGAGGACCAGTTCAAGGAAAACGTACCGGAACGGCCATCGTAAGAGGACGCTCAAGACCCGGCATGGTGAACTGACCCTTACCAAACCACAATTACGCGATATTTCATTCCAGACGAAAGTATTTGAACGGTATTCGAGGACCGAGAAGGCAGTGGAGAATGCGATTCTGGAGTCGTATCTTCAAGGAGTCTCCACCCGGAAGATCCAGGAGGTCGTATCTCATCTTGGGGTTGAGAAGGTTTCAGCCTCCTATGTGTCGAAACTTGCAGCTGAGCTGGACCAGAACGTCCATCTATTTCTTTCCAGGCCAATTGACACCTACATCCCGTATCTCTTCGTGGATGCCTCCTATTTCAAGATAAGAGACGGGGTACGGTACATCAACAAGGCTCTCCTGATAATTGCAGGAATCCGGAGTGATGGCATAAGAGAGATTCTTGGTGCACGAATCGCCGATTGTGAGGATGAACTCACTTGGGAAGATCTATTCTCGGAGATGAAAGAGCGGGGATTGGAGAGAGTCGACCTGGTAATTTCTGACGGCCACAAAGGGATACAGGCAGCTGCTGAATATTCATTCCCCGGGTCCAGTTGGCAGATGTGTCACGTACATTTCATTCGCGCTGTCCTCCGTAAACTCCCAAAGAAACAGCACAAGGAGATCGCGCAACTCCTCAAGGATTCCCTCTCCGACCCGAGGAGACTCCAGGAATGTGCTGATGAACTCGAGATTCGAGGATTTACTCGTGCAGCTGATACCGTGGAACGATTCATACCTGGACTGCTGAATTACCGAATTGCCCCTCCAGAACACTGGAGGAGAATAAGAACTACAAACATGCTAGAACGACTCAATAAAGAGCTGAAACGAAGAACCCGCACGATTGGAGCGTTTACAAATGATGCTTCATTGCTCCGTCTTGCTGGTAATATCCTCATGGATATTAATGAGGAGTGGATCACAAGTCGTAGGTATTTATCTGGATCTGAGGGGATAGTGTGTCTGGATACTCGGGCGAAATTTACAGCACTTTAGATACACTGCCGGCGATGTTCCCAATGCCATTATGACTTTTCACCTCATCGGCTACCTCTGAACCTAACCAGGGATCAATGGAGAGACGTCATCACTTGGTTCTTATTGGAGCAGAGCAGCCAGAATATTGCAAATAAAACTTCAATAGAACGAAGACGAATTCTCCGTGCTCTTACATTAGTACGACGAGCTCTTACAAAGGATGTGTCAGAGATCTTTTCTGGAACGGTAGAAGTGGATGAGACCTATCTGGGAGGCCAGTGGAAAAACAAGCGCAAAATCGTCAGAGACGCCGGAACAAAACGAGGAAGGGGTACCAAGAAACAACCTGTTTTTGGCATTCTCTGCCGAAATGGTTTAGTCTGGGCGGAGGTTGTGAATGACGTTGAAGCCGGGACGCTGCAACCACTCATCACCCGGCAGGTCTCTCCCGGATCTGTGATCTGCTCTGATACCTGGAGAGGGTATACCGGAATCGCTTCTCGAGGATTTGTTCACCGTCTGGTGAATCATGGGGAGAAGCAGTACACCGATGGGAAAGGAAATCATATCAACGGCCTCGAAGGATTCTGGGGATACCTGAAAAGAAAACTTGCCTCCAAAGGAGGAATCCGACGGGAGAAACTACCCCTCTATCTCGGTGAATATGTGTGGCGATATAATCACCGAAAGGAAAGTGATATGATGAAGGTAAGACGAATTCTCAAACTGTTAGAACAGGAGGTTAGTGGCTAGATTGTCACTATACCCAAAATAAAATTAAAATCATTTTATCAAACGCCCCACCATGCTCACTTCGGTCATCAATCCGCTCCTCCTGGCGTCCGGTGCTCCCTCTATCCCTCTGCTCACATCGTGGGGCTGCTTTCTCGCGGTTAACAGAATATCACGATGACGGCCATGCTCGCTCACCCGTTCGCTTCGCATCGCCTGTCATCTCCCGCTCTCCGCACCATGCTTCGCAGCGTGCTTGTCGCTGTGTTACTCCACCTGAAGACGCTCAGTGACTCGCGGTGCTCGACCTCGTGCTGATGCACTCGGTAACCGGCACCGCTCGGGCCGCTGCGGCCAGAAGGCATCTCCCACCGTCGGCAATATACTGGGATTTTAACAATTTTTACCCTTCGTCGGAAAAAAAGAGCCCTATAGATGCGTTCTGGCAGCGATTCCCCTTCGGGATGGGTAAAAATATGTCTGAAAAATCACCTCGATTATAAGGCCTTTGGCAGCCATTATCTGAGGGGCAATTCTGCCTTATTTTCTCAAAATACCTGTTTATATTTGTTATTCTCCTAACGGCCCTGGAAAGAGGCAAGGTTTCCTGTTTTTCAAGAACATCATGACCACTTATTCGAGAAACGGAGCCCATATTGGGCTTATTTTTGACCAGTAAGATTAGTGAAGCTCCGCCCTTCCGCTCCCGCTCGGCGTCGCTTTCGATGCGTCCGGACATGGACGACGGCTCAGCCTGGGGGCTTCGCCCAATTGCGATATCCCCCTTCAGCAAATCCCCAGCAGAGCGGAGGCCGCCACCGAACGGAGTGAGGGCGTCGCCGGAGCGGAGCGACAGAAGGCCCCGGTCAACTCCCCGCAGGGTGAGCCCTCGATACGAGCGGCAGCGAGCCGTGGGCGAGGCCCGGAGGGCCAAAATTGATTGCGGAAAATATACCTTATGACTACCTTTGCATTACTTTCACACCACTAGGCAGCACTATATAACCTTTTGAATCCTAGTAGTATGTGGTGAGAACCACCATGAACTACCAAACCACAACCTTCCAGCACATCGGGGCGGCGCGACTCTTCGCCGGCTCGATCCGGATCGACATCAAGACCATGCAGGCCGTCATCTCCCGGTCCGATATTCCCCGGCTTGTCCAGCGATGGCCGGTGAATGTCTACGATATCAGCGATGTCATGAAGACCGCCGGCCAGCCCGAGGCCGTGGGCAGGGCGTGGATCACCCGCTCCGGCCGGGCGGTGATGTACCTGATCAATGGCACCCGGTATTTCTCCCCGCTCTCCCTGATCCAGGGGGTCCTGCAGGGCACCCGGAAGTATGCCAATGTATCAGTCATGGGGGAGATGTCCGGAGATAATCACTCCCTCTCTTCTCCAACCGGCGGCGAGGTGCCCGCATGAACTCCCGCCAGAGCGTGCACGATATCATCCCGCTCAAGGACCTGCAGCGGATCAGCATCTTCCAGGAGCGGGCTGCTGAACTCGAGCACAAGGCGACCCTCATGTTGTCGGATGCCCAGGACCTCCGCGTGAAGGCTGATGACATTGTTGAGGGCTACCGGTTCAGGGTGAAGCGTGACGGCTGGGAGGCCTGCCGGAAGGAAGCAGAGCGGCAGGACGCCATATCCTGGTACTACGATCCGCTGCCCGGGCAGGGGGCGAGGGTATGAAGATCACTATGGCCGGCGGAGAGGTGATCACCCTCTCCGGCTGCCTGGCCCGGTTCGGTGCCGGGTTCGGCATTGTCGGGAGCGGTTGTGAGCTCACCCACGAGATCAGGCGCGGCCGGCTCCTCCGGGTCACCGGTCCGGCCGGTTGCCAGAGGCAGCAGATCGGCATCATCGAACGGATCGAGGTGTGATGCATGCCCGAGGAGCAGATCATCACGGTCCGGAAGATCATGGAAGGCCCGGCCTTCCAGGACAGCATCGAGATAGGGACGCCGGGAAAGGGCGGGGCAATCAAGATCTATGGGGACTTTGGCAGCCCGGACGATTTCCAGAGGAGGATCACCGAAGCGGTCCGGCTGCGGAAGGTGGCCGCCGACCTCTTGGAGGGATCTCCATGATCCCCGATCTCTCGTTTCCCGCCATCACCGAATGGGTCCGGGACCACTGTGACCCCGCTCGGTCCCGGTGCCTCTGCGGCCGGGATCTCCGGGGCGATGAGGTTCGGGGCTACCCGCACGATGCCGGGTGGGAGACTGACAACGGGAAGATGTGGCTCTTCATCCACTGCCCGGTCTGCGGGCATGAGATGGCACTCTGGAAAATCGGGGTGAGCCGGGACCAGGACTTCCGGACCGCAGCAGCCCGGAGGTGGACCGAGAGCGAGCTCTGCGATCTCGCATGGGCAGCACCGGACCCGAACAAGATCCGCGTGATATCGGCTCGGGGGCGGTCCGGGTGAATGAGGACAACCTCCTCACCTCGCCCTTCGGAGAGGTCATCTTCGCCTACACGCGGGCTGATGCCCTCCGGGATGGCGTGCTCGTGGCGGTCCCGCAGGCCCTCGCGACCGAGGCCGGGATCCGGGTCCCCGTCGCCGTGACATCTGCTGTGTGGGACGGTTACATTTCTCCGCACTACTTGGCAGACCTTCCTGGGCAGAGTGTCGAGGGCCGGCTCTGGGATCTCCTCTGGATGTTCACCCTTGCCGTCCGATACGCACGGAAGACCAGTTCCCTGCAGTTCAAGACCATCTTCATAACCCTCCGGGAACATTCCGGGGATGCTGAAGGACCGGTGAGAAAGGTCGACCATGAGACGGTCACCATCAAGGCCCTCTGCGGACCGGGAGATGATGGTGAACCGGTGATCACCATTATGTTGCCCGAAGAGGACTAGAACAATGAAGCATCCCAGGAACACAGGAGGTGGTACCATCCCCGTCCCCCAATTTTATACCACGGATCAGATAGCCGAACTACTGCATGTCAATGTCAAGACGGTCCGCGAGCTGATCAAGGGCAAGAAGCTCAAAGCGGTGAAGATCGGGAACGAGTACCGCATCACCGAGGAGCACATCCGGAAATTCATTGAAGAGAACGAGACGTGACCGGGGATATCCCGGCGCCGAACACCATGAACTACCAAGATATTGAACGCCGGCCGTGGCCCGGTCGATCATACCATAGGTGACCGGTTCATATCACTGTTCTGTTTTCCTGCTGCCTTGCACGACCCGCCACCATCCACCCGCCGGCCGGTCCGCGACAGATCGCCTTCAGCGATCCGTAACCGGGACCGGCCCACCCACCCACGCGGTCGTCCTGGTCCTCCTACGCTCGTCAGCACCGCGACCTCGCTCCGCTCGGTAACCGGGTGCTTCCTCGCGGTTCTCCAGTGAACATCCTGCCCCGAAGGGGAGGTATCCTGATTACTGCCTCTTCCTTCAGGGAGAGGAGGAGCCCGCCTCGAAAGGTGCGGAGAGAGGGGGATACTCGCCTATCCCCCGGCGCGACGCAAGGGCGGGAGAGTGGAAACGGGGTAAGAGTAAAAAGAATTCGAAATTAGAATTACTTTTAAAAATTATTAGAAATAATTGAAATTTTCCTGCCCCCTCGATAAAAATGGTCTTAATAGCAGGAGAAAAAGGAAATTCAATTCATTTTGACGATTCGGATTTTCCTTATTAAAGTCATATCAACATTTCAACCATTTAAAACGATGATTTTCAGATAAACTGATTAAGAAATAGGATGTGAATAATCCAAAAAGGACTCCAATATAATGTGTTTCAATTGCAGTTCGCCCTTCTTCTGAAATTAATTGCTGAGGAAATAAGGTACCGACTAAAAAAGTATATAATAAAATGAAAAGGATGATTGAACCTAAAACGACAAAATATGATTTTTTATTATTCAAAGTAAGTCGCAGTTTATTGAAAAACAAAATGATGAATATAAGAAAAAGAATTAGGAATGTAAAATAGAGAACCCAGAGTGTAATTGAAATGTTCATTGTTTTGTAAGTTTCCTGCAATAAATAAGCAGTTAATATTAAAAATGAGTAAAAATATTCTGGAAATAATAAAAATTTTTGGTAGTAATTACTAATTGCCAAAACGAACAAGCAGGGTAAAAAGCCTAAAAATGCAGATATGACCCCAGAACTCCCACATTCGGTCAATGATGGAAAAATCATATTAAGATAACTTATTCGCAATAATCCCCACAATAATGGGAAAATAAAAACCGTGATTAGAATTAATATTAAGAAAATTTTTAAATTTTTTGAATAAATTGATAAAATCAAACCAAGAACTATTGTGATAAAATAGGAAATCAAATTATTTTGTAAATGATTAGAACTGCTGTGAACAAAACTATGGGTAAAATATTGCCATACTTCTGGATTTTGGGTATTTAATTTGAGGAATGATTGGTCATCATTTGATAGCATTTCGTTAATTGCGATATATGATATTGGTAAAATGATTATGAAAATCATTGTTAAAATAAAAATTTGATAAGAATTATTGCATTTTAAAGAGATCAATACCATTGAGACAAATTAGTCTCTTCGTCTTTTAAAGATTGATGTCTAATTTTATAAGATCTTACGAGGCCACAGCGGCCCGAGCAGCGCCGGTTGCCGAAGAGCATCAGCACGAGGTCGAGCGCTGCGAGTCACTGAGCGTCAGCAGCGGGTCCAAGGCACAGCACCGAAGCGGTTCGTCTCAACGATCCGCAAGGTGCGGGATGGCACAGCCGGTGGTTAGGAGCCTGCGACGAAACCACGGGCGTCTCTCTATACTCATGCAATAGGAAAAAGCAGGGAGGCGATGTGAGCGAAACGGACTGGAGTGAGGACCGACTGGACCGGAGCGGAAGGAGTGGAGATGAGCATGGCCGAGCGTCAGCAGAAGGCCAGCTCAGGCTTCGCTGAAGATGATTTGATGCGCGGTTTATAAGCAAGACAATAAAACCTGCTGGGCAAGATAGCTATGAGAGAGAAATATCTTAGCACAAGGATACTTAATCAAATTTTATATTTTTCGAAATAATCGCCAGATAGAACCGGACACAAGGTATCAAAGCCCCAGCCGGGTTGTCAACAAAGCCCGTAAATCAGTTATTTTTATGCTCGCGCAGAAAT
>MTKX01000922.1_pt1 | contig 10132 bp, 9 predicted proteins | sample 1042771 | NCBI WGS metagenome assembly MTKX01 (sample SAMN06212183, study PRJNA360534) | anaerobic digester metagenome | biome: Wastewater treatment plant; material: sludge; isolation source: anaerobic digester fed with sludge from wastewater treatment plant | place: Denmark: WWTP Randers ... | reverse complement strand
CGACCGGTAGTGGTCTGTTCATAGGTGTGGGTAAAAGATGAAAACAATGTTTGGAAGTCTTCAGGTTCCTGTGAGGTTTCTGTGAACTTTTCGTAGGTCCTGTAGAACACATTTCTGAAATTAAAGTTGTAACCGATAAAAAAGCGATTGCTTATATTGGCCCCCATGTTCAAAGTGTATTCACCCATACTGCCTTTGGTTTCCCGGGAAAAGCGCTGGTCCAGCGGTCCTCCTACAACGATTTCCTCTCCGTAGAGATTTTCGGGGGCCGCTATATACTGATCCAGGGTACCGGGCAGCGTGTCCAGCAGGTACGTATTCCATGCCAGAACGGATCTCCAGGATGCATTGGATTCGTAATAGGGATTGTAGCCATCTCCATGCTCAAGCGCTGAATAGACTATGCCGTTGGTCGAAGTGGCGACAGGGGTGAGCCAGCTGGATTCGGAATTATTGCGGCGAACGGAGGTGCGCATCGTAAAATCCTGAATTTTGTTGTATCCGGCTGCAAAAGACAGGGATACCAGCCCCTTGCTGTTGGAGGTGCTCCATGACCCGGTGTATCCCAGGCTGGACAATCCGGGACGCGTGTAACGGTCATCGGTCCTCTGGCTATAGTAATCGACCTGGGAAAATGAAGTGACCAGGGAAGGAGTTATGGAAATTTCAGAGTATGGATACACGGCAGATGCAGCAGGATTCAGGGTTATGGAACCAAAATCGCCACCCAGCGCTGTCACGGCATTACCCAGTGCAAGAGAGCGTGCCGTTCCCTGGTAATTAACCTGGGAATAACGCATGGCATCCCAGGCATTCTGTCCAGCAAGGGCAAAGGGAGCCATCAAAGCAATCAGTATTAAGAGCTTTTTCATTGTTATGGAATCAAATAGGTTTATTCATATCCCGGTTTACCTGCGGTATGAACCGCCGGAACCGGACCGGGAGGCACCACTGTTTCCGCCTGTGCTGCTCCTGGAAGCACCCGAACTTATAGAACTGCCTATGCTACTGCTCCTTGAAGGGCCGGAACTAACAGAACTGCTGCTCTTGGTAGCTGAAGAGGAAGAACTGCTCCTGTATGAAGAGCCGCTGTCATAGCTTCCCGTGGAACGGCTGCCTGAAGTGCTGCCCGAAGAGGAGCGGACAGACCTTGAGCTTCCTGCGCTGCCTGAATTAACAGTTGTCGAAGGCTTTTGTGTTTCCCTGTAAAAACTGCGGCTTCTTCCCGGGTTGGTAGTTGTGGCAGAAGATTCTGTACGCGTATTCTCCCGAGACAGGTTGGAAGATCTGCGGTAGTAGGTGTTTTGGTCANNCGGTGGTCCCGGTCACCCTCCTGTAATTGGTGGTACCGCTTTCTGACCTGATGTCAGTCTTATTGTCCACGGGATTTTCAATATTGTCCCTTGTCCTTTGGTCCCTGTTCCCCGATACCTGTTCGATCTTTGGATTGGTCCTGGCGTAGGAACTTCCCGAGCGGATTGAACCGCCAGATATGGAACTGGGCGCGTTCCGGCCTAAATCCTGCCTTCTGTTGTTACTGTAATCCCGACGGTTACTGTTATCCCGCCGGTCGTTCCTGTAATCCCTGTACTTATCATGATATCCATAGGGATAGATGCCCCATATTCCTGAGTATGACCACATGTGATACCATGAAGGATAGTACCAGTAGTTGTAGAACCAGTCATTATACCAGAAATTCCTGTACCAGGTGCGCGGGTACCAATACCAGCTATCCCAGTAAGACATGGGCATGTACCAGTACCTGTATCTGTTCCAGCCGCCGTACCAGGGATAATCATAGAAGGGATATTCCCACCAGTCGCCATAATTAAAACTCATGTTGATGGTCAGGGAAAAATTGTCATCCGGGTCGTCGCCGAACATCTCCAGCTTCCGTTCGTATGAGTCATCTTGTGCGTCCATGACAATATAGGTGGTTCCCGGCTCGACATTTATGTTGGCAACACCCTGTGGGTCGGTATAAACGGTTTCGACCTTTGTGCCTTCCTGTTTAGCCTTGGCCAGCGTTTCGTTAATTAGAGCTTCTGCCTCACTGGCAGTAGCCAGCATATGTACCCGGGCGGTAACGTCCGGTCTGAAGTAGGTAGCATCGTCGTATCTGGAGGATACTACTTGATAACCTGAACCACAGGATACTGCGAGTAGTCCGGTTACCATCAGTAAGTAGGGAAAAAACTTTTTCATTTTGCACCTCCTAATTTTTTATTGTGGCAAATTATCTACTTTTGTTTCAAATATACAAAAACATTATTAAAACAACAATAAAACACACAATTTTTGTACCAAAAACAAGGATGGCATGGCAAAAGAAATAAAGAACAGGGATGAGAACTATTCTGAGTGGTATAACAACCTGGTTATAAAATCGGAACTGGCTGAAAATTCAGCTGTAAGAGGTTGTATGGTCATAAAACCTTACGGGTATGCCATATGGGAAAAAATACAGGCCGGACTGGATCGCCGTTTTAAGGAAACAGGTCATGTGAACGCCTATTTTCCCCTGTTCATCCCAAAGTCCTTTTTGAGCAAAGAAGCCGAGCATGTGGAAGGGTTTGCCAAGGAATGTGCCGTGGTAACGCATTACCGCCTGATGGCCAATCCGGAAGGGAAAGGACTGGTGGTGGACCCGGATGCCCGCCTGGAAGAAGAGCTGGTTGTCCGCCCCACGAGCGAAACCATCATTTGGAACACCTATAGGAACTGGATAAAATCATACCGTGATCTGCCTGTGCTTTGCAACCAATGGGCGAATGTGGTCCGGTGGGAGATGAGGACAAGGCTTTTTTTGCGTACCACTGAATTCCTGTGGCAGGAAGGCCATACTGCCCATGCTACAAGGGAAGAGGCCATGGAAGAGACGCGAAAGATTGTGAACCTGTACGCCGATTTTGCCAGGGAAGTGATGGCGCTTCCGGTATGGATAGGACCAAAGACAGCTTCCGAGCGGTTTCCGGGAGCGGTTGAAACCCTATGTATTGAGGCGTTGATGCAGGATGGTAAGGCATTGCAGGCCGGCACATCACATTTTCTGGGACAGAATTTTGCCAAAGCCTTTGATGTGCAATTCGCCAACAAGGAAGGCCGGCTGGAATACGTATGGTCAACAAGCTGGGGTGTGTCCACAAGGCTGATGGGAGCCCTGATCATGGCTCATTCGGACAACCACGGTCTTGTCCTGCCTCCTGCCCTGGCTCCTATACACGTGGTTTTGGTCCACATTTATAAAGGCGAGGATGAAAGGACTTCCATATGTGAGCACCTGAAAACGATCAGTACACGGCTTCAGGCGCTTGGTTTGACTGTAAAGCTGGATGACAGGGATAACGTACGGTCCGGGTTCAAGTTTTCCGAATGGGAAGTCAAGGGAGTTCCGGTCCGGATTGCAGTTGGTCCAAGGGACATGTCGCTGGGAACCGTTGAGGTTGCACGGCGCGATACATTGGAAAAACAGATCATTCCGCTCGAAAGGATAGATGAGTTCATTCCACGGCTTATTAAGGATATTCAGCAGAACATATATGATAAGGCACTTGATTTCAGAAACAGGAACACCTTCGAAATAGACAGTTACGACGAATTCCGCGAACGCATTGAAGAAGGAGGGTTCTTTCTTTGCCATTGGGATGGCACTGCCGAAACCGAAGCAAAGATAAAAGAGGAAACTAAGGCTACCATACGGCTCATACCAGAGTGTGAAGATCCACGGCCGGGCAAATGTATGTACACCGGAAAACCTTCACCGCAAAGGGTCGTATTTGCCAGAGCTTATTAAATATTATTATGACCAATTCAGAAATTCGCCCCACAAGAAAGCAGATCATTCAAGGTTTGAATGAGAAATCCAGGATGAAGAATAAAGTATTCCTGCAAACCCTGGAGGTATTCAACGTTGTCAAGGAAGTGCTGCACGAAATGAGCAACGATGTGAATGAACTTTTGGAAGACGGTGAAAACCGGCGCGTTCGTTTTGAATACAGGGACAGAGGCAAGTTCGAGGCCGAACTGAAATTTGCAGATGATATTCTCATTTTCAGCATGCATACAGATGTCTTCCAGTTTGACAGGGACCATCCCGTCTGGAAAAAGGATTACGTGAAAAAGGATCCTTTTGCCACTTATTGCGGTATGATATCTGTCTATAATTTCCTTACCGATTCATTCAAATACAACAGGAAAGACGACCTGGGATACCTGATTGCAAGGGTGTTCATCAACAAGGACAGGAGTTATTTCACGGAAGGCAAGAGGCAGCAGACAAGGGACCTGTCAGATTTCGGAAAGCGTTCCATAGACAAGGCAGCCATTGTGAACATAGTGGAAACGGCTGTATTGTATTGTCTGTCTTTTGATCTGCTGGCACCTCCCTATGAGACGGTCGCCCTGGCAACGGTAGAGCAGATGAATGCCAAGATAGACAGTGCCAAAATGCAGACAGGCAAGCGACTGGGTTTTGCCTTCTGTGCTGATGATGTGAAAGCGGACGTTGAATAAAATCATACTATTATGAAAAAGATTGCATTTCTCGCAGTTGTCTTTTTGATGGCAACCGGAATTGCAAGCGCCCAGGAAAAAGTAAGGGTTGATTCTTTGCAGAAGGATTCTGTTGTGATCCCGACCTATGAAGAACTGACACGGATGGTTTTCAGGCTCACTGCCAAAGTTGACTCTGCCAGGCAAAGGGCCATTGAAGACTCGATACTCATAGCCCGTTTTATTGAAGAGAGCCGCCAGGCAGCCCTTGCCAGCATGCCCCCTCCCAAAAAACCCACCTTCTGGACCAATTCCTTACTTTCCCAGCTGAACTTTTCACAGACATCGCTTACCAACTGGGCTGCAGGAGGAAACAGCTCGATTGCCCTGGGAGGGTATGTAGATGCCAAGGCCAATTATGAAAAAGATAAAATCCTGTTCCAGAACCGTTTCCAGATAGGTTACGGGTTTGTAAAAATGTTTGGGGATATTCTCAAGAAAACAGATGACAGGTTGTTGCTGGATTCTAAATTCGGTTACAAAGCTACGGAGAAACTCTATTTCTCAGCAGCATTCGGTATGAAAACACAAATGGCAAAAGGTTACAAATACGCTAAAACTGACACAACACAGGTTTCGCAGTTTGCCGCGCCCCTTTATTCTACACTGGCCCTGGGTATAGATTACAAACCTTATTCATGGCTATCGGTGACATTTGCGCCATTGACCGGGGGTATTGTTGTGGTCACCAATCCGGATTTGCGTGAAACTTACGGGAACAAGAAAGACGAAAAAGTTCGCAAAGAGTTTGGAGCACAGCTGAAAGTAAAGCTTGACAAAGAAGTATTCAAAAATGTCAAGGTTGATACGGAGCTTATCCTTTTTTCCGATTATCTTAACAAACCCCAGAATATCCAGGTGTATTGGGACCTTTCCGTGTCCATGCAGGTTAATAAATTCTTGAGTGCCAACATCCGTACGAACCTGATCTATGATGACAACATCAAGATTGCAGATAAGACAGGGCTTAAGGCCGCAAGGGTGCAGTTCCGGGAAGTGTTGTCCATTGGACTTTCCTATACCATATCAAACAAATAATCATTGAGGACACTTGAGCATGTATTTGGGGAAGCTGCCGGGAGGTTGCTGGAAGGATCCTCCGGAGGGATCCTGCTGGCAATCAGTGGGGGAGCAGACTCCATGGTGATGGCTCATTTGTTTTTTCAATGGTTTGGACGCGGGGAAGAAAAGCAGATGAACAGAAGGAAGGCAGTGGCCCACATGAATTTTAGCCTGCGAGGCTCAGATAGTGACGGAGACCAGAGCTTTGTTGAAGCCTGGGCCCGCGGGAAGGACATACCCTTTTATGCAAAAAAAGTCGACACCCTAGCCTATGCCTCGGAAAAAGGGATATCAACCGAAATGGCAGCCAGGGAGCTGCGGTATGCGTGGTTCGAATGGCTCTGCAGGGAACACGGCCTGTCACATATAGCTGTGGCACACAATGCCAATGACAGGGCAGAGACCATGTTACTGAACCTGGTCAGGGGGACCGGGCTGCGCGGGCTGTGCAGCCTGAGAGAACAAAACGGCAAGATCATCAGGCCATTGCTTGAGGTCCCGCGTAAGGCCATCCTGGACTATGCCCGGGAAAATCACATAGACTACAGGACAGATGCCACCAACCAGGAAACTGTCTTTGCCCGCAACAAGATTCGTCACCTGGTAATGCCCGTTCTGGAGGAGATAACTCCTAATGTGACACTACGCATGGGGAAAAATGCAGATAACCTGTTACAGGTTCAATGCCTGCTGGATTCCCTGACGATGGAAAAACGTCGTGCCTGTGCCACTTCAAGGGGTTTATCCATCTCCTGCCTGGTACAGGGGGGAAATGTGGAGTTCTGGTTGTACCAGCTACTCTCTCCCCATGGATTCAATGCCTCGCAGATAACCGGCATTGCCAGGGCCATGGAGGGACAGAGCGGCAAAAAGTTCCTGTCTCCCTCCCACATACTCTGGATTGAAAGGGAAGAACTGGTCATCCGGGAACTGGCCGATACCCTCACGCTTGCAAAACTGGGCTTCGAAAAGGTGGAAAAAACACCTGATCTCATCATTCCGCAGGACCGGAATATAGCCGCACTGGATGCCAATACACTCGAGTTTCCCCTGGAGGTCCGGCGGTGGAAACCCGGGGATAAATTCATGCCCTTGGGAATGAAGGGATTCAAGAAGGTGAGCGACTTCCTGATCGATCAGAAGGTCCCCGCCGGAGATAAAAAAGAAATCTGTGTTCTATGCTCGGGCAGTAATATCGTATGGGTCATAGGATGGCGTATAGACAACCGCTACAGGGTAACAGATAATACTACCACGATATTGCTCTTTCATCAAAGGGAAGACGTGCCCGGATCCCTCCCTCTCCCAGAAGATCAAGCAATTCTCTCTGAATAAGGCCTTCAATCCCGGGATTGTTTTTCCTTCCCCCAATAGGGATCAAATCTATTATCCTGAATGGTTTGGGGTAGCTGACCAACCTGTAGTCAGCAACACCGGCCATACCGGCTGCCATCCTGATGGCATCTGACAGACCGCCCTGCTGGTCCGCCAGGCCGTTGCTGATTGCGTCCGTTCCCGACCAGATGCGACCATCGGCCAGATTTTCCACAGACTGTTTTTCCATGTGCCTGTTTTCGGACACCGTCCGGACAAAACGGTCATAGGTCGACTCAATCTGTTCCCTGACAATCTGCAGTTCCTGTTCACTCTTCCGGTGATACAGGGAATTGAAGTGGCTGAAAGGATGGGTGTCAATGGTTTCGCTCCGGACGCCCACAATATCGGACAAGGTTTTTTCCCCGTTGAAAAAGATGCTGTAAACCCCAATTGATCCTGTCATGCTTGAAGGTTGCACCAGTATGCGGGAAGCCGCGCTGGCGATCCAGTACCCTGCGGAGGCTGCCATGTCCCCCATGGATACAATGACAGGTTTTGTGTCAGCCGTCAGCCGGATTTCACGTGTGATTATTTCGGCAGCCATGGGATCGCCCCCGGGGCTTTCAACACGGATCACAACCGCCCGTATGGTGGAGTCGCTCCTGTATTTCCTCAGTTGTGCAGCATAAGCATCGGCAAAAACCTGTCCGGTTCCTTTTCCCATGGCTATATCACCGCTGGCATAGACGACAGCGATCCTGTCCTTAACCGGTTTCTGCCTGTTCAGCTCCATATACTTGATATAATGTTGAAGCGGAAGGAAGGGCAGTTTCCTTTCGGGCAATCCTTCATAAACGGAAGATAAATAAGAGATCATCTCATCCTGATGCCACACTTCATCTGCCAGACCCATTTCTTTTGCATGTTGAGCGTCTGTTATGAATGAGCGGGCGCTCATACGGTCAATGGTTCCTTCTTCCATGTGCCGGGCCTGTTCCATATTCTCTGACCAGTGTTTCCAGGCAGCAGACAGGTAGGCAGACATTTGTGTTCTTTCCTGTTCACTCATGCGGAAAGCGGTAAATGGCTCACCACCTGTTTTGTAGTTTCCGTGGCGGATAACCTGTGCTTCCAGGCCGAGCTTGTCAAACAGCTCCCTGTAATAAGAGACTTTCACACTGAAACCCTGAAGGGTGATGCTTCCTGCCGGGTTGATGATCACCTTGTCGGCAGCACTTGCCAGGTAATATGCCTGCTGGGAATAGGCCCCTGCATAACTGATAACGGGCTTTCCGCTTTTACGGAAGGTCATCAGCGCATTGCGGATCTCTTCTATATGGGTCATCTGTGCATCCAGATACTGGGGGTCCAGGAAGATCATCCTGACTGAAGGATCTTCAGCTGCCTGTTCTATGGCATGCACGATGCCCAGAAAGCCTGTACCTCCCTGCCTGATGTCCAGCTCAGGGGGCAGGAAGCCGAACGATGGCAGATCGGAGTCCTGGGTGGCGACACCCTCTTCAAAGGTTATGTGCAATATGGCATTGCGGGGTATGGAAGGCGTCACGCCGCCCAGCCCCATGCTTATCATCGTGGTGAGTGAGCCCATCAGAAGGAAGAAACCGGAAATGAAAACAAGTGCACTTCCCAGGATAACAGCTGCCAGAGTCTTGAAAAAATCTTTCATAACCGTATTTTTAGATATTCATACAAAAATAAAACATTATATTTGCAAACCAGAATGAGAAGATTCCCGGATATTTTTTTATGCCTTTTGTTGGGCCTGTCGTTTCTTGCAGGGAAAGCAGGACTTACTGTTCACCATTGCCTGCGGGAGGGTTCTTCCCATGTGGTGCTGCTGTCAGCCGATCCCTCCTGCAGGGCGGTACATGCTCAGCAGGCAGGACACACTCCGGAAGCAGACTGCACAAGGGACAACTCCGCCAGCCACGGCTCCTGTGAACGAATTCACGATCAGGACTGTTGCAGTACAGAGGTGTATTTCCTGGAAGATCCCTCACTGGTTTCTGACGGATTGGACACACCTGCCCCCGAATGCACCAGGATTACCGCCTACCTGGCAATTCAGGCAATCCCGGACATGGCTTCAATCCTGGAACAGGCAGCGGAAACGGCGGCCAGACTGCTCCAGCCTTTGCCAGGGGAAAATTCTGTTTATACTGGTAATCATTTGGTAGCTATGCGTTTATAATGAATTGCACTGCATCGGTCAAGTCAATTCATTATTTAATCAAGCGCAAGTATCCATGAAAAAAATCCTTATAAGTTTCTTTGTTTTATTACCATATTTTGTAAACGCCCAGACATTCCATGGCAGGGTATTGCTTTCCGGTGAAAACGGGGACATTCAGCCGGCTGCTGCGGCCGTTGTATATTGGGTTCCTGAACGCAAGGGAGGACCTGTGGAACATGTGGTATATACCGGTGACGACGGCTCTTTCACAATTCCTGCCGGTAGAACCGGAATGCTGACAGCATCCTACATTGGCTATATTGAAGACACCATCCAGATCAGTCCCGCACAGGAAGACATAGAATTCATCTTGTGGGAAAATGCGGGAACCCTGGATATGCTGCATATCACAGGACGAAGGCAGTCAAATTACATTTCCCGCCTGACTCCCGTGAAGACCGAGGTGATCACCGCAGCCGGCCTGTGCAAGATGGCCTGTTGCAACCTTGCAGAGAGTTTTGAAAACTCGGCCAGTGTATCTGTCGGCTTTACCGATGCCGTTACCGGAGCCCGTCAGATCCGCCTCCTGGGGCTGAGCGGGAATTATACACAGATGCTGGAAGAGAACCGGCCTGCAATGAGGGGCATCCAGGGTCCTTTCGGCCTTTCCTTCATTCCCGGTCAATGGCTGGAAAGCATACAGATAGCCAAGGGAAACGGATCTGTTGTGAACGGTTGCGAAGCCATCACCGGCCAGATCAATATGGAATTCAGAAAACCCACCGCGGAATTACCGCTTTTTGTGAACCTTTTCCTGAACGATGCATTGCGCACTGAGGCTAATATGGCTTCTTCCCTTCAATTAAATGACCGGTGGAGCACCGTTGTCCTGGCCCACGGTTCTGCAGACCTGATGAGGCATGATTCCAACGGTGACGGCTTTTTGGATGAACCGTTGACAAACCGTTATTCCTTGGCAAACAGGTGGCTCTATGCCGATCCCTC
>MTKX01022511.1_pt1 | contig 10133 bp, 9 predicted proteins | sample 1042771 | NCBI WGS metagenome assembly MTKX01 (sample SAMN06212183, study PRJNA360534) | anaerobic digester metagenome | biome: Wastewater treatment plant; material: sludge; isolation source: anaerobic digester fed with sludge from wastewater treatment plant | place: Denmark: WWTP Randers ... | reverse complement strand
AGATTGCAACAGCTCATTTATTGATAATTCCCGTTGTGTTGTATGCATGAATTGTATTACCGCATGCCGGCGCGGGGATATCCGTTACAGGTTTGCCTGGAAAAGGAAAAACAGCGAACATAAATCTGAGAATAATAAGCAACATGATAAAAGCAGGCGGGCTTTTCTGATTGCCGCCCTGGGAGGGGGGGCAGGTGCAGGGGCTGTTCTGCTGAGCCGTTATGCAGGAAAAAAACGGGTGAGGATAACCAGCTCAATGCCTCCCGGTGCAGGGAACCTGGAAAGGCTTAAAGACAAATGCATTGCCTGTCACGCATGTATTGCAGCGTGTCCTTCGCATATAATCAAGCCGGCAATGGGTGATTTCGGGTGGAATGGCTTTTTGTTGCCTGCCGTGTCGTATGAAAACGGCTTTTGCGGTTTTGATTGCCAGCGATGTCAGGAAGTCTGCCCTTCCGGGGCCTTGCAGCTTATGCCGCTGGAAGAGAAAAAGCGTTTTAGAATTGGCGTTGTCAAACTTACACTGGAGCGCTGCATTGTTGAAGAATTCGGAACGGATTGCGGTGCCTGTGATGAACACTGTCCGGTCAAGGCGGTGCAAATGACACCCCGGGAAGGAACAAATAAGGTTTTTCCGGCAACAAATCCTGCAATCTGCATTGGATGCGGAGGATGCGAATATATTTGCCCTGCAACACCCAAGGCAATAGAAGTCATACCCCTGCCTGAACAACGTCTTGCAGATCCACCTGTCCTGGATGCCAAAGTAAAAGTTGTAATTGACGGATTCGGATTCTAATCCAAATCCGCCTCGTCTAAAAGATCCGGTCTGAGCCTGCGGGTACGCCCCAGGCTCATTTCTTCCTGCCATTCGCCAATCCTTACAGGATCCCCGCTCAGAAGCACGTCAGGAACCTTCCAGCCCATGAAATTGGCTGGCCGTGTGTAAATGGGAGGCGCCAGCAAACCATCCTGGAACGAATCGGTAAGGGCCGAGGTCTGATCCGTGAGCGCTCCAGGCAACAGCCTGATCACGGCATCGGCAATGACTGCCGCTGCCAGTTCTCCGCCGCTCAAGACGTAATCCCCGACAGAAAGTTCACGAGTTATCAGGTGGTCACGGATCCGCTGGTCCACTCCTTTGTAATGTCCGCAAAGTATCATGATATTATGAAGGCAGGAAATCCGGTTGGCTTCTTTCTGGTTAAATGGCAAACCATCCGGAGTGGTATATATGATTTCATCGTAGGTTCTTTCCTTTTTCAGATCCTCCATAAGCCTGTATACCGGTTCAATCATCAGGACCATACCGGCGTCTCCTCCAAAGGAATAATCATCAACCTGCCTGTATTTTCCTTTGCCGTATAACCTTAGATCGTGCACAACGATCTGAACAAGGGAGCGTTCCACGGCTCTTTTAACTATAGAATGGGAAAAGGGGCTTTTAAGCAATTCGGGAAGGACAGTAATGATATCAATTCTCATGATAAAGCAAAAGTAATCATAATTCAATATATTGTAGTTTTTCATTACATTTGCTGGCTATAAATACAAATTCTTTCCTATTACAATGGATCCCGAAAAGAACACCTCTGCTCCTGAAGAGCAATTCGACAACAAAACACCACAAAATGAAACAGTTGTTGAAACTACGCAAATAACAGATGCAATAGATTATCAGACCCTTTCAATTCCAGAACTTCTTGCTGAATTTGAACGTCTCATAGAAGCAGAAGACAAGACGGAAATGCACAAAAATGCAGACATCATCAAGTCTTGTTTCTATAAGCTGCTCAGAAAAGACCAACCGGTAACAGCTCCGGACCAGGAAGCTCCCGAACTGGCACAGGAAGATCCTGATGAGACTGCATTCAAACGATTATATGCTCGTTATAAAGTCCTGCGTGCAGACCTGTTGCGAAATATTGAAGAACAAAAGGAAAAAAACCTGGAGGAAAAACTGTCCATTATAGAAGGCATAAGGGCCTTGTTGGAAAAACAGGAGGACATCAATCATACATTCCCGGAATTCCGTGCTTTGCAACTCCATTGGAAAGAAGTAGGCCCTGTACCCTTGTCCAGGACAAAGGATATCTGGGAGACCTATCAGCACTGCGTTGAAAAATTCTACGATTACGTCAAAATAAATAACGAGTTGCGCGACCTGGACTTCAAGCGCAACCTGGAGATCAAGGAAAAGCTTTGTGAAAAGGCCGAGGCGCTTGTTGAAGAACCCAATGTGGTTTCGGCATTTCACAAATTGCAGAAATTGCATGAGGAATGGAGGGAAACAGGACCCATTGCGAGGGAATTGCGTGAATCCATGTGGGAACGCTTCAAAATAAGCACAACGGCCATCAATAAGCGCCATCAGGATTATTTTGAAGAACAGAAGCAGCAGCAGAGAAAAAACCTGGAAGCAAAACTGGCTTTTTGTGAAAAAGCCGAAGCCATAGCTAAGGAATTGACAGATGACGATGTGAACTGGAACCAGAAAGCCAAAGAGCTTGAAGCACTTCAAAAGGAATGGAGAACCATTGGCTTTGCCACGAAAAAGGAAAATCAAAAGGTTTATGACCGTTTTCGTAATGCATGTGATCAGTTTTACGGTGAAAAACGCGGATTTTATTCCAAGTTCAAAAAAGAAATGCAGGAAAACCTGGCACTCAAAATCGCATTATGTGAGCAGGCCGAAGCAATCAATATGAGCGACGACTGGCGTCGTACCACTGACCAGCTTATCCATTTGCAAAAACAATGGAAGGACATAGGCCCGGTTCCCAGGAAACAAGCCGATGCCATATGGAAACGTTTCCGCTCTGCCTGTGACGTGTTTTTTACCCGGAAAGCCGAACATTTTTCCAAGATTGATACCGTATACCTCGAAAACCTGGCTGCCAAGGAAGCCCTGCTTAAAGAACTCGATAATTTTGATCAGTCAGATGTTAAAGATCTGCAAGCTGCATTACGAGACTTCCAGAATCGTTGGAACCAGATAGGCTTTGTTCCCGGAAAAGAAAAAGAAAGGATTAATAATGAATACAGGAACCTGATCAATCTGCATTTCAAAAATCTTAACCCGGGCTTTTCCGAAAAGCGTACCCAGTACCGTACGGGCAGGGGACGTTCAGACGAATTCCGAAGCGGAAGGGATAAGCTGATTCAACGTTTCCGCCAGTTGGAATCCGAGATCTCTGTGTGGGAAAACAATATGGGATTTTTTGCCAAGTCAATGAATGCAGATAAGATCATTGCAGACACCTGCCGGAAGATAGAGACAGCAAAACAGGAACTGGCAGAGTTGGAAAGCAAGATCAAACAATTAGAAGATAATGAATAAGAATACAGTATGGGCTATTTTGCTTATCGGGGCAATTCTGGTAGGGTTCAGTCTTTATAACTCCAGTGTTGCCAAAAAACAGCAAAGAGAACAATTCGTCAGGGATTCCATTGCCCGTGAAGTGACCATTGAAGCCATCAGGCTGGAGGAACAGAATAAATCCGAGAATCTCCCACAGGCAGAGGATCAGATGATCCAGCCGTCTGTCACGGCTCCCGGACAAAGGTACACCAATCCTTTCCTGAACCAGTCACTTGAAGGAGAAGAATCATTTTATATACTTGAAAACGATAAGTTAAGGATTTCCTTCACCAATAAAGGCGGTCAGCCTTACAGCTTACAGATCAAGAATTTCAAAACGTACGCTGGGGACAGTCTTATATTTTTCAGCGGGCCCTCCAATAAACTGGCGCTTGATTTGTACGCGGGAGAACAGATCAATACGACAGATTTTTTCTTTGTTCCCCATTTCTCAGCTGATAACAACAGCCTGACTTTCTCGCTTCATTTCGATGAGCAATCATACATCGAATACATCTATGTCCTGGAAAAGGATTCACACCTGCTAAACATGGATATCAAGCTGACAGGCATGGACCGTTACATTCCAAGGAACGTGACCCAGCTTGACCTGACCCTGAATCTGGACATTCGCCATCTGGAAAAAGGTTTTGATAACGAAAAGAATTATTCCACCATATCCTACAAATATCCCAACACTACGGATGTTGAAAAATTAGGACAAAGAAAAGCAGAAGCCAGTGAATCAATCAAAACACGTGTAGAATGGGTAGCTTTTCAACAGCAATTTTTCTCGGCCATATTGATATCCGATCAAAACTTCAACAGCGGGGATCTTTCATTCCGGTTCTACGATGCAGCCAACCCGGACACCCTGTTGATAAATTGCCGTGCTTATATGCAGATTCCATTCCAGGCATCTGCAGAACAAAGTGTTCCGCTACGCTTCTATTTTGGGCCCAATGGGTTTTATTCACTCAAGGCTTTTGATCGTTCTTTTGAAAAGATTATTCCCCTGGGTGGTTTTCTGATTAGTTGGATTAGCCGCTTCCTGATCATTCCCACTTTCAATTTCCTGAACCGCTTTATCAGCAACTATGGGCTCATTATCCTAATAATGACCATATTCATAAGACTCATCATCTCTCCGTTCACATACAGGTCGCAGATGTCCTCGGCAAAAATGCGTGTTCTGAAACCAGAGGTCGACAAGATCAACGCCAAGTATCCCAAGAAGGAAGATGCCATGAAGAAGCAACAGGAAACTATGGCTTTGTATAAGAAAACAGGTGTCAGTATGATGGGTGGATGCTGGCCCATGTTGTTTCAGATGCCCATCCTTTTTGCCATGTTCCGTTTTTTCCCGGGCTCTATTGAATTACGACAGCAGGGGTTTCTATGGGCCGATGACCTGAGTGGTTATGATTCAATCCTGAACCTGCCCTTCAAGATTCCTCTTTATGGAGATCATATAAGCCTTTTTGCACTGTTGATGGCTCTTTCCATGTTTTTCTATTCCAAGATGAACATGAAAGAGCAGTCTTCCGGCCAGCAAATGCCCGGCATGCAGGGAATGATGCTTTATTTCATGCCCCTTATGATGCTGGTCGTCTGTAACAACCTTTCCGCTGCCCTGAGTTATTACTACCTGCTTTCGAACCTGACAACCATGTTACAAACATGGATCATGCAAAAATTCGTCGTAGACGAAGCAAAAATATACCAGCAACTGAAAGATAAAGCAGATAAAGCACCTTCGACTCCCAAGAAATCCAAGTTCCAGCAAAGACTGGAAGAAATGCAACGTCAGCAGCAACAGCAGATGAAAAAGAGGAGATGATCGCCCGGAATTTACATCGGTTGTATCAGCATATCCCCAAAAGCGTAACACTGGTAGCTGTCTCAAAATTTCAACCCGTACCCTTTATTCTTGAAGCTTATGGCTCAGGCCAACGTTGCTTTGGTGAAAGCAGGTCCGGCGAAATGCTTCAGAAAATCCCGCTTTTACCTCAGGACATTCAGTGGCATTTTGTCGGGCACCTGCAGACGAATAAAGTAAAAGAAGTGGTAGGAAAGGCTTCTCTGATCCAGTCCGTTGACAGTGTCAGGCTCCTGAATGCCATACAGCAGCAGGCTCATCAGCTGGGGATTGTACAGGATGTGCTTTTGCAGGTTCATATAGCAGTGGAAGAGACAAAACATGGTTTTCTTCCTTCAGAACTGCAGCAGGTTTGCTCATTATCCCTGCCTGCAGTGAGGATTCGCGGACTTATGGGAATGGCCACATACACAGACGATAATGACCGGATAAGAAGTGAATTCAAGACACTCCGGCAACTTTTTGACACATTGCGGTCAGGTCCCTTTGCCGGTAAGGATGATTTTACCCATTGTTCCATGGGTATGTCCGGCGATTATCAGATTGCCCTGGAAGAAGGCAGCACCATGGTAAGGATTGGCAGTGCTATATTTCCATCACGCCCTCAAAGACCCTGACGGCACCCCCTGTAAGAAACACCTCGGTGAAAGCATTGTCATTCTTCTGAAAGGATACCTCCAGGTTTCCTCCCTTTGTCTGTATATGCCAATGATTCAGTCCTGTACCTGTGTGTACAGAGGCAGCTATGGCAGCCGCTGTCGATCCTGTCCCACAGGCCCATGTCTCATCCTCAACGCCTCTTTCAAAAGTCCTGACAAACAGACATCCTGTATCCAGAATTTCAACAAAGTTCACATTGATTCCTTTTTTTCCAAAATCTTTATGGTGTCTCCAGTAAGGACCCTCAGTGGCAATATCTACGGCCTTTACATCGGGAACAAAACAGACAAGATGCATGGAACCGGTATCTACTATATAATAGTCCTTCTGGTAGGGTTTTATGCCATCAACATTGTTAAGTTGCAGCTTTACCCTGGAGTAATTATCCTTGTTTTCGATCACGTACGCCTGGTGCGCACCATCAACAGCTGTGAATGAGTGCTTGTTTATTCCCAGGTGATTGGCAAATGCCACCAGGCATCGCCCCCCGTTTCCGCACATGGTGCCACTTGTCCCGTCTAAATTGAAAAAAGCCATGGAATAATTCCATGGAGCATCAGCCCGCTCAAGGAGCATCAGTCCGTCGGCGCCTATGCCAAACCTGCGATGGCATAAAGCGCTGATCTGAAAGCTTGTTAGTTCGTATTGGCCTGACAAGTTGTCTATAATGATAAAATCATTCCCGGCTCCGTGGTATTTACAAAATGGCAGTTTCATAAAATTGGTATGGATTTTGAAATATTTCTTATCAAAAATAGTTAAATTAAATCAGATACAGGTATGAAAAAGAGAATTGGAATTATTGTTATAGCGACTGCTATTGTAAGCGTTGGAGCCACAATCCTGGTTCACAGCCTTACAGAAAATGAAAGCAAAGTTGAAAAAGTTTACCTTACTTCAGCACAGGAACCTGTAATTCATAATGTTTCCCTGCCAGAAGTGCAATATCCGGATTTTACATATGCTGCAGAAACCGGAGTTAAGGCAGTAGTTCACGTAAAAGTGGTCAAGCACGGACAACAGGCCCAGGGCCCCCAAAGTCTTTTTGATTTTTTCTTTGGATACGGCTCCCCTTCGCCACAACCGCGTCCCATAGTAGGAGCGGGCTCCGGTGTAATCCTTACTTCTGATGGATACATAGTTACAGCAACACATGTTATAGAAGGAGCGGATGATGTACTTGTTACCCTGGATGACAAACGCCAGTTTGAAGGCAAGGTCATAGGAAAAGATCCCGCCACCGATATTGCTCTTCTCAAGATAGAAGCCACTAACCTGCCATATCTGCAGTTCGGGAACTCGGATGATTTACGTTTAGGCCAGTGGGTAATTGCCATAGGAAATCCTTATGATTTGCGCTCAACCATAACAGCCGGGATTGTCAGTGCTAAAGGCCGCAGTTTGCCCTCCTACAATGGGGAATTCAAAATAGAGGCTTTTATCCAGACAGATGCTGCCGTGAATCCCGGTAATTCCGGTGGTGCCTTGGTTAACGCCAAAGGTGAATTGGTAGGTATCAATACCGCCATTGCTACCCGTACAGGCTCCTATAGCGGTTATTCCTTTGCTGTTCCAAGCAGCATTACAAAGAAGGTGGTGGATGATCTTCGCAAATACGGTATCGTCCAGCGTGCACTGCTGGGTATAACCATGCAGGATATCACAGGAGACCTTGCCGCAGAAAAGAATATCAAGGACATCCGTGGGGTGTTCATACATGAATTGGTGACAGATGGAGCTGCAGAGAAAGCAGGTGTAAAACCCGGTGACATATTGCTTCAGGTGGAAGGAGTACCTGTTAATTCTGGAACGGCAGTCCAGGAACAGATCAACCGCTTCAGTCCCGGTGACAAGATTGACTTGTTATTACTCAGGGGAAATAAAGAGGTTAAAGTGACCGCAACCTTACAGAACCAGTCAGGAGATACTGAGCTTATCAAGGAAGGGACTGGCGATATCACCTTTTTCCTGGGGGCACAACTGCGCCCTGCCACAAAAGAGATCAGGGACCAACTCAAAATACGCGCAGGAATAGAAGTCGTTTCAATAGAGGAAGGTAAATTAAGGGACGCCGGAATCCGTAAAGGATTTGTAATTACACACATTAACCAGAAACAGGTAGGGACTGTACAGCAGCTTGCCCTTGCCATACAAACCGCACAGCGGGGGGTGCTGATTGAGGGGAGGTATCCCGACGGATCTGTATATTATTACGCTTTAAGCAATTAATTTGCCATTTTATTGATGTAATTTGAAACTTAAACTGTCCTTTTACGTATAAAAGGGCAGTTTATATTTTTTTACGGATGAGACAATTAAAAATCACGAAATCTATCACGAACCGGGAAAGTGCTTCCCTGGACAAGTATTTACAGGAAATTGGCAGGGAAGATCTGATATCGGTAGAAGAAGAAGTGGAGCTGGCGCAGCGGATCAAAAAGGGCGATCAGGAAGCACTTGAGAAATTGACGAGGGCGAATCTCAGATTCGTTGTTTCAGTAGCTAAACAATACCAGAATCAGGGTCTTAGCCTTCCTGACCTGATCAACGAAGGGAATCTGGGATTAATAAAGGCTGCTGAAAAGTTTGATGAAACAAGGGGTTTTAAATTCATATCATATGCCGTATGGTGGATCAGGCAATCCATACTTCAGGCTTTGGCCGAACAAAGCAGGATTGTCAGGCTGCCTTTGAACCAGGTTGGATCTTTAAACAAGATAAACAGGGCTTTGTCAAAATTTGAACAGGAATACGAACGCATCCCTTCTCCCGAAGAATTGTCAGAAATACTGGATATCCCGAGTGAAAAAATCTCTGACACCCTGCGTGTCTCGGGCCGCCATGTATCTGTAGACGCTCCGTTCATTGACGGGGAGGACAACAGCCTGCTGGATGTCCTGGTAAACAACGATTCACCCAACGCCGACCGCGGGCTTGTCAATGAAAGCCTGAACAAGGAGATTGAAAGGGCACTTTCCACTTTATCTAGGCGTGAAAGGGATATCGTTAAGTATTTCTTTGGAATCGGTACACCCGACATGACCCTGGAAGAGATAGGAGAAGAATTCGGGCTTACAAGGGAACGTGTCCGTCAAATAAAGGAAAAAGCAATACGCCGGCTTCGTCACAGTGCCAGAAGCAAATTACTGAAGGCTTATTTGGGTTAACCTATGTTTGAAACAATAGGCAACGCCATCCATACATTCAGTTCATGGCTGAACCTGCCCTTGTTCATAACCCTCATTGGCGGCGGTCTTTTTTTTATGTTCTATTCGGGTTTCATCCCGTTGCGTTTTTATGGCAGGGGACTGAAGGCCGTTGGTGTTAAGGAGGAGGGTGCCGCCGGACAAATCAGTTCTTTTCAGGCATTGAGTTCTGCCATTGCAGCCACCGTAGGACTGGGTAACATTTCCGGGGTGGCTGTCGCCATTACCATAGGAGGCCCTGGTACCATATTCTGGATGTGGGTAAGTGCCTGCCTGGGAATGGCGACTAAATTCTTTGAAGGAACCCTTGCCATCATGTTCAAAGGAAGGGACAGCAGGGGAGAATTGCAGGGAGGAACCATGTACATGATCACGGAGGGACTGGGCAATAAATGGAAACCGCTTGCCGTGCTGTTTTCCATATTTGGTATGGTCGGCACTTTTTGCCTGATGCAATCCAATCAACTGACAGAAGCCCTGCAAACGGTGATCTTTAGACNNCCTCCCTGGCTCAGGCTGGTGGTAGGATTGTGTATCGCTGGCATAGTATCCCTGGTTGTTGTTGGGGGAATTAACCGTATCGGGAAAGTGGCGACACTCATTGTCCCTTTTATGGTGGGCTTTTACTTCCTGCTTGTTTTTTACATCATACTCACTAATCTGAGTGTTGTCCCTGATGTTTTCCGTTCAATATTCCAGGAAGCGTTCAACCTTAAAGCAGGCTTGGGAGGTTTGGCCGGTTCGGCCATAGTGATAGGTGCCAGAAGGGCAGCCTTTGTGAATGAAGCGGGAGTTGGAACCGCCACCATGATGCACGGGGCTTCCAAAAATTCTGAACCTGTACGTGAAGGATTGGTGGCAATGATCGCACCCTCCATTGATTCCGGGCTCGTTTGCACCCTGACAGCCCTTGCGGTGCTTATCAATGCTCAATATACAGTGTCCAATGTGCAAGGGATGCAAATGGTCATTGAATCATTTGAACGTTCCATCCCGGGGTGGGGGGGTTACCTGCTCATGATTGTCG
>MTKX01039214.1_pt1 | contig 10142 bp, 9 predicted proteins | sample 1042771 | NCBI WGS metagenome assembly MTKX01 (sample SAMN06212183, study PRJNA360534) | anaerobic digester metagenome | biome: Wastewater treatment plant; material: sludge; isolation source: anaerobic digester fed with sludge from wastewater treatment plant | place: Denmark: WWTP Randers ... | reverse complement strand
GGGCGAGCTGTACAACGCCTGCAAGTTCCGGGCGGCCCTGGGCGAGGCGATGGGGCTGGCGCGCGAGGCCAACGGCTACCTCGACCGCAAGGCGCCCTGGTTCCAGATCAAGGAGGACAAGCAGGCGGCGGCGACGAGCGTCTACGTCATCCTGCGCGTTGTGGACAACCTGAAGACGCTCCTGGCGCCGATCCTGCCCCACACGGCGCAGAGGCTGCACGAGTACCTGGGGTACGAGGGGGAGCTCTTTGGCACGCAGCAGGTGGTCGAGTACCAGGAAGAGACGCGGAGCCACGAGGCGCTGACGTACGATCACAGCGGGGCCGTCGGTACGTGGAGCAAGAGCGAGCTGCCGGCGGGGCAGGCGCTGCGGGAGCCGGGGCCGCTGTTCAGGAAGCTGGATGAGAGTGTCATCGAGGAGGAGTATGCGCGGCTGGCGGGGTGAGCGGGGAGTAAGAAATCAGGGAAGCAGGGAGCCGGGGAAGTGCCCGGGTCCTGTCAATAGCCAACGCAGGTGATTTTCTACGATGCCTTTTCGGGCCGCGGGGCATCGCCGAGAAGGGGTTCGAGCTGGTGACCGATCTGTGGCGTGTGACTGACGACGCGGTACGCGACTATCCCGGTGAGCACAGCAGCCCGAGCTACATCTGGGTACCGATACACAATGAACAAACTGGCTCGATCAGTGGCCAGAAATGACCGTGAAGCATAAGGCCCGCATAGCTCTGAGCAGTCTGTCGATCGGCTAGGCTTACGAGGCCTGTTGCAGAACACACAATCATGCGGAACCAGAGACGTAGTTCTGATTAGGCGACCGGTGTTAGGTGTCGAGAACTTGATTAGGAGGAGTGTGAACAGCGCCTGGCCGGTGTTGTTGCGAAGAAAGCGTGTTGTCGGCGCTCAATTTGGGCTTTGCTCTGGGTGACAATCGATGGTATAATCCATTTAATCTGGGGGCGAGTGAAGCCGAAATCTAAGGCGAGTCGCGCCGTTCGCGATGATTTTGCTTATCCTTACGATAGGCGATCTGGACGAAACTGTCTACGCGGAGGGAGGTAACCTGATCAACCCTGCACGGAAGTGTCTTGTGTTCGGAAGCTCTTTCTTCCAGACGACTCCGTTTGCTTTTCCTTCAATTGCCTAGGATTAGGCCGGTCGAGCGATGGATGCTGTCTTCTTCAAAGTGCTGAGCGACGCCGTGAATGCTGTTGTCGCCGACATCGAGACAAAGTCCCACAATGTAAGCTTTGAAGCGGGGCTGAGACACTATCTCTCAGTTTTAGAGCCATCGCTAGAGAGGTATCAACACCATCTGGGTGGCATTCCCGGTGCTGCTGACTTACTTAGGCGATACCAATATGAGACCGCCCTGCTTCATGTGCTTACTCAGTTGCTGGCCCAAGCCGCGAAACACAAGGACAGCAGCGTACTTTCCGCCTGGCCAGTCAGTCGCTCGCAGAGTCCGTACAGTTGGTACACGCCTCCCAGTGCACTGCTCGAGATCATTCATCGATTGTCGGAACAACTGTCGCAAGCTTCTATGCCGGGCCTAGTGGCCTCTGAGCTCTGTAGCCGCTTATTCACTGAAGGGATAAAGACCTATTTGGGGGAGTTCTACACCCCGGTGCCAATCGCTGAACACCTCGTCGCCCTAGCTGGCTTGAAGCCTCAACATTTGCTCGAGGGTCAGGCGGTTGCTGATCCAGCGTGCGGCAACGGCATCATCCTATCAGTCATTGCTGAGCAGGTGTTGGCGTATGGAAAGAGCCATGGATACTCGGCAGAAAAGGTTATATACTCTCTGGCGAGCAATCTATATGGTCTAGACGTACAGCCTTTTGCCGTTGTCGCTACAAAGACACTTTTGAGCTATAGCTGCCTTCACTCTTATGGTAGCAGTGCGGGCTTTACGTTGGAGGATCCATTTCCTAATGTGCAATTGACAGATCCTCTTTCCTCTCTAGAGCTCTGGTCAAAACCACGTTTCTTTAGGTACATAGTCGGCAATCCTCCCTTTATGGCTGTCAAGAGAGCTCTCCTGGACTTCGTGGATCAATATATCGAAGTCATAGATGGGCATCCGAATCTCTTCCAACTTTTCTTGTGGTGGGCCGTGAATGCAGTAGCGCCGGGCGGCATCATTTCGTTTCTCTTACCTCAGTCGCTCCTAGCTGCGTACTACTTTCGACGATTGCGAAATAAGCTGGCCGTTTCGACCAAGTTGTTGCGCGTGACCAGGATTCTAGACCATAAAGGTCTCTTTGGCGATGCCGATCAGCAAATGATGGCCGCCTGCTTCCAAGTAGCGCAAGAGAAGGCGCGACCAGGGACTGTCGAAATCCGAGTGACGGAAAACGGCAGCGGGCTTGCAACTAGAAAACCCTATAATGCACGTTACTCTCGGGTAGTCCAAAATGTAAAAGAGCAAGACGCGATTTGGATTGTCTCAGACAACGTTTTGGACTACACTATTTGCGAACGCTTGGAGGACAACTGCATTCCCCTCAGTGAATTGGCTCTTACGTACGAATTAGGAAATGGTGGCTATGTGTGGAACCAGAATAAAGAGCTGGTACAGCAAGAAGAAGCAGAAGGTAGTTGGCCGCTGTTATCTGCTGCTTCCATTCGACCCTATGCAGTTGACTTTCCTTATCTTGGCTCTCATGCATCGAGGACTAGGCAGTTCTCACTTCTCAATGATAAAGTTCGAGGCCTGGCATATTCTGGGCCGGCCCTTCTCATTCAGCGCACTACGCCACGCAAAGTGGGCCGTCGCCTCGTTGCAGGTGTACCTCCAGAAACGTTCTTTGCCAGATATCCACACTATTTCCTCGAAAACCACGTCAACCATATTAGAGTAAGAGAAGGGGTCGAGACAGAGCTTTTATACGGTCTTATGGTCTGGCTTAACAGCGATTTGATGAATTTTTCGTTCCACTTACGAAATGGCACAGCTCAAGTGTCTCTGTACGAACTTGGTATGCTGCCAGTAAACTTAACGGTAGTTCGCGAGGTCGCGGATCAGGGTCTCAAGATCGCTCGCTCTGATCCCAAGATGCAAGAGAGTCTTGCTGAAGCGATAGACGACGATCTTTACGACTGGTTAGGCCTTGGGGTACGACATCGAAGACGAGTTGCTCGTGTGCTAAGACTCAGAGCCGGAAACAGTGCTAGCTAACGGGGGAGAAAATGACACAAACAGTGCCTTTAGAACGTAGTCATATCGGCGACGCTCCGTTTTCGGTCATGGCACGTGTTGCTTTGCAACTTGGTCGCGAAAGCATCTCTGATTCAATCACTGCTGTCCTGGAGTTGGTGAAAAACGCCTATGATGCGGAGTCCGAAAAAGTTGTCATCCGGTTTGCAGGATTGACTGACCGAGAAGCCAAGAGTAAAGCAGTGCTGGTCATTGAGGACGATGGTTACGGCATGTCGGAGCAGCAATTTCGAGACCAATGGATGGTGATCGGGACAACAAGCAAGGTGCAAGCGATTGTGTCCCCGAATAAACGGCGTGTTCTGACAGGCGAGAAAGGACTTGGCCGACTCGGTTTGGATCGATTGTGTGAAGAAGCCGTCGTTCAGACTTTTGCACATGGTGAAGACCATGGAACCGAGCTAGTGATCGAGTGGCGAAAATACGAAGAACCGGGGCAACGTCTTGAGGACATCACGCACCAGCTTTACAAGATTCCCCGAGTAGTGGATGATCCGATCACTGGCGAGCCCCTTGACTTCAAACATGGAACACGGCTGATTCTGAAAAGACTGAAGGATACATGGACAAAGGAATCACTTAATGAACTGAGGCAAGAACTCACCCTCTTGGTTTCCCCTTTTGCGGGGATCAACGATTTTTCGGTAAGTATTGATTCCGGAATGAATTGCCGCGAGATCGACGGTGAGGTCAGATCGGCCGAAGTACTAGCGGGAGCCGAGTGGAAGCTATTTGCGGAGATCCGAGACGATGGGACACTTCGGCGCCTAATGACCTCCTCTCAGCACGAAGTTACCTTTGAAGACGGACCTTTCTCCTGGCAAGACATGTTTCACGGCGCAGATAGGCCAGTTCCACTGTGTGGGCCACTAGAGTTCGAGATGTACTTTTTCCCAAGAAGAAGAGTGGAGCTAGAAGATCTGAATCTGAGTCGGAAGCAGGTCACCGACTTTCTTGAGAAGAACCAAGGTATCCGGATATACCGCGATGAGTTCCGTGTAAAACCCTATGGGGATCCCAATGGGCAGGGGGATTGGCTGAATCTGAGCTACAGAAGGCAAAGAAATCCCGAGGGTGTCCGACAAGGACCGTTAGGCAGATGGAAAGTGGGCTATAACCAGGTTGTGGGTGCAGTCTTTATCGGTCGACAAAGGAACGAGAACTTGATCGACCAAACCAACCGGGAAGGGATCGTAGAGGGGCCTGCGTTTGATGATCTGAGAGCGTTCGCAACACGTGCCGTTGAGTTTTTTGAGTTTAATCGTCAGAAATTCGAGCTGGATCGCCAGGAACCAAGTGACTATGAGATGGTACGAAAGGCTGCCGAAGAGTCGACCCGTGCTTCACAGGAAGCAGTCGAAGGCCTCAAAGAAGCAAGCGACAGAGTACGAGATATGTTGGCTCAGGCCCGTGAGGTTGATTCTGTACCCGACTGGGAGGCCATAACCAGTTTTTTCGATGATACAGTGATGGGAGCCTACAGAGCTGTAGCCACTGGACAAGAAATGCAGAAGGAGTTTATTAAGGTCGCTGAGGACCTGCAGAGAGAACTAAAACAGCAAAAGGATACACTGGGGAATCTAGCCTCGCTCGGAATACTGGCCACCAGTTTCGGCCATGAAACGCTTGCATCGTCGAACTTGGTATACAAGAACGCTCAGCAACTCACTCGCAGTCTGCCGTCAGCATTGTTCATGGTGCAACCGGAAATAAGAGCAGACATCGAAGATCACCTAGAAATTCTGACTCACGAATCGGAGAAGATAGAGACCTTCGCAGAATTCACACTACGGAACGTTAACAGAGACAAAAGAAACAGGAAAAACGTCTTTCTTAACCGTGTGGTCAGTGAGGTTTTCGGCTATTTTGAGGAGTCATTGAGAGAGAGGAACATAAGCATAGATCTATCGGAGGTCCCCAAATCGCTACCGCCTATCCGTGCCTTCCGAATCGATTGGGAGAGTATCGTTGTGAACTTGATCACGAATTCTGTATGGGGCTTGCAGGACACACCGAAGGAGAAACGACAGATACGTGTTTCACTGAAAGAGGTCGATGGCCATATCGAGATGAGGTTTGCCGACAGCGGCTTTGGATTAGAACCTGGGACAAGTGACAAGATCTTTCTACCGACTTTCTCGACCAAGCGTAACGAAAAAGGTCAAGTTATAGGAACTGGAATGGGTCTAGCGATAGTCAAGGGTTTCGTTGAGTCGTATAGTGGAGGCGAGATTAGCGTTGAGTCGCCTTGCGACTTGGGTGGTGCTGAGTTCCTCATTCGCGCGCAGGTGTCCGTCCAAGCGTCGGATGGCGACGAGGAGGGGTAATGCCGAACCTCGTTGTTTGGTACATTGATGAGAACGATCGTGAGCTAAGGACATATGAGCGAGAGCTGGCGTTACTGATGCCGGAGGATGTTGAAGTAAAGGGGATGCTCCCACTCCCTCAGAAAGAGAGCTACTTACCCTTGCTTGACTCACCGGGCATAGCGTGCTTGATAATCGATCACAAACTCAAGAACACAGGGATTGCTAATTACACAGGAATAGAGCTGGCGCAGTATCTGCGCGGAGTAAATTCAAAACTTCCCATATTCCTGTTTACGAACTTCGCACATGAGCGTGATGATTTTGCGGCGGGTGAGTGGAGTGTGGAGCAGATTATATCAAAAGATGAACTGCAGGACAGTGTTCGCGCACATGCCGTCGCAGCTAGAATTTTACGCCATCTAAACACCTACAGCGATCTTGTGGATGAACGAGCAGAAAGATTCGGATACCTCTTGAGAAAAAGCCTGATTGACGAGCTGGGCGAGGATGAGCAAGAGGAGCTTTCACAACTGCAATTTGCACGTACAGCGACCACCCTCGCTCAGGAGCTATCGCAGCTTGATGCACTCGAAGAAATGGTCACTAGATACAAGGCGTTGATGGACCAGTTCAAACAAGCGTCAGGGGAAGAGGAAGAACATGCTGATTGATCCCCTGTTCTTCCCCAGAGTGAACCGCAGAGAGGCCTACTGCACGAAGCAAGATGGAGGCTTCTTTGCGAACTACAGGGAATATAGGAACGAAATCCGGGAAGACTGTCAGGGACGGTGTGTGTACTGCGATTGCCACGAGAACGAGGCAGGTGGAAGCGAGTGCATGGAACTAGATCACTTTCGACCATATTCCTTAGCCGAGTATGTACATCTGAAGAATAACCCCACTAATCTCGTGTTAGCTTGCTGTGGGTGTAACAGGTTGAAGTCCAATTATTGGCCGGCACGCGGTACACCAGGCTCAGTTCTGGGCGATGAGGGATTTGTGGACCCCTTTGAGGAGGACCGCAGGGAATACTTCGCAGTGTCTGCTTCGGGTGAGATCACGCCGTTGCGGCCGCCGGCGAAGTACATTGTCGCTCTACTAGCGCTCAACCGGCCAACGCGAAAGCGCATCCGAGAACTGCGTAACTTGCACGCTTTGCAGCTTTCGAAGATTGAGGAAAAGCTCCTTGGGCTCCAACAGCTACTCCAAGCTGACAATCTCACGGATGAGCAGCGCAGATTGCTCAAGGAGATCGTTGAGTTGCTTGAGGATCAGAAGGCGCTAACTCAGACCCTGCTTCTTGACTTTGAGCTGCACTGACGTACGAGCCTGAAGTGATCTCAGATGGTCTGATGCAAGCTGATTGGCTGCTGCGGGCAAGACGCAACATACTCGAGTCACATGCGCTCCGGGTCTACCGAAGAAAGAGTGATACTACGCTTCTCGCTTGCGTCTGACTCGGGGGATCACCAGCCGTGTAGTCATCGCGAACGGGATTTGTGCATTGTGACCATGAATACCTCAACTTTCGCGGCGGCAAGTTCAGCAAGATCCGCGGGGCGTTCGTGGACGTGCCCTACTTCCTCAGCCGCTACGACCCGGTACACAGCAGGTGGTGGAGTACCAGGAGGAGACGCGGAGCCACGAGGCGCTGACCTACGATCACAGCGGGGCCGTGGGGACGTGGAGCAAGAGCGAGCTGCCGGCCCTAAAGGGGGCCTTTGGCTCCGGGGCAGGCGCTGCGGGAGCCGGGGCTGCTGTTCAAGAAGCTGGATGAGAGTGTGATCGAGGAGGAGTACGCGCGGTTGGCGGGGTAGACGGGAGCGGGGGAACGGAGAATCGAGAAATCAGGGAGCGGGGGCGCAAGTCCTGGCTCCTGCATTCTCGAGACCGGCTGATCTCATTTGCGCAAAACGGTACAGTGTGCTAAACTGAGACCATCGAGACGGTAGTGCGAAACCACAAGGATGGTCAAGCATGAAGATAGTTGGCTTCATTTGGCTGGAGGAGATTGTTGACAAACTTGAGGTGAAGCATCAAGTGATGCCCGAAGAGGTTGAGCATGTCTTTGTCAGCAACCCAAGAATCAGGCGAATGAACAGGGGCCACTATCGCGGTGAAGATGTTTTTCGAGCGTTGGGGCAAACAGAGGCCGGTCGCTATCTGACCATCTTTTTTATCCACAAGCTGACCGGTGAGGCGTTGATCTTGAGTGCACGGGACATGGATGAAAAGGAGCGAAAAAGCTATGTCCGATGAGGAGTCCATGGCAAGAGATATGCTGCCAGAAAACTTTGATACGGTTGAGGAACTGTGGAGCTTCTGGGACACACATAGTAGCGCTGACTACGAAGATATCATGGAATCCGTCGAGGTAGAGGTCGACCTGTCCACGAGCCGAGTGTATTGTCCAGTGGCGAAGGACCTAGTTCGCCAAGTTCGCAGTCGAGCACGCCAGCAAGGTGTGTCAACAGAGACTTTGATCAACATTTGGTTGCAGGAAAAACTCTGCGCCTCGTGAACTGCGGGCATTGTCAGAACCGGGTCAGCCAAGCCTCGCCGGAGCAATAATCAACCGCGACGTCAACGTAAACGGATCTGGTCCCTCCTGCAGACGAGTTCTTGTGCCGTTTGGCTCACAAGCCAATACAGCTTTTGCACCCTGTATCCAAGAATACCTGAACTTCCGTGGGGGCAAGTTCAGCAAGAGCCGGGGCGCGGCTGTGGACGTGCCCTACTTCCTCAGCCGCTACGACCCCGACCCCCTGCGCTACTACCTGACGGCGATGGCACCGGAGACCCGCGATACGCCTACGGCGGTTTTCGTGGGAGGATTTCGTTGAGCCCCAAGGGACAACAACGAGCTGGTGGCGACACATTCGCTACGCTCAGTGCATGCGTGGGGCAATCTGGCCAACCGCATGCTGTCGTTCGCCTATGAGCGCTTTGACGGGGTGGTGCCCGAGCCGGGCCCGCTAGACGACGAGGACCGGGCCTTGCTGGCCAGGGTGGAGGCCGGGTTTGAGACGGTGGGCGCGCTATACGACGCCTGCAAGTTTCGGGCTGCCCTGGGCGAGGCCATGGGGCTGGCCCGCGAGGCCAACGTCTACCTGGACCGCAAGGCGCCCTGGTTCCAGATCAAGGAGGACCGCCAGGCCGCGGCGACGAGCGTCTACGTCATCCTGCGCGTCGTCGACAATCTGAAGACGATCCTGGCGCCCATCCTGCCGCACACGGCGCAGAAGCTGCACGAGTACCTGGGCTACGACGGGCAGCTCTTCGGCACGCAACAGGTGGTCGAGTACCAGGAGGAGACGCGGAGCCACGAGGCGCTGACGTACGACCACAGCGGGGCCGTGGGAACGTGGAGCAAGAGCGAGCTGGCGCCGGGGCAGGCGCTGCGGGAGCCGGGGCCGCTGTTCAAGAAGCTGGACGAGAGTGTGATCGAGGAGGAGTACGCGCGGCTGGCAGGGTGAGAGGGGAATAGGGAAGTAGGACATAAGAGAGCCGGGGCGCAAGGCCCGGCTCTTTCTGTTATTGATCCTGTAGATTAGCGAGCGGTTGCGGGCGCGACTTGCCCTCAAACTCATTTGGAGGTACAATCTGCATGACTAGCGTAACGGTTGCACAATCAGTGGCCGAATCGTTCAATTCGGCAAAAAAACGTCATTCCTGAACAAGGGCAAGGGCGGTTGCAGCGCCAAGCCCTGTCCAATCCGAAGTTCTACCCCCGGAAAGGGGCTGAGCTCGTCGAACCTTAACAACACAGAGCCTTCTGACTGCCAAAAGACCAAGGCGGACGTGTTCGCCACGACCCGGACCATCTGCTTCACCGAGACCTGCGGTCGGTCAAACGGCTTCTCGGGCCGAAACGGCTGCTCGTGCAGCCAGGCGGCAGCCCATCGCACCAGGTTGGCGGCCAATACGGCGAACTCCTCCTGAATAGCCAGGCCAACGACCGAACGCACTTTCAGGTGGTGCATCTCGAAAACGTGCTTCCCTTCCTTGACCCCGGCTTCGATCGTCTGCCGGCCGTTGTAAAAGTCGAACCAGGCGCCCAGATCACGCGTCACAGGCCGTCGGCCGTAGTGAACCAAGGTCGCATGGCGTTGCTTCCGGCCCGTCTGAAAGCGTTCCAAGGCGACGTCCAAGGGATAGGGACAGAAGTCCAGCTTGAGCTTCGCCCAGGCGACCATCTCGGCATTGTCTCCAACTCGCGTCCAGGCTTGTTGCTTGGTTACCCGCTTTTTGAGCGCACCTGTCACCTTGTCGTTGATTGCCTTGCCATAGACCTCATACCCCATCTCGATGAGCCAAGCCAGGTTCTCACCGCTGCCAAAACCGCCATCCAGTCGAAAAATGGCTCGGACTGGCGCCCGGTTTTTGAGGTTCTAGGCGCGATACTGTTCCAATCGGGACTCCAAAGCGGCCAGCTCCACCCACAAGCGATGCACCTTGGCAACTTGGCGGGTGACAGCCTGTTGGGCACGGACCAGCTCTCGACTTCGGCGCTGGATTCGCCGCCAGCGGACTCCGACCTTGGACCGGGCTTTGCCTAAACTGAAACCAAGGTGAAATCTACATGGTTGGGCTGAGCAAACAACTCGTCGGCGGTA
>MTKX01022524.1_pt2 | contig 10168 bp, 9 predicted proteins | sample 1042771 | NCBI WGS metagenome assembly MTKX01 (sample SAMN06212183, study PRJNA360534) | anaerobic digester metagenome | biome: Wastewater treatment plant; material: sludge; isolation source: anaerobic digester fed with sludge from wastewater treatment plant | place: Denmark: WWTP Randers ... | reverse complement strand
ACGCGAATACGCCTCGCCTTCACCTCGGGCAGCCGGTGAATGCGCTTGTAACCGATGGTGGTTCCCGTGGCGATGGTTTTCCAGTCATTCCCGACAAAGGCCTGAATTTCATGGGCCTTGACACGCTGTCCCAAAGGCAGGTGTTCCTGCAGCACAATACGGTCAAACACCCGGTCCTCTCCGAAAAGCAATTGGAGCCAGGCTTCATGGATACCGTCGTTTGTGGCCCAGTAAGTGTCCTCTAATCCGTCTGTCGCATTGGCCGGCGCAAAAGCCTTACTGTTTCCGCGGATGTTGCTGGCCGAGGTCAGCGCGCGCGCGGCAAGGTTATTGTTGAAGGTGTCCCGGATAACCTCTCCAAATTCAAGCAGCCGCTGGGTATCCGCCTGCGGCAATTGTCCACGCCGGTCGGGTGACACATTCAACAGCAGCGCTGCGCCCAGTCCCACGCTCCGGTAGTAGATTTCCAGCAGTTCCTCCAGACTGCGCAGGTTTGCCGCGCCGTCGGTGTGATAGAACCACTGTCCTTTGCGTATGGGCACATCGCATTCACTGGGATACCAGCGTTTTTCCCCACCGCTTTCCGCCCCCGGAATCGGCAGTGTTACTTCCTGCACGTTCCAGAGCGTGTCCGGGGCAAGCCCATCCTCGTTACCGATCCAGCGGATATCGGGGCCGCAGATGGCGATAAGCGCGTCCGGCGCCAGTTCCCGAATCAAGGAATAGTACCCGTTCCAATCATAGACATGCCCCTTGGACCCGGCACCGTCAAACCAGACTTCACCGACCGGCGCATACCAGGTTAGCAATTCCGTCAGCATGGCCTTGAAGCGTTCGTCATACACGGGCGGATCGTCATAGAGCGGATCGTGACGGTCCCAGGGGGACAGGTACACACCCAACATAAGCCCGAGCTCATGGCAGGCATCCGCCACCTCCCTCAGTGCATCTCCTTTACCGTCGCGCCACGGGCTGGCCTTTACATTATAGTCACCATGCTCCGTCGGGTAGATGGAAAAACCATCGTGATGTTTTGCCGTAACAATGAGGTACTGCATGCCGGCTTTTTTCGCCGTTTCCACCCACTGACGCCCGTTGAACTCGGTAGGTAAAAAGGTTTTCGGGTCTTTCGTTCCGTCAGTCCACTCCTCGTCAAAAAATGTATTAATGCCGAAATGACAGAACATGCCGTATTCCATGCGCTGCCAGGCCAGCTGTTGCGGGGAAGGCACGGGCCCGTAAATCTCAGGAGGGGCCACAGTCGCCGTAAGCAGGGCCCCTGTGAGCAATCCCATCACCATAAACATGAACGTACTCCTTGTTTCCTTCCCGGTATTATTTCTAAAACTGCCAGCGCACGGTGAACGAAAGGGCCCAGCCGTTATACTCGGTGCTGTGATTGGGCCCATTAAACAGATAAATGAAGACAGGATTAAGGCTGGTATTTTTGCCTATGGGCATCGTAAGACCAACGCGGGGGCTCACGGTATACATGTAATGGTTTTCCGACTGCTCCTGGCGGAAGAGGGTTCCCAGCGCGGGTGCCTTGAATTTGACGTCCGCTTCGGCTTTGACAAAAGTGAAACCCGTTACAAGTGAAAGATAAGGCTTGGCGTTCGCCAAGGCGGCGCGGACGCGCTGAAGACCATGCGTTCCGTCAATACTGCCATAGTCAACCTTGCCCAGGGGATAGTAAAACAACTCCGGCGCGAGGAAAAGAGAGGAGCGCTTGAAATTAATTTTGGTGGAAATAAGCCCGTAACGCTCCCGACTCGTCATTGACCCCGCAGCACCGCCAAACCATAGCATCCAGTTTGTCTTCGGCGTCAGGTCTCTGCCGAAGCCCGCTACAAAATCCCACAGCATAAAATCATCCCGCCAATCCGCGAAGGTGGTCGGTTTCTTCCAGCGCGGCATCCAGTCGAAAAGGCCGTTCAGTTCACGCTGTATCTGACCTTCGGATTCTCGGAGCCGGGGATGATAGTTGGTGCCGCCCACCCCAAAGTACCAGTGTTTATCATAGGCCGCCTGTTCCTGAGCCGGGTCTTCCAGGGACAGTGTCAACTGGTCAGATACAGTGGACTTTTCTTCATCCGATGCCCAGGCGCATGCCAGACCAAGTGACATACAGACAAAGACCCACGAAAGTATTTTCATGAAGCAACTCCCAATCCGTTGAAACCGTATGCATACTATAAGGTAATCTTGATATAAAATCCAAGCCCAGAGAAACAATTGGACTGTTCCCACCGCAAATCATGTGGGAGCGTTTGTTGATATAAGCGCATTGATATATGGTTCGGACTTTGGGTTTGCGCATAGCCAGGCGGCGGGGACTGTACCATATTTTTCCGCTCCCCTACGTCATGCCCGCAAAAACTCCGGGACAGCCCCCGGCACGTTTCAGGATTAGCTGCAACGCACATGGTTTTACATGCGCCGGAAGAAGTCCTGTTTTTTGCTCCAACACCCCTGCCAACAGGGATGACGGTGCTTCCGGTGTTTTCCCGTACGGGTGCTTGACGTCGCGGTGATTTGTTATCATGAACCCTGTTCTTGACGTATATGAATTTGCGTGGTTTTTTAATGGACGGGAGGTATCCTGATGCAACGTGTATTCCCCTTGATGGTATTATTTGTCGCCTGGAGCACCGCCTGGGCAACATTGCCGGAAGCAGCGCCGCTCAATCCCGTGCTCATGGGAGCGGACCCGCACGTCATGTTGGTCGGAGACACGGTCTGGCTGTACGCTACAGGATACAAGCAGCCAAAGGTCTTGTACGCCCATTCCTCCACCACGCTGCAGGATTGGGAACGGCACGGGCCCATTCTGGAGAGGGATAAAATCGCCTGGATAAAAGAGGACGGTGCACCCCGCCACGCCTTATGGGCGCCCTGTATCGCGGAAAAGGACGGCCGCTGGTACCTGTACTTTTCCGTGGGGCCCCAAAACCCGACCCCATCGCGCATCGGCGTAGCGGTCGGGGACGGACCTGCCGGGCCCTTCACCGATTCGGGCGCACCCCTGCTGACCGGCGGCGACGTTTTCGAGGCGATTGACCCCATGGTCTTTACCGATCCTAAGTCCGGGACCACATATTTGTATGCGGGGGGCAGCGCAGGCGCGAAACTGCGCGTGTTTGAACTGAGCCAGGATATGACACACCTCGGCAAAGAGGTCCCTGTCGAAACGCCGCAGCACTTCACCGAAGGTGCTTATATGCACGAGCGCGCCGGGCGGTATTACCTGTCCTATAGCAGCGGATCAATGATGAACGCGTCCTATTCGGTCCAGTATGCCATGTCAGAAACGCCTGTCGGCCCCTGGACCTATGAAGGCACCATTCTAAAAAGCGACAAGGACCACAAAGGGCCGGGCCACCATTCGTTTCTGCATGCCCCGGAAGGGGGCGCTGATTTTATCGTCTATCATCGCTGGAACCATCAACGCGGGGGCGGGCCTTTCAATGCTGCGCGCCAGATTGCTATAGACCGGCTGGACTATGATGCCGAGGGCCGCATTCTGCCCGTGGTCATGACCGCCGGCANNTCTCAAGACGCCGCCCGCCGTGTCGCCGCCCGGTATCGTGGTCCACCATGTTCCGCAGGCGACGGGCCTCTATATTGGTTCGCCCAGCCTGACTGTATTGCCGAACGGCGACTACCTGGCTGCGCACGATTATTTCGGGCCGGAAAGCAACGAGCATGAATGCGCCACGGCCACGGTACACCGTTCCTCGGACCGGGGCGAAACCTGGCGCAAAATCACGGAACTGCGGTGCCTGTTCTGGCCGAAAGTGTTTACGCACCGGGACGCGGCCTATATCATGGGNNCCCAAAGACACCGACACTGGACTACTGACACCGGAAGGACAATTCCACACCGCGCCCATGCCTGTCATTGAACATGAAGGCCGTCTCTGGCGCGCCTTCGAGGACGCCTCGAACGGGGAAAACTGGGGAGAACGCTATTGTGCGGGCATGCTGTCCATACCCGTGGATGCCGACCTGCTCAAGGCTGATAACTGGGCCTTCAGTAATTTTATTGTCCGCGAACCCGGCTGGCTGGACGGCACCTTTGGCGGTTGGCTTGAAGGCAGCGCGGTGGTCGCACCGGACGGTACGATGGTGGATATGCTGCGCGTGGATACACCGGGGTATCCCGAAAAGGCGGCTATTGTGACGGTCAGCGCGGACGGCAAAACCGCCTCCTTCGATCCCACAACCGGTTTTGTGGATTTCCCCGGCGGCGCCAAAAAATTCACCATCCGCAAGGACGAACAGAGCGGCCTCTATTGGTCTCTGGCCACTATCGTGCCCCCGCGCCATCAGGACAAGAACCGGCCCGGGACCGTACGCAACACCCTGGCGCTGGTAAGTTCGCCCGACCTGCGCCACTGGGAAACCCGGTGCGTGGCACTGTACCACAAAGACACCAAAGCGCACGGGTTTCAATATGTGGACTGGCGTTTTGAGGGCGAGGATATCATCGCGGTCTGCCGTACCGCCCACGATGACGGTATCGGCGGCGCGCGTAACAATCATGATGCCAACTTCATGACCTTTCACCGAGTCCAGAATTTCCGGACGCTGACTCGCAAAGATTCGGTGGCGGACGTGTTGGACAAATGACATCTTTGACGAGGTTCCAAAATGATATCAAAGGACCTAAAGGACTCAAAGGACATAAGGGAAATAATCGCCCGTACTCTCCTGTCTTTTGAGTCCCTCTTGTTCTTTGTGTCCTTTATGTCCTTTGCATTTCTTTAAGAAATAACCATAACAAGGAGAGCACACCATGATTTCACGCGTAGACCACGTCGCTTTTGCCGTCAGGGATCACGAGAAGGCGCTGGCCTTCTTCCGGGATATCTTGGGAGCGTTGCCCGGGAAATGTTACAACGAAGCCGGCCGCAATTTTTACTGGCAAACGCTTTCCCTTGGGGACCTGTCCCGCCTGGAACTGATATCGCCTTCGGCGGAAACCAGCTTTCTGGACGGCTTTCTCGCAAACCGCGAGGGCGGATTTCACCACATTACCCTGCAGACGCCGGATCTGGAGGCCGCGATTAAAAGGCTGGAGGAGCACGGTATTCCCTATTTTGGGAGACATGAATACCCGGACGGCACCTGGAAGGAAGTGTTTATTCACCCCCGGGACGCCTTCGGCATCCTGGTCCAGATAGCCGAGTTCGACCCGGAGTACTGGATGGTTCCCGAGGCGAAAATGCCGAAGGGCGAACCCTGGCGCTTGGAAGAAAAAGAAGACGGCTTCGCCCTGACCTGCCGCCATCCCGGGGGAAGCAAAGTGACGCTGAACTTTTCCCGGGACGAATTGCAGGGCTTATCAGACGCGCTGCGCCAGGCCCTGGAATAAACCGCCCCTTGATGCCCTTTGTGTCTCTTAAGTCCTTTTTTGTACCCTGTAAACGAATAAGGAGACCCCAAGATGCGGACCGCGTTACCTGTTTTATTAACGGTGTTTTTAGTTGCTGTATTCTTTTCATCCCAGGCCAGGGCAGTAAACCCCCGTGACTTCGGGGCGGTGGGCGACGGCGTTGCCGACGATACGGAAGCACTGCAACGTGCCGTCAATGAAACGCAGACCGGGCGGGTCTATTTTCCCAAAGGCATTTACCGCATCACGAACACCATCATTATCCCGATCAAGGAGCGCGGTCCCGTGAATCTGGACGGCGCGGGCGGCGGCGCGCGCGTGGTCATGGCCGGGCCGGGTCCCGCTTTCCGCTTTATTGGAAACCACACGGGTACAGCCGCACCGAGTTCCTTCGACCCTGTCGTCTCGGAGGTTGAACGCACGCCGTGCGTGGGCGCCATTGACATTGTGGGCGCCCATCCGGAAGCGGACGGTATTGAGTTCACCGGAACCGTGCAGCCCACGGTGCGCGGCGTTCAGGTGCGCAAGGTACGCCACGGACTACTATTTAGCGGCCGTAATCGGAATATCATCGTTGAGGGCAGTCATATTTATAACTGCAGCGGTATCGGCGTCTTTTTCGACCATGTGAACCTGCATCAGGCCAATATCGCTGATAACCATATCAGCTATTGCAAGGCAGGCGGCATACGTTTGATCGGCGGTGAAGTACGGGACCTGCAAATCACCGGCAACGACATTGAATACAACTACGATCTTGAAGCGGAGGCCTCCGCAGACGTTTGGATAGACGTGGCCGATGGCTCCGTCGAGGAAGGCGCCATCGCCGGCAACACCATCCAGGCACGGGTCAGCCCCAACGGCGCAAACATCCGTTTTGAAGCGCCCGTGAAACCCGAGGCCCGCGGCCGCGCGGGGCTGTGGACCATCAGCGGCAATCTCATCGGCAGTCAGGCGACAAACATCCACCTGAAAAATACAACCGGCGTGGCGGTCTCGGGCAACCATATCTATACCGGCGCGGAGAATGCCATTTATCTCGAGGGGGCGCGCCATATTGTAGTTTCAGGCAACTCCCTGGACCAGGACCATAACCGGGGTAAAGACCTCGCCAACGGCATACGTATCGAAAACTGCGAGGGGGTGCTGCTTCAGGGCAATCTGCTCAACGATGCCTGCGCCGGAGACGATGCGCGAGGTGGAGCCGTGTCCGTGCTCAATAGCCGCGAAACGCTTATCGCCGCCTGCCAGATATTCGAACCTCGCCATTGCGGCATCTTCATTGAGAACAGCCGGAACACAAGCGTTACGGACTGCCAGATACTTGACCGTACTGCCGGCGGCACTATGCGCGCCGCCGTTGAAGTCACCGGAACCAACCCCGGCGTATTCATCCGGGATATCCTCTACCATGAAGGAAACAAGGGAGGTATAGTTGCCCCTGAAGGCGCAGTCCTTCAAGACAACCTCCGCGCAGAGTGACATGAGCCGCAGAAACAGATGGGCGGAATCGCGGCACAAAATCCAGCATCCCGACCTTATTTTTCTTTCTTCATAATAAACAGATAGTTGAATCCACGCAGGAAATAATTCCCCTCTATGGCGGCGGTATGGTAATGATTGCGGTCAAGCGTTGCATTGTGGCGGGTGACAGCAACAATATCCACCGGTTCGAAGCGTTTGCAAAGCCTTTGGAACAATTCAAAGCCGATGGGACAGAAGGGTTTTCCTTTCTGAAAGGAGTCCGAAACATAGAGCGCCATATGTCGGCCGGGTTTCAGAATGCGATGCACTTCACCAATCACCTTTTCCATGGCCTCATAATATGCGGGGGTTCGGGCGTCAAGTTTTCCGATACAGCGCGGATCATCGCTGTAATCAATGTGTGTTGAATAGGGTGGGTCTAAAAAAACAAAGGCCGCCTTGGCTTCTTCGAGGGGCAGTTTGCGTGCATCACAGTTGAAAATGTCCTTGCGCGTGACATTAACATCATACCCCAGCGCACGCCGGTTCAATTCGCGCGCCACGTCCAGAGTGGTGCCGCTACCGGCCATGGGATCCACCACCAGATCCCGGGGGCGGGTGTAACGCTGCAGCAGATTCCATAGGATATAGGCAGGCGTGGCGCCGCGATAGTGCTTGTCACCCTGGGATTCGTCGCCATATTGTTGCGACGGAAAATCCCAGAGGGTAGTGGTCATCATAACAGGTTTATGGGCCATGGTACTGCCTTATATCCGATACTCGCCAGGCAAGCGCTGTTCCGCGTGTTCGGAACATCAGCGTCCGCCCGTCCGCGTCACGCACATAAATTCAACCTTCTTACTGTCAAATATGATACAATACTCAAGCAATAGGGGTGAAACAATACCGCTCCGTTTTCCTGGGCGCTTGACTTGAGAACAACCGGATGATACCTCGCACACCAAATATCGCTGTTTTTCGTCTTATGGCCTGTTGCCTGCTGTCCGGCCTTGCGGCAGCGCTGCTTGGCGCGGGCTGCGCCCGTACTGCGACAAAAACGGGGGGGGTTCCCTCCGGGGTGGGGTTCAGTATGGACGCGGTAAAGGAAATTTTCGGCAGCTACAGCGAGGGTAACTTTCAAAACCGCGCCTGGCCGGACGCCTTTCAAGCCATGCATCAAAAGTTGAGCCGCGAATACGCGTTTACGGATTGGAAGAAGATTGACTGGGACGTACTGTATGACACCCACGCCCCGTTGGTGGAAGCGGCCGAACTGGCGCAGGATGACAAAGCCTATTACCTGGCGTTGCGTTCCTACCTCTTTTCCATCCCGGACAGCAGCCTGGGTATCACCACGCCCGAAACATACCGTGAAGAAGCCATCGGGGGCGGATACGGTTTTTCCGTGGCGCCCATGGAGGACGGCCGAATCCGGGTCGTACAGGTGGAACCCGGCTTTTTTGCCGACATGGCCGGTATAAAATGGGGCGCTGAAATCATCCAGTGGAATGACCTGCCGGTGGCCAAAGCGCTGGAACAGACCTCCCTGCTTTGGAACGACACCCCGTGCGCCACGCGGGAATGCCGTCTTTTAAAGCAGTGCGCGCTGTTGACCCGCGCGCCTGTGGGCACAACAGTGTCCGTTATGTTTCGCAACCTTGATTCCGAAAGTGTCTGGGTAACCCGTCTGGAAGCGCGGCGTGACAGCTACAAGACGTTATCAGACCCGCTCCAGCAGGAGATTTCTTTCAGTGAATTCGACTCCCCAATGGTGGACAAGGTACTGGATGGCGGCATCGGCTACATGAAACTCCACGGACAAACCGCCACCCTTGCCACGCCTTTTCCGGCGCGCGCGTTCCGCCGTATTGTGGAACGTTTTCTTGACGACGATGTGAATGGACTTATTGTAGACCTGCGAGGAAATGTCGGCGGCCTGGACGATCTGGCTGCCTCCTACGCGGGACATTTCATGCAAACCCCCATGTTCTACCGTGACCAAGTCGCCTTCGACTATGCCAAGGGCGGTTTCGCGCTCAACAAAGCGGCAAGCATCACCATTGAGCCGCGTACCCCTTGTTTCACCGGCCCGGTCATGGTGCTGATTGATTACAGTACCCGGGGCAACAGCCAGGCCCTTGCCGATTCACTGCATGAACTGCCCAACGTCACCTTGGTGGGCGCATCCGGCACGGACGGTTCCTGGGCCTTGCCCGGCGGGAAGATTACCATGCCACAAGGTTATGTGATTTCCTACCCTATCGGCAGAATGCTGGATGAATCGGGCAGTATCCGCATTACGGCAAAGGCAGACTTGGAAAGCCCCGTCAAACCGGATATTCTATTACCGCTTACCTTGGAGGCGTGCCGGGCCTTCTTTCAGGACGGGCGGGATGTACTTTTGGATAAAGCGCTTGAAGAAATCAAGGCGCGGAATACCGTAACATCATCCTGATAGCCGTTTTGTGCCAAAAAATATCCGGCGGGACCGGTTGGAACAGGCGTCTTTCTTTTCCGCCACTGCACCAGAAGGTCGGCGCACATTCGAAGATTCAGGCATGTCGTCCCAAATCAACAACCACCGGTAGAGCCAGTGGTATGAGGAGGGCTCCTAAAAGGAGCCTCATGAAAACAACTATCGATTCCGTCTCAAAGTTTTGTTGTCCATCGTATCACGACCAAGCCCACGTCATTCCGGTTTTTTTTCACAGGTGTGGACGCGTTTCAAAGGAAGTACCGTATAGGCGCGAAAAAGACCGGCATGACGGTACAAGCAAGGATGTTGTAAACAGCAAAAAGAGCCGATATGTTCATAAGCAAAGAAAAGCGATGGAACGGCAAAGCCTGACGAATTCTCACCGGCACAGCCGGTGAATTAACATTGATTTAGAAATATGATGCCAGGAGAATAGCCGAAAGGTGCCGGACTAAATTCTGAACATTAAGGAAAAGGTGCCGGCCATAAGCCGGAGGACCATCCTTAACAAAGAAAGGTCGCTTTATGTTATCCGTCAAAGAACGAAAACACATTTTAAAGCATAGCCGGCCAAAAGATACCTGGGAAGGCGAACCGAAACTTGGCGGTGTTTACGGCGAGGAAGAAATCGAGGCTGCCGTCTCGGCCATGCGCCGCGCTTCGGACATTCACCAGGGTTTTGGATTTTCCGGTTACCCTATCCCTGAATTTGAAGAGGCTTTCGCAAGTTATACAGGTGCCGCCCATGCGGTGGCCGTCAACAGCGCCGGCCCCGGCCTCGACATGGCCATGAAATACCTGACTCTTCAGCCCGGCGATGAGGTCATTGT
>MTKX01003113.1_pt2 | contig 10175 bp, 4 predicted proteins | sample 1042771 | NCBI WGS metagenome assembly MTKX01 (sample SAMN06212183, study PRJNA360534) | anaerobic digester metagenome | biome: Wastewater treatment plant; material: sludge; isolation source: anaerobic digester fed with sludge from wastewater treatment plant | place: Denmark: WWTP Randers ... | reverse complement strand
AAACTCCAGGTGGAAGAGATAGTCAGGAAGGCGCTGAAACTGTTATAAACAGGGTGCCGGATTGCAGTTTTCTACACATATTAGAGGTCTTTTGATCAGGGTGGGGCTATTGATTCTCCTCTCCCTTTCTTCGTTTGTCATAAAGGCACAGACCAATCCCGGCGATTCTCTCCTCAGGCTGAACCGTGATCCGGCATTCCCGTGGGAGGCAAAAAAGTCATCACCGCTCTTCCTCCGCAACCCCTCCAACATCACCACCCGCGTCGAATATGACGGCCGAAACAACCAGCACATCATCTACCAGAAGGCAGGCGCCCTCGACTTCCGCAAGCCGGTATACATGTCTGCAGAAGAGTACCGCAGGTTTGAATTCAACCAGGCTATGCGTGAGTACTGGGATGCCAGCCTGCGGGGCGACGCAACCGGCTACAGGTCGTCTCTCATCCCGCAGATAGAGGTCGGCGGGGAGAGTTTTGACCGCATCTTCGGCAGCAACATCATCAACATCGTCCCGCAGGGATCGGCAGAACTGATATTCGGCATCAACATTTCACATACAGAGAATCCCACCCTCTCCGAAAGGCTGAGAACCATTCCGACATTTGACTTCCAGGAAAAGATCCAGATGAATGTCACCGGCACCATTGGCGACAAGATGCAACTGGGGATCAATTACAATACGGAAGCAATGTTCGAGTTTGAAAACCGGACCAAGCTTGAATACTCCGGCAAGGAGGATGAGATCATCAAGAAGATCGAAGCGGGTGATGTAACCCTTCCGCTCAACGGCACCCTGATCACCGGAAGCTACAGCCTCTTCGGCCTCAAGACCGAGCTGCAGTTTGGAAAGCTGACGATGACCACAGTCTTTTCACAGCAGAAGGGTGAGTCGTCGGTGGTGGAGGTGAAAGGGGGCTCACAGATAAGCGACTACGAGATTACTGCTGACAATTACGAAGCCAACCGTCACTTTTTCCTCTCGCAGGAGTTCAGGGAGAATTTTGACGGGGCGCTTTCCAATCTTCCGATAGTCAGCACCGGCCTTAACATTGAGAAGATCGAGGTCTGGATAACCAACCAGACCAGCCGTTTTGAGGATGTCAGCAACAGGAACATCATCGCCTTCCTTGACCTTGCAGAGAACCAGGCAAATATCTACAATACAGTCCCTGCGTTCCAGGGGACTCCCGGTGCACCGGTCAATCCCTCCAACAACACCAACGGTCTCTATGAACAGCTGAACACCACATACGGTAATGTGAGGAACATTGACCAGGTTGCTGACGCTTTTGCCGGGTTATACCCCGGATTCCAGATAGGCCGTGACTACGAGAAGATAGAGAACGCACGCAAACTGACGGAACGCGAATATACGGTAAACCGGCAGTTGGGTTATATCTCACTTAACGTGGCGCTTAACAATGATGAAGTTCTTGCGGTAGCTTACGAGTACACCCTGAACGGTCAGGTATTCAAGGTAGGCGAGTTCTCGACAGACGGTATCACTGCGCCTGACGCCCTCATCCTCAAGCTCATAAAAGGCACCGCCCTGAGTCCGCAGATACCCACCTGGAGGCTGATGATGAAGAACATCTACAACATCGGCTCAGGGAGGATCGAACCAAAAAATTTCGAGGTTAACATCCTCTACCAGGATGACAAGACGGGCAATGCCCTGAACTACCTGCCCGGAACCCCGCTGGATGGCCAGGTATTGCTTCAGGCTCTCGGGCTTGACCAGCTCAACTCCCAGCTTGACCGGCAGCCTGACGGCCTGTTCGACTTTGTTGACGGCATAACGGTGATGGCTGAAAAGGGGAGGATAATCTTTCCCGTGCTTGAGCCGTTCGGCAGGCACCTGCTGAAGTATATCACTGATCCGGAACAGATCAGGAAGTATGTCTTCACCGAACTGTATGACTCCACCCAGACGGTAGCAAGACAGATGGCCGAGAAGAACAAGTACGTCCTCAGCGGCCAGTTCACATCCGCATCGGGCTCAGAAATAAGGCTTAACGTAGCCAATATTCCGGCCGGCTCTGTCAAGGTTACAGCAGGCGGGGTCACGCTTACTGAAAACGTCGACTACGCGGTTGACTACAACATGANNAACCAGTTCTTCGGCCTGCAGACCAAAACGCTTGTCGGGACCCACCTCAATTACCGTCTCTCCGACAGGTTCAATCTTGGCGGAACGGTGCTGAGGCTCACCGAGAGGCCTTACACACAGAAGGTCACATATGGAGATGACCCGATCTCCAACACCATCTACGGTTTTGACGCATCATACCGGTCTGAGTCACAGCTTTTGACCAATGCCATCGACTGGCTCCCGTTCATTGAAACGAACGCTCCCTCATCCATAAACTTCTTTGGCGAGTTTGCGCATCTCATACCAGGGCACAGCAGGGCAATCACATCAGAGGGAGCTGTTTACATTGATGACTTTGAGGCAAGCGAGATTTCACTTGACCTCAGGGCATTCAATGCATGGTCACTGGCCAGCGTACCCCAGGGCCTCGATCATTTCTTCCCTGAAGCAAGGCTGAGCAAGGACATCCGTTCCGGATTCAACAGGGCAAGGATGGCGTGGTATGTCATTGATCCCCTCTTCCTGCGCAACGGTTCAACCACCCCCGGGCATATCCGCTCTAATCCTGACACCCAGTCGAGCCACTTCGTGAGAGAGATCTACGAGACCGAGATTTTCCCCTACAAGGAGTCTCCCAGCGGCATTCCCACCAACATCTCGGTGCTGAACGTGGCATTTTATCCGGATGAGCGCGGGCCGTACAACTTCGATGTGCTGCCCGGGGCATATTCGGCAGGGCTCAGCTCCGACGGGCTGCTGAACTCACCGCGCACGCGCTGGGGAGGGATGATGCGCGAGCTGCTGACAAATGACTTCGAGTCGGCAAACATCCAGTACATCAAGTTCTGGGTAATGGATCCGTTCGTTGAGAATCCTGACCATGAAGGTGGTGATCTTTACTTCAATCTGGGTAACATTTCCGAGGATATTCTTCGCGATTCGCGGAAGCAGTTTGAAAACGGGCTTCCCACCTCGCCGCTGGTGCTGAATGTTGACACCACCGTATGGGGAAGGGTTCCCACTGTTCAGGCCGTGGTGCACGCCTTTGACAACAACATCGAGTCACGCCGCTACCAGGATGTCGGTCTTGACGGACTTGGCAACCAGGATGAGATTTCATTCTTTGACAGTTACCTGCAGGCCGTAGGGGCGGTTGTGAGTCCCGAGGTACTGGACAAAATTTTTGAAGATCCGGCAAATGATGACTTTCACTATTTCAGGGGATCTGACTATGACCTGCTGCAGCTTGGCATCCTTGAACGGTATAAGAAATTCAACGGCACCGAGAGTAACTCCCCCACATCGGAGATGTCAAACGAGTCATATCCCACCAGCGGGTCTACCCTGCCTGACATGGAGGATATCAACCGTGACAACACCCTCAGCGAGACTGAGAGCTACTATCAGTATCACGTGAGCCTGAGGCCTGCGGATATGGTTGTGGGCAGGAATTTCATCGTTGATGAGCTTGAATACAATGCCACCTTCGCCAACGGCGAAAAATCACCCGTCAAATGGTACCAGTTCAAGATCCCGATCACCGACTATGAAAGGATCGTAGGCTCGATACGCGACTTCAAGTCGATCAGGTTCCTCCGGATGTACATGCGTAATTTCGATGAGCAGGTGATCATGCGGTTTGCACGGCTGGAGCTTGTCAGGTCAGAATGGCGCAAATACAACCTCACATTCTTCGAGGGTGGTGAGCGCATCACTGTTCCCGAAGAGGATGACGGTACTTTTGAGATCAGCTCGGTAAGCATTGAGGAGAATGCCGGCAAGGAGCCGGTGAACTATGTCCTGCCTCCCGGCTTTGACCGTGTCATTGACCCGGCCAATCCTCAGCTGAGGCAGCTTAATGAGCAGTCTATGGTTCTTCGCGTTCGTGAGCTGTCCGACGGTGATGCCAGGGCAACATATAAGAACGTCACACTGGATATGAGACAGTACCGCAGGCTTAAGATGGAGGTGCATGCCGAGGCGCTCATCGGCGAACCGCTTCACGATGACGAGGTGACTGTTTTTGTAAGGCTGGGGTCTGACTACAGGAGCAACTTTTATGAGTACGAAATCCCGGTGAAGCTTACTCCGTATGGCAGATACAACAATGACAGTGAGGAGCAGAGGGCGGTGGTCTGGCCCGAGTTGAACAAGATAGACATTGACCTGTCGCAGCTGCTTGATGCCAAACAGTCGCGTGATGCGGCCATGCGCGTTCCGGGTTCAGCTGTGAGCGAGGCTGACATCTGGTCAGTGCAGGACGGAAGGGCCCGCATTTCAGTCAGTGGCAGTCCCAACCTCAGTAATGTAAGGGTTGTGATGGTTGGAGTGAGGAACCCCATCCGCACGCGTCGTCCGCAAACTGATGATGGTGCCCCGAGATCGGCAGAGGTATGGATCAACGAACTTCGCCTGAGCGATTTCCGCGAAGATGGCGGCTGGGCTGCCAATGCACAGATGCAGGCCAGGCTGGCTGACCTCGGAACAATTAACCTCGTGGGTCAGACAAGCACACCCGGATGGGGAAGCATTGACAAGAACGTCAACCAGCGAAGCATGGAGCAGGTGATACAGTATGACCTCTCCTCCAACCTTGAGCTTGGCAAGTTCTTCCCTGAGAAGGCAGGCATCCGCATTCCGGTTTACATGGGCTATTCGGAGAACCGCATCAGACCGCAGTATGACCCGCTCGATCCTGACATATTGCTCAATGACGCTCTTGATAACCTCGAGTCGAAGGAAGAGCGTGACAGTGTTCTCAACCTGTCAGAAGAGTATTCGCGTCGCCGCACACTCACCGTCAGCAATGCAGGTACCACAAAGAGAGGTGAGAAGCCACATGCCTGGGATCCGGCCAACGTCACCGTAAGCTATGCATTCAATGAAGTGTACAACACTGATCCGAGGACTGAGGTTGACGTGGAGCGAACCTACAGGGGTGGCATTGCTTATGACTTCGAGGCACGACCGAAAAACTTCACCCCGTTCCAGAAATCGAGCCTGTTCAGCTCTTCGGCCTTCAGGCTCATCAAGGATTTCAACATCTATCTCTTTCCGAAGCACATCACCGTGCGTACGGATCTCTACAGGTACTATAACGAGGTCAAGACACGCAACATAAATAATCCCAATCTGCTCATCGAGCCGGTGTTCACAAAGGATTTTCAGTGGAACCGTTTCTACGATGTCAAGTATGATATCACGAAGCAGCTAAAGGTCGATTTCACCGCCAGCAGCATAGCCCGCATTGACGAGCCTGCCGGAGGTGTTGACCGAAGGCGTTATCCCGAGCTCTTCGATGCATGGCGTGATTCCATAATGACCAACCTGGCCGACTTCGGGCGCACCACCAGTTATTACCATCTGCTGAACCTGAACTACAACATTCCCGTTAACAAGCTGCCGCTGCTCTCATGGGTGACGTCAAATGCACGTTACAGCGCCAGGTATGACTGGCTGGCCGGCACCATTTTCCCCGATTCCCTGAATATCAATCCGGGCAACACCATCAAGAACTCCAACAACGGTCAGTTCACATTGCAGGCCAATCTCACCAACCTTTACAGCAAGGTCAAATTCCTGAAGGAGGTGGAGGCTTCCACGCAGCCCGGCGCCGTACGCCGAATGAGTCTTGGCTACGAGGAGGTGACCCACAGCCGCAGGGGACTCAACTTCAAAGCAGGCAGGCCGCGCATCATTAACCATAACCTAAAAACGAAGGATGTGACTGTCACCGTCACCGCACCGGATGGCACCGTTGTCAGCGGAAAATTTGATGTTGTCTCAGATGTGCGCATCGACTTCACTGCCGACGCTGACGTGACAAATGCCAGTGTTGACATCAAGGGCAGGGTGGAAAAGAAACCCGGAATAGCCAGCGTTGCGGGCAAGTACGTGGTACGGGGGCTGATGGCATTGCGGAATGTCTCGGCCACATATACTGTTGAACAGGGCCACATTCTCCCGGGATACCTTCCCGGCACCACTCTTCTCGGGCAGCAGAACTACGGAGGCATGTCATCTCCGGGCTGGCGGTTCCTGGTGGGCCTGACAGACGAGCGGTTCTTTGATGAGGCAGTTGTCAACGGATGGATCACCACCGACACCCTCCTCAACAACGCAGCTGCCTTCAGCAAACGCGAACAGATCAACATGAGGGCGAATGTGGAGCCATTTCCGGGTCTTCGGATAGACATCACCGGTGACCGCCGCTACTCAGAGACTGTGTCATCATATCTCCGGGCAGACCGCAACGGCAATTTCCCTGACAGCACCCGTAACACCCGCATCACCGGCAACTTTACAATCTCAGTGGTATCATGGGGCACCGCCTTTGAGAAGATTCCCAAGTCAGGCGACTATGTTTCAGGCACCTTCGAGCGGTTCCGCGGGTATACCACCCTAATATCACAGAGGAGAGCTGATGAGCGTTTACGGGTCGACAACTCATATGATCCCGGATTCGACCCTGTTACCGGGGAGCCGGTCACAGGTCCGTACGCCAGCGGTTACGGTCTCACCTCGGCCGAGGTGCTTGTACCGGCCTTCCTTGCAGCATACACAAAAAGAGACCCTGACAAGATATCATTGTCACCCTTCCCATCCATGCTGCGCATGATGCCCAACTGGAGAATCAACTTCGAGGGACTCACCAAGTTCGAGGCGGTAAGAAAGGTATTCAACTCTGTCAGTCTTTCACACCAGTACAGGTCGACATATACCATCGGCTCCTTCAACACCAGCCTTTACTATGACCCTGATGAGACGGGCATCAGCCGGATACGCGACCTGAAGTCGAACTTCATTCCACAGTACGAGATAAATACAGTGACCATCAATGAGCAGTTCAGTCCGTTCCTTAACATTGACCTTGGCTGGAAAAACTCGCTGACCACGAGGATCGAGTACCGCAAGTCGCGCACTGTCACACTGAACCTCACCAGCAACCAGGTTGCCGATATCAGGAATGACGAGATCACGATCGGTGCCGGTTACCGGTTTGACGATGTGGCCATCACGCTTCGTTCACGCACGGGTCAGCGGGCGCTGGAGAGTGATCTTAACATCAAGCTCGATTTCTCAATCAGGGACAACAAGACCCTTGCCCGCAAGCTGATTGAGGAGGTGAACCAGCCGGTGGCAGGGCAGAGGGTCTTCACCCTGGGCGCCACGGCTGACTATGTCCTCAGCGACAGGTTCAACCTGCAGATTTACGCTGACCACACGATGAATGACCCGTTTGTGGCCAACACCTTCCTGACCTCAAATACGAACTTCGGATTCAGCCTCAGATTCACCCTTGTTCAGTAACAACCGTGGTGAGACCGAAAAAAAGCCTATATCAGGGTTTTAATATTAAAAAAGATGTATTTTTGACAACCTGATACCTGAAGATCAAAGTCTAACAAAAAATAATAAAGAAATGAATGTCCCGACAAACCTGAAGTACACCAAGGATCATGAGTGGGTTCTTATAAAAGGAAACGAAGCAACTGTAGGCATTACCGATTTTGCTCAGCATGAGCTGGGTGATATTGTTTTCATTGAGATTGAGACCGTGGGTGAAGAGCTTGGCCATGGCGAGGTTTTCGGAACGGTTGAGGCAGTCAAGACCGTGTCAGACCTTTTTATGCCTGTCAGCGGTACCGTAAAGGAGAAGAACGAGGAGCTTGACACAACTGCCGAGCTTGTGAACAGTGATCCTTATGGCAAGGGATGGATGATCAGGGTAGAACTTTCAGATCCGTCAGAGATTGATGCCCTTCTCGATGCCGAGGCATACAAGAAGCTTATAGGAGCTTAAATATCAACGCAATAAAATAAAAAAAGCTGCGGTGACGCAGCCTTTTTTTTCGCAAATCGCAAATCGCAAATCGCAAATCGCAAATCCTAAAGTGTTTTCTTGACCTGTACGGTCTGGTACCCTTCAATGACGTCACCGACCTTGATGTCATTGAAGTTGTCAATGTTGAGGCCGCACTCGTAGCCCGAGGTCACTTCCCTGACGTCATCCTTGAACCGTTTCAGTGACCCGAGGTCGCCGGTATAGATTACAATACCGTCACGAATCACCCTCACCCTGGTGTTGCGGGTAATCTTTCCGTCACGCACGAAGCAGCCGGCGACAGTTCCCACCTTTCCGATTCTGAAGACCTCGCGCACCTCCACGGTGGCCACGATCTCTTCCTTGATCTCCGGTGAAAGCATCCCCTCCATGGCGGCTCTGATCTCCTCGATGGCATCGTAGATGATCGAATAGAGGCGGATATCGATTCCCTCCTTCTCGGCAAGCTTCCTTGCGCTGAGCGAAGGCCTCACCTGGAAGCCCACAACAACGGCATTCGATGCTGCGGCAAGCAGGATATCCGATTCTGAAATCTGTCCCACGGCCTTGTGGATGATATTGACCTGGATCTCTTCCGTCGAAAGTTTTATGAGTGAATCGCTGAGAGCTTCCACTGATCCGTCGACGTCGCCCTTGACAATGATATTGAGTTCCTGGAAGTTGCCGATGGCAATACGGCGGCCGATCTCGTCGAGGGTGATGTGCTTCTGGGTACGCAGACCCTGTTCCCTCTGCAACTGGGCCCTCTTGGTAGCAATATCCTTTGCTTCCTTGTCAGACTCCATGACATTGAACTTGTCACCTGCCTGGGGTGCGCCGTTGAGGCCCAGTATCAGTACCGGCATTGAGGGGCCGGCTTCGGTTATCTTCTGATTGCGCTCGTTGTACATTGCCTTGACATGCCCGAAGCAGCTTCCGGCTATGACCACGTCACCTACATTCAGGGTGCCTGCCTTGACAAGCATCGTTGCCACGAAGCCGCGCCCCTTGTCGAGTGACGACTCCAGCACGGTGCCTATGGCAAGTTTATCAGGATTGGCCTTGAGTTCAAGCATTTCAGCCTGGAGCAGGATTTTCTCAAGGAGCAGGTCAATATTGATACCGCTCTTGGCTGAGATCTCCTGTGACTGGTATTTACCGCCCCACTCCTCAACAAGGAAGTTCATGTTGGCAAGCTCCTCGCGTATCCTGTCGGGGTTGGCTGTGGGCTTGTCTATCTTGTTGATGGCGAAGATTATGGGTACGCCTGCTGCGTGCGCGTGGTTTATTGCCTCGCGTGTCTGCGGCATCACTCCGTCATCAGCGGCCACAACGATGATAACAATATCAGTAATCTGGGCACCACGGGCACGCATGGCGAAAAATGCCTCGTGACCGGGGGTGTCAAGGAATGTTATGGTCTTTTCACCCTCAAGAGTGACGGTGTAGGCTCCGATATGCTGTGTTATGCCGCCAGCCTCACCGGCTACCACGTTGGTGTTGCGGATATAGTCAAGCAGCTTGGTCTTGCCATGGTCAACGTGTCCCATCACAGTGACAATCGGGGGCCGCGGCTGGAGATTGGTTTCATCATCTTCCTCCTCCTTCACTGCCTCCTGAAGCTCGGCGCTGACGAACTCGACTGTGAATCCGAACTCCTCGGCTACCAGCGCCATGGTCTCGGCGTCAAGCCTCTGGTTTATAGAGACAATAAGTCCGAGGCTCATGCAGGTGGAGATGATATCAACCACCGGAACGTCCATCATTGTTGCCATTTCGTTAACGGAAACGAACTCGGTCACTTTGAGAACGCTCTTTTCGAGCTCTTTCTTTTCGGTCTCGTCCTTCATTCTCTGGCTGATGGCATCGCGCTTGTCACGGCGGTACTTGGCCACCTTCGACTTGCTCTTGCTCATCAGGAGGTTGACGTCCCTGATATTCTTATCGACATCTTCCCTGTCAACTTCGGGCCTCAGGGCGCGGAACGACTTTTTCCTGTCGCCGCCGCGGTGGTCCTTCTGCGGTCCCTTCTTGTCTTTCCTGGCTTCCTGCTGGGGAGGAGCAACAGGGGTGTCAAGGGCCACTTTCTCACGTGGTTTGGGCTTGATCCTTTCCCTTTTCTTGTCATGCCTGTGCTTGTCAGCAGCTGACTGGTCACGGCTCTTCTTGACTTCAGGGACAAGCTCTATCTTGCCAACCATTTTGGGCCCGGCGAGTTTTTCGTATCCCGGACGGAATATCTCAGTTTCTTTTGGTTCC
>MTKX01011523.1_pt1 | contig 10180 bp, 10 predicted proteins | sample 1042771 | NCBI WGS metagenome assembly MTKX01 (sample SAMN06212183, study PRJNA360534) | anaerobic digester metagenome | biome: Wastewater treatment plant; material: sludge; isolation source: anaerobic digester fed with sludge from wastewater treatment plant | place: Denmark: WWTP Randers ... | reverse complement strand
CGGCCTTGGTCTTCATGCTCATGGCGTCGGAGCCGGCATTCGGCTCGGTGATGCCGAGGCAGCCGATGTATTCGCCCGTGCAGGACTTGGGCAGAACTTCCATTTTCTGCGCTTCCGATGCATTCCTGCGGAAGTTGTCGAAAGCCAAGGTCTGACTGGCGCCGACGGTCATGGAAAGGGCGTTGCTCACGCGGGCGATGGTCTCATAGGCCAGCAGCGTTTCCACATAACCCAATGCAGTTCCACCGTATTTCTCTTCGAATACGATCCCGTTGATGCCGAGGTTTCCCGTTTCCTTGAAGAGCGTAGGGGGCATTTCGTCCACTTCGTACATGTGCTCCATCTGGGGTTCCAGCCAGGCAACTGCCCATTTGTAAATACTGTCTTCAAGCATCCTTTGATCTTCTGTAAAATTGAAATCTAACGCCATAACTCTTACCTCCCTTTTTGATTTGGATTTTCAAATTGCCGTCGGCAAATGATCGCAACGTCAGGGGCGGAGCGGTTGCCCTTGGTGGAAGCATCCCGATGATGTTGAGATTCGAGAATGTTCATGCCACTTGTAACGCGTTTGAATAAGTGAAAGGGTCTACTTGCTTTGCTGGTGCCGGCAGTCAGGGCTTTTTTGAATGCGATAGCCCAAAAGCGTGGATGCTATAGTACAATGTCTTTCGGCTGTCAAGAAATTTGTGGAAAATTATGAGTGATTGTTTTCCAGCCTGCATCAGAACAAACCCGTTGAATTTCGTGTCCATATCTTTTTGGCGGATCACGGCATTTCTCGGTTGCAAGAAGGAAACAAGTGATATAATAATCAAGTTTGTCAAGATGACTAGTCTNNCTGTCCGGCTGAAAAAGCATTTCGTTGTCAGAAGGAGGGATTCCAAGTGGCCGAAGTCAAGGATCAAACCTTCCTGAAAGAGATTCAGGCGAAGATGGACCGAAAGCTGAAGGAAAGCGAAATCAATATCATCGAGCATTGGAAAGGGCATTTGGACCGTGTTTTGTCGATGAAACCAGAAGGGGTTGCCTCCCTTCAGTTGCATATCAAAAAAGTGACCGAGATGATGAACAACCGGATCAAAATTCTCAAAAGAGATTAGCATGAAGGAAATCGTCAATTTCTTATTCGAAGTGGGCATGCTGCAAAAAACCCCGCGGTCGGGTTTCCAGTTTCTCGGGTCCGGTGATGAGTCCGTCGCCGAGCACATCCTGAGAACCTTGTATATCGCCTATGCGCTGTGCAAACTGGAGCCGGGAGTCGATGAATGGAGGGTCATGAAATTGTGCCTGATCCATGACCTTCCGGAGGCGAGGACCGGCGACATGAATTATGTAAACAAGAAGTATGTCGAGGTCGATGAGGAAAAGGCGGTGCGGGATTTGACGCAAACGCTTTTTTTCGGGGACGAAATCAAGTCGGCCATAGAGGAATTCAACGAGATCAGGACTCGCGAGGCGGTCATCGCCCGGGATGCCGATCATCTGGCGCTGATTCTTCAGCTCAAGGAGTGCGGCGATCTGGGAAACAAGTACAGCAAGGAATGGATTGCCTTTGCCGTCAGGAGGCTCTGTTCCGAAAATGCCAAACGCATGGCCGAGTCCATTGTCTCTACAGATTCCACGGATTGGTGGTTCCGCGACAAGAGTGACTGGTGGGTGAACGGCGATCAAAGGATGGGAAAGTCATGAAAGAGAGAGCAAGCGCGCCCTCCGTGTTGGCCATGCTGCTGTTGCTTTTTTTCACCGGATGCCTGAGCACTCCCTATGACCATGAGCGGTCAAGGGTACACAGGGATATCGGAACGGCCTATATCGAGTCCGGGCAATACAATGCGGCGCTGAAAGAACTGCTGCAGGCGGAAAAGCACACGCCGAACGAAGCGCAGATCCATTATTTCCTCGGCATTGCCTACTATGGAAAGGGTATGAACGATAAGGCTGTTGAGGAATTCAGAAAAGCCGTCGATCTGAAACCGGATTATTCCGAGGCGCACAACTATCTGGGAACGATTTATTTGAATGACGGCCAATGGGATGCGGCCATCGATTCCTTCAACCGGGCGCTGGACAACATCATTTATGACACCCCTGCGCTTGCATTGTACAATATGGGGTGGGCGTATCATAAAAAGCGCGATTTCGCGACGGCTTTGAAAAAGTATGCCGAAGCCGTCCGCCGGGAGCCCAATTCGGTTCTCGTGCCCATGATCGAAAAGAACATGGGACTCGTGAATATGGATCAGGGAAGGCTGGATGAGGCTATTCAACACTTTAAAGACGCCTTGAAGATCGCTCCCGATTTTGCGGAAGCACAATACTGGCTGGGAGAGTGTTATCTGAAGCAGCAGCGGACGGACGAGGCCAGGACGGCTTTTCAGGCGGTGGTCAAATCCGGCCCCGAATCGAGATTCGNNGGCGTGATGGCCCAGACGAAACTGATTGAACTGAAACGCGTAAAATGACGAGAGGATGTTCAGGTACCGATCATGAGTTCGAAGAAACAATCGAGAATGAATGACATACAGAGCAAAAAGAAAAAAAAGGGTGTCCGGATCGTGGTTCTATCGTTGCTGATCACGTGCGTGGTGGGATTCCTGATCTTTTTCTTTCTGACGCTTTTTGATTCCGTGTATCCTCCCGTTGGCGGCAAGCAGGCCAGAGAAAAAAGCCGTGAAAAGCTGCATGTGACGCTTTATTTCTCGGATGCCAACGAACGTTTTTTATTGCCGGAGAAGAGGTATGTCCCAAAAGATGTCAGTCCCGAGTTGCAGGCTCACGAAATCGTGAAAGCCCTGATCGAAGGATCGAAGACGGGCCTGATCAACACCTTCCCGGATAAGACGGAGCTGCTGAAAATCAGGATGGAGGGGCCGGAAACGGCGCTGGTCAGTTTCGGGCACAATCTGGTGGAGAACCATCCGGGGGGAAGCGCCAGCGAGATGGCGACGATCTACTCACTGACAAACACATTGATCGTCAATATGCCGGAAATCAAGAAGGTGAAAATCCTGATCGACGGAAAAGAGCAGGACTCCATTCGTGGCCATGTCAGCATCCGGAGCGCATTCAACTTCAACGAGGAATTGATCGCACCGGGCGCCAAGGAAGGGTGAGGCTGGGAGAAACAAGTGGCGTCGAAATCGAAACTGTCCAGAACCAGAAATATTGGAATCGTTGCCCACATCGATGCGGGTAAGACCACCGTCACCGAACGGATCCTGTTTTACACCGGCAAATCCTACAAGATGGGAGAGGTCCATGACGGCGAAGCCGTGATGGATTGGATGCCGCAGGAGCAGGAGCGGGGAATCACGATCACGTCGGCGGTGACCACCTGCTCCTGGCTGAACCACGAGATTCATATCATTGATACACCCGGGCACGTGGATTTTACCATCGAAGTGGAAAGGTGTCTTCGCGTTCTCGATGGGGCCGTGGTCGTCTTTTGCGCCGTCGGCGGCGTTGAGCCGCAGTCTGAAACCGTCTGGCACCAGGCCGACAAGTATCAGGTGCCCAAGATCGCTTTTATCAACAAGATGGATCGGGTGGGCGCCGATTACTTCGCCGCGATTCGCATGATGTCGGAAAGGTTCAATTCCAAACCATTGCCGGTGCAAATTCCCTGGGGTGAGGGAGAGAACTTCAACGGCGTCGTCGACCTGATTCGCCAGAAGCTGCTGACCTGGGATCCTTCGACACTGGGAGTGTCCTATGCGCTTTCCGAGATTCCCGAGGAAATCAAACCCCAGATGGATGCCTACCGCGAGGAAATGCTGGAAAGGCTGGCCGAACGGGATGACGATTTCGCGGATCGATACCTGGAGGGCGTGTCTNNTGGAGGCCGTCCGGAAGGCAACCCTTTCGCTGAAAGCCGTCCCCGTGATGTGCGGGTCGGCACTCCGAAACAAGGGTGTTCAGCCTGTTCTTGATGCGGTGGTGGCCTACCTGCCGTCGCCGGAGGATGTCCCGCCCGTCAAGGGGATCCATCCCCTGACCAAGGCGGAGGAGACGCGCATCAGCAGCAATCAGGAAGCGCTTGCCGCGCTGGCATTCAAGATCATGCAGGAAGAAGGCCGCAAGATGACATACCTGAGAATCTATTCGGGACAAATCAAGGCCGGCGGCGAGATTTACAATGCGAGCAAGCGGAAAAGAGAAAAAGTGGCCAGACTTCTGAAAATGCATGCCAACAAGAGGGAGCGGGTCGATCAGGCCTTTGCCGGTGAGATCATCGCCGTCATGGGGCTCAAGGAGACCGGAACGGGCGACACGATATGCGAGGAATCCCGACCCATTCTTCTGGAGCCGATCGAATTTTACGATCCCGTAATCAGTCAGGCCATCGAGGCCAAGACCCCCGCCGACCAGGAAAAGCTCACCCTGGCCCTTGCCAAATTCATGGAAGAGGATCCCACCATCAAAGTCAAGTATGAGGACGAGACGGCGCAAACCGTCATATCCGGCATGGGTGAGCTTCATCTCGAGATCATCATGGACCGGCTCCTCCGTGAGTTCAACACCCATGTCAACATCGGAAAGCCCCGGGTGGTCTACCGTGAGACCATACAGAAAAAAATTGAGATTGAAAGGCGTTTCGAAAAAGAGCTGGGTGAGAAGAAGCACTTTGGACATGTCCGGCTGATCCTGGAACCCCTGGAAAGGGGCAACGGCGTTGATTTCGTCCGTCAGATGGACGGAGATCCGATTCCGGAGGAATACCTTGCTGCCGTTGAGGAAGGAATTCATGAGGCTGCCCTGAGCGGCTGCCTGTCGGGCTACCCGCTGGTCGACATTCGGGTCCGGCTGGTCGGCGGTTCCTATCGAGAGGGNNAAGGACGGGTGCGCCCAAGCCGAACCGGTCCAGCTGGAACCCATCATGGACGTTGACGTGATCACCCCCAGTGAATTCATGGGGGACGTGATCGGAGACATTCATGCACGGCGTGGTGAAATTCAAGCGGTGACGCCAAAGGGGTCGATCAGCGAAATCAGGGCCAGAGTGCCTTTGAGGGCGCTATTCGGGTATTCAACGGACCTCCGTTCGGCAACCCAGGGCCGGGCCGTTTTCTCGATGCAGTTTTTCCGGTTCGACAAATCCTGATGCACACGCCACCGGATGGCGTTACAACCCGGTCAAGACCGAACCGCATTTTCCTCGAATTTACTCCTGCAACACCCAGCAAAAGGATCGTGCCGATGCCTTCCCGCATGACGAAGACGACAAAGACCGCCCCCGGAAGCGGCCTGCCGATGCTTGACAAAGACNNGTTTTGACCGCGGCATCATCCGCCTCTTTGATGACGAGAAGCGTCTTCTGATCGCAAAAGTCGTCAAAAATTACAGTCCCGAGGAGGCTGAAAGGGCCTTTGCCGTTGCCCTGGACCTGAATGGCCATGACTGCCTGGCTGTAAAAGTGGCCAAATCCGGGCAGTATCTCGCCATCGAAGATGCGTCCTCGGATCCAAGAATCACCGAAACGGACCGGATGCTGACCAAACTATCCTATCAAGGTTCCATTTTTTGCGCACCCCTCAAGGCGGGTGAGGAGGTAGTGGGAACGCTGGCGGCGTGGTGCGAGGCAGAGTCGAGATTTTTCCCCGAGCAGATCAACCTGTTTCAAACCTTTGCCAGTCAGATCAGCATCCTGATTCACAATGCAAGGCTCTTCGAGGCCAATTCCGAAAAAATCAGACAGATGACGGTGTTGCAGGAGGCCGTCTCGGAAATGAACTCCAGCTATGTGCTGGACAACCGGATTCTCGATATTATTTCGCAGGCCGCCCTGAAGATTGCCGGCGCCGATCGCGTGCTGGTTTACTTTCTGGATATGCAGAAGAATCAGTGCTTCATTTATGACGGGAAAGAGATCTTCATCGGCGACAGGGAAACACTGGATAACAGGATTGAACGAAGCATCATCAAAAAGGCCATGGAACAGAATGCCCATGTGGTTCAGGGTGCTTCCGGCGAGCGGTACGGCAGAGAACTCTTTGATGACTATCCGTCTGAAATGGCCCTGCCGCTGCGCATCAAAGAAAAGTTTCAGGGAGCCATGTATCTATCTAAAAAATCAGGTATATTTACGATGGAACGGATCCACATTCTGGACATTCTCTGCAGAAATGCCGTAACGGCCTACGACAATGCCATCATGCATTCCATGCTTTCCATGGAAGCCAGGGCGTTGAAAACGGAAGTGGAGAAGCTCAAAAAAAGGGAGGACATGATCCTCGGCTTTCATGATATTCTCGGCCGGTCCGAAAAGATGAAGGATATTTTCCGGCTCATCGAGAATGTGGCGGGCCACAACACCAATGTACTGGTTCAGGGCGAAAGCGGCACCGGAAAGGAGCTGATTGCACGGGCCATTCACCGTCAGAGCAGCCGGCATGCCAGATCCCTGGTGGACGTGAACTGTGCGGCCATACCGGGAACCCTCCTGGAAAGTGAGCTGTTCGGATATGAGGCCGGGGCGTTCACCGATGCCCGAAAAAGNNGGCGGTTGGGAGGAACGGAAAATGTGCCGATTGACGTCCGTTTCATCTTCGCCACGAACAAGGACATCAGCCGTATGGTCGCGGAAGGATCGTTTCGCGAAGATCTCTTCTATCGCATCAGTGTCGTGCCGATTCTCATTCCTCCCCTTCGTGAAAGACCGGAGGACATCATGCTGCTCGCCCAGCACTATGTTGAAGAGTTCAATAAAAAACTCATGAAACAGGTCAGGGGATTCAGCGAGGATGCCGAACAGGTCCTGAAGCATTATCCCTGGCCGGGCAATGTCCGCGAGCTGAAAAATATCATTGAACGCGTCATGATTCTGAAACGGACGGGAACAACCATCCGGGCCGAAAACCTGCCCGCCGAAATGAAGTCGATGATTCATTCGGAGAGTGCAACACGCCTTTCTGTGGCATTTCCAGACTTTTCATCGGATTCTGTCAACTACGACCGGGTCACGATCAAAATGACGCATCAGATCAAGCGTCAGATGCTGGCGCATGCCCTGGAGGTGCATCGGGGGAATAAAACAAAAGCAGCCAGGATGCTGAACATTTCTCGATACAAACTCATTCGTGAATTGAGTAAGACAGTAGAAGAGGGGCAATAGCAGGCCATTTACATAACCGTGCGATAAGTGAACGTAGCGTGCAAATCGTGAACGCTTGCTGGAGTAACTCTGATCGCCACTTTCCCTGATTCCTCAGTTAGAGTGTGCGCTATTCGCACATTAATTCCAAAAGCGAATCGCTCTCACGCAGCGCCATCGGACGCGGCATTCGATCATCATCATAAAGAAACATTCATATAATCAGATAATTACACCAGGTCATCCAATCCGTTTCCTGAGATTGTTTCAACTGGCATTGATATTGCAATACTTTATAGAAAAATCTGATCGTCAAAGCAAAAAAGGCAATATCGCTGGAACAGCGGCACGGATGGAGAAACCAGATCAGGATAAAACAGCGCAGTCTGAGAATTGTAACGGGAGTTCAATAGAACGGAAATCAGAACGGGTCAGCGAGTATCATTTTTTCATAAAAAGAGACAAACACAGCGGAAATCAGGAGGTCAGCGGTAAAGAGGCCGATGTCGGTGAGAAAAAAGAAAGCGAAAAAGATCGAAGCGTTGCCTTTTTTCTTTCCGAATCATGAGTTTGTAGTTTGATTATTTAGCAAAGCCGGCGGGTGGTTTTTTTCCCTCCTTTCCGCCCGCCGGCCCCCCCTTGATGAAAGTCTGGAAGGGCTGGCGGCAGAAAGCTCCTTTCAGTCAACATAGTGTGGTGGATGGTTTCCAGATTCCCTCCTTTTCCATCCACCACATTTTTTTGCTTTTTGGAGAATCATGCCAAACACTCCCATGACCGCTGCTGGACCCGCTATTGACAGGTACAGAGTATCGATTTTCTACACATTGAACCGGAAAAGGACGATGTCCCCGTCCTCGATGATGTAATCCTTTCCCTCCGAGCGGAGCACACCTTTCTCTTTTGCCTGATTCAGCCCCCCGTGGTGCACAAAATCCTTAAAATGAAGGATTTCTGCGCGAATAAAGCCCTTTTCCATGTCGCTGTGTATCTTTCCCGCCGCTTTTGGCGCCTTTGTTCCCTTTTGAATGGTCCAAGCCCGGAGTTCGGGGCCGACGGTCGTGTAGAACGTGATCAGACCCAGGATCCCGTAGCCGAAGCGGATCAATTGATGAAGTCCTGATTCCTTCAGCCCCAGGTCCTCCAGAAATTCCCGGCGTTCCTCCGGCGAGAGTGAAGCGATTTCCGCCTCCATGTCTCCGCAGATGACGATAACCTTTGCGCCCTCTTTTTCCGCGAACGTCTCGACCTGTTGAATATAGCCGCTCTTGCCCTTCAGGACGGCTTCGCTGACATTGGCAACATACAATGCTTTCTTCGATGTCAGCAGATTCAACTCGTCAATGACATCCTGGTTCTCCCCATCGTCGACATTTCTCGCCGCGATGCCCCTTCCCAGCGCATCTTGATATCGGGCATAGGCATCGAGCGCCCTCCGCAGGGACTTGTCCCCCGTTTTGAGAAGCCGTTGCGTTTTTTCCATGCGCTTTTCCAGCGTTTCCAGGTCGGCCAACAGCAATTCCGTATTGATGATTTCCATATCCCGAACGGGATCGATCGCGCCGTTCATATGAACGATGTCGGGATCGTCGAAGCAGCGCACGATGTGCAGGAGCGCATCCACTTCGCGGATATGCCCGAGAAACCGGTTGCCGAGGCCTTCTCCGTGGCTGGCTCCTTTGACCAGGCCCGCGATGTCGAGAAATTCCATGGTGGTGTGTGTCGTTTTCGGGGGATGTAGGATCGATGCGATTTTTTCGAGCCTTTCATCCGGAACGGCAACCATGCCGATGTTGGGGTCGATCGTGCAGAAGGGATAATTGGCCACCTCGGCGCCGGCGGCCGTCAGGGCGTTGAAAATGGTCGATTTACCAACATTGGGGAGACCGATGATGCCGCAGCGAAAGCCCATATTGCCCTCCTTGATCCCTGGAAAGATGGCTTTACGCTAAGGATATTTGGACATGCTGTCAAGTCAAAAGGGGCAGTTAAAAAGGGGGACTCAGGTTCTGATATGAAATAAGGCGAAGCAGTTTGCAACGCTGAAAAAGCGACTTCAGCTTTTCCAGGAATTCACGCAGGAATAAAAAAACGCCCCCGGTTCGGGGGCGTTTTTTGTGGGTCGGGTCCTGTGTGGGCCAGACCGGATTTTAACTTATTTTTCCAGCTCTACCGGGATTCTCATGGAATAGAAAGAGCGATAGACGAAGATCAGGGCGATCAGGAAGAACACTGTCGCCAAGCCCAACTTCATTCCCGTGTTGGTCATCGTGACGGCGATCTCGACGGCAAGCAGACCGAACAGCGTGGTGAATTTGATGATCGGGTTCATGGAGACCGAAGAGGTGTCCTTGAAGGGATCGCCGACCGTGTCGCCGACGACGGTCGCTTCATGGAGCGGGGTGTTCTTCTGCTTCAGGTCAACCTCAACGATCTTCTTGCCGTTGTCCCAGCAGCCACCGGCATTTGCCATGAAGATGGCCTGGAACAGGCCGAAGAAGGCAATCCCGATCAGATAGCCGATGAAGAAGTAGGGGTTGAAAAAGGCCAGACCCAGGGCCATGAAGAAGATGACGATGAAAATATTGATCATCCCCTTCTGGGCATAGACGGTGCAGATCCGCACGACTTCCTTGCTGTCCTCGATCGAGGCCTCGGCCTTGTCGAGATTGATGTTCTCCTTGATGAACACGACTGCCTGGTAGGAACCGGTTACAACGGCCTGGATCGAAGCGCCGGTGAACCAGTAGATGACGCAGCCGCCCATGAGCAGACCGAGGATGATCTCCGGCTGGACGAGGCTGAGCTTCGCGATGACATTTCCGAACATCTTCTCCAGGAGGATGATGATGCCGAAGACCATGGTGGTCGCGCCGACGACGGCTGTCCCGATGAGCACCGGTTTCGCCGTGGCCTTGAAGGTGTTGCCCGCGCCGTCTCCGGATTCGAGGAAGTGCTTCGACTGTTCGAAATCGGGAACGTTGCCGAAGTGCTTTTTCACGACCTCCTTGGCGTCGGGGCGGGACTCGATCATGGAAAGCTCATAGATGGACTGGGCGTTGTCGGAAACGGGCCCGAAACTGTCCA
>MTKX01007079.1_pt2 | contig 10193 bp, 9 predicted proteins | sample 1042771 | NCBI WGS metagenome assembly MTKX01 (sample SAMN06212183, study PRJNA360534) | anaerobic digester metagenome | biome: Wastewater treatment plant; material: sludge; isolation source: anaerobic digester fed with sludge from wastewater treatment plant | place: Denmark: WWTP Randers ... | reverse complement strand
TTTTCACTGCCACTGAAGAACGTGGTAAGGGTAAACGGACGGGACTACAGTGTCGAACTTCGCGAAGACGAGAAATACGGAGTGCACGTGCTATGGAAGAACAGGCGCTACCCCGTGGAGATAGTGCGGACGAAGCAGAACAGGTATGAGATCCTCTTCAATGACATCAGCCACACGTTCACAGTTGAGACTCCCGTTTCAATGCAGAGAAAAAAGGCCCTGGGAACTGCAAGGGAGAAAAGCACGACCCTGATTGTAAGGGCACCCATGCCCGGAAGGATAATTGACGTGCTTGTCCGCGAAGGCGCCGAGGTGGTACGCGGAGAAGCTCTTGTGATACTCGAAGCCATGAAAATGCAGAACGAGATTCAGTCGGTTGTCAGCGGGACTGTCGTCAGGATCGGAGTCAGATCAGGCCAGAACGTGATGAAGGATGATATCCTGGCGGAGATAAAAGTCAGATAGCCGCCATGGCGTTGCCCGGTGTCAGAATTTCATGCCTTAGGTGCATTCTTAAGGGTTGCCACCAGGAAATTCCAGAACTTGCCGACCGATTCGATTTCCACCTTCTCGTCAGGACTGTGCGGGTGGCGGATAGTCGGGCCAAAGCTGATTGAGTCAAGCTTCGGATAGACACCCATGATTATACCGCACTCAAGGCCTGCATGAATGGCTTTTATCTCGGGCACCCTGCCATAGAGCTTATTGTAGGTGTCCTTCATGGCACTGAGGATGGCGCTGTTCATATCAGGTTTCCATCCCGGGTAGCTTCCCGAGAGTTCAACCTCGCAGCCTGCAAGCTGAAAGCCTGCAGCGATCTTCCATGCCGTGGCTTCCTTGGCAGACTCAACAGAGCTTCTGCAGAGGCAGAAAGCCTCGAACTTGCCGTTTCCTATCCTCACTATGGAGAGGTTATTTGATGTCTCAACCACACCCGGCATGCTGGCGCTCATCCGCTGAACGCCATTGGGGCATACGAACACTCCCCTGATGATGCGGTACTGGTCTGCTTCATTCATCACCTTCGCAGGTTCATCGGCAACCTTGAAAATCAGCTTGATGTCAGGATCAACTTCCTTGAATTCAGCTACGTACATCTTTTCATAACCCTTCATGAATTTCTCGAACTGGGCTTTTTTAATGGAAGGCACAACAATTGTTGCGAATGACTCCCTGGGGATGGCATTTCGCAGGTCACCACCGCTGTATTCGGCTATGCGCATTCCGAAGTCGCACTCAGCCTGCTGGAAAAACCTGAACATAAGTTTGTTGGCGTTAGCCTTGCCAAGATTGATGTCAAGCCCTGAGTGACCGCCCCTGAGTCCCTTAAGGCTCAGTTTATAGGCCGTCATTCCCTGTGGCGTCTTCTCCTGCTTGTAGCTGCGCGTTGCTCCTACGTCAACGCCGCCTGCGCATCCCACATAAAGTTCGCCCTCATCCTCCGAGTCCATATTCAGAAGTATCTCTCCCTTGAGCATGCCCTTCTTCAGGTTCTTCGCACCTGTCATTCCGGTTTCTTCATCAACANNTTCGTCAACCGTGAAGAGTGCCTCAAGCGGGCCGTGGGTCAGTTTGGGGTCAGTCATCACCGCCATGGCGGCAGCTACTCCCATTCCGTTGTCAGCGCCAAGGGTTGTCCCTTTTGCCTTGACCCATCCCTTGTCAATCCAGGTCTCAATGGGATCTTTCTCAAAATCAAATTTCTTGTCGGCATTCTTCTGCGGCACCATGTCAATATGAGCCTGAAGGACAATTCCCTTGCGGTTCTCCATCCCCTTTGTGGCCGGTTTTCTGAAGACGACGTTTCCGGTTTTGTCAACGATGGTCTCAAGGCCGTGTTCCTGCCCGAACTTCTTCATGAATTCCGTCATCCTGTGCTCCTTCTTGGACGGACGCGGGATCTGTGTTATTTCATAGAAATATTTCCACAGAAGCTTTGGTTCAAGATTTTTAATTTCACTCATAACTATTTCTGTTTTTGATTATTCTTTTACAATGTTTGGCATCTCGAGCCCGTAGCCCTTCTTTCTGTCTTCTGCCTTCAGCAGGAAGCCAAAGAGTATGGCCAGAATTCCGAGTGAGGTGAAGATCATCATCGGGACCTGGTAGTTGTAGGTAGGCACTGAGATACCGTCAATCATGCGTGAACCCGTAATGCAGTATTTGTCAAGAACCCAGCCAATAAGCATCGGGACACCCATGAGGCCCCAGTTCTGGACCCAGAAGATAAGAGCATACGCCGTCCCCAACTGCTTCATGGGTATTATCTTGGGTACTGATGGCCACATGGCTGAAGGCACAAGGGAAAAACCAATCCCGAGGATAATTATCAGCAGTACTGCCTGCCAGGGTTGATTGAACATAGGTATTGAGAACATGGCATGAACGAAGATCAGGAGCACAGCGCCGATGATCATGATTGTGGCTCCCTTTCCTTTCCTGTCATACAGGTTGCCGAAGAAAGGGGTCAGCACCATTGTTCCCAGAGGCAGTAAAGATGGTATAATCCCCGCAGTTTCCGGATCAACCCCGAACTTGTTTACCATCAGGTCAGATGCATATTTGAGGAACGGAAATACAGCCGAGTAGAAGAGTACGCACAGAATGGCAATAAACCACCAGCCCCTGTTTCTGAGGATGAATCCGATATCCTTAAGCTGGAAGCTCTCCTCCGCCTCTTTGACCATCCCTTTGTCTGCCTCGGCGATTGATGCGTCAAGCTTCTTATCCATACCGCAGTAGATAAAGAACGCTATCATGCCTATGCAGAGCAGAATAAGGGCCATAAGAATCGGCATGGATACGTGTCCGAGAGCCTTGGCTATGGGGGCTGAAGTCTGAAGTGCAAGCATGGTGCCGAGCCTGGCTGTTGCCATTTCAAGGCCCATTGCAAGTGCCAGTTCCTTACCCCTGAACCACTTCACAATGATTTTGGAAACTGTAATACCTGCTGTCTCAACCCCTACTCCGAAGAGCGCAAAACCAAGGCTGGCAACCAGTACCTGCGTCTTCATCCCGAAAAGAATCTGTCCGTCCAGCATATTGGTTGATACAGCCCAGTACTTGATTGCCGTACCGATGACCATCAACAGTGTTGCCATCTTCCCCGTGAAACGTACACCCATCTTGTCAAGGATGATACCCCCGAGGATGAGCATGAGCAGGAAGACATTGAACCAGCCGTAAGCACCTGTAAACGTTCCGTATTCGCTGCTTGACCATGACAACTGCTGCTCGAGCATCGTCTTAAGGGGAGCCATCACGTCCGTCAGGTAATAACCGCAGAGCATAGTAAATGCCACAACCGCAAGGGCAGTCCATCTCGCCGCCTTCGATTCAGCAAGGGTCTTTCTGATTTTTTCCATTTTAATATTTCGAGTTTAACATAGAATACATGGTCTGTAAATGTATAAAAAATTAGTTCCAATAATTGCGTCAAAAAACATGGACCTGAACTTTGTGGCATTATTTTGGTTATTGGACTGAAAGACTAATTTTGTGCAATTATCGTTAAATTGTTCAACCGGATATAATTAATGATCTATATGAAGAAACTGATTTTTGTAATGTTACTGGCTTCAGCCGGGCTTGCTGTTTCCGCACAGGAACCGGCAGTGAAGTGGTATTCGATAGAGGAAGCTGTAGCCCTGGCAAAAACAAGCCCCAGGCCAATCTTCGTTGACGCGTACACCGACTGGTGCGGCTGGTGCAAGAAACTCGACAAGGATACTTTTTCAAATCCTGTGATCGCCGAGATACTCAATAATAAATACTATGCGGTGAAATTCGATGCCGAAGGCAAGGAACCTGTCACCTTCCAGGGCAGGAAATTCGTCAATGACGGAAGCCTTGGCAAGACTCATCAGCTAGCCTACGCTCTCCTGCAGGGGAAACTCGGTTACCCGACCGTGGTGTTTCTTACCGCCAGCAGTGAACTTATCACTCCTGTGTCAGGGTATAAAACCCCCGCTCAGATCGAACCGATGCTCAGCTACTTCGCCGTCACCAGCTGGCAGAAACAGAGCTATGATGATTTCCTGAAGACCTTCCAGGGAAGAGTGCAGTAATTTACCTGTGCCTTTTCTGAAGGTGTACCTTAGCCGGACACAAACCTGACATAAAGAACACAACAGCGCCATGATCCCTGAATTAGCCCAGTCGCCTTACCAGATCACCCCGCAACTGGAAGACGCAATGAGCACTACCGTCAAATACCTCGGAAGAAAGGTTAAGCCCTCTTCCTCCATGCTCGATGTGGGTCAGAAAAATCCCCTGACCGAACTGCTCGAAAAAGGGGACATGAAGCTGAAGATTACAAACACGGAAGGTGACCTGGATGTATTCACACTTCATGACACCAATATTTACGACTATATTCTATACAGTCATACTATTGAGCATCAGTTTAATCCACTTCACACCCTTCTGGAACTGAAAAAGGTGATGTCAGATAAAACGCTGATGTTCATAATACTGCCGCGAAGAGGAAAACTCCTGTGGTGCAAGGGCCATTTCCACGAAATTGATGACTACAGGATGAAGCTGCTGCTTGAGCGGGCAGGACTTGATGTTGTAAGCCTTGAACTGCACAAGGCATGGAGACCGTGGTATTTTTACCTCACCGGTTTCAAACCCATCATGAGATTGTTTTTGGAGTACAACGCTTACTATGAGGTCAGACTGCACAGATAATCTCACGGAAGCAATTGACTTGATACTATTCTCTGCGGAACTAACCGCGTCTGTCTTTTAACTTTGATGGGGAACAAGATCCTATATATTTTCCCGGAAAGTTCAACTTTCATCAGAAAGGATATCGGCTTTCTGTCAATCCATTACAGGGTTATAACCCCTGAACACGACTGGAAAATAAAAAGCCAGGTTCCGCTGAATTTTATCAGGCAGTTTTTCTTTCTCTGCCGGAATCTCCGCGGTTCCGGAGCTGTATTCGTAATGTTCGGTGGATACTGGTCATTCCTTCCGGCACTGACGGGAAAGATCACCGGGATACCCGTATATATCATTCCCGGGGGAACCGACTGCGTCTCATTTCCCTCGCTTAACTACGGCAGCCTGAGGAAACCTGTGATGCGAACCTTCATCAGATGGTCATTTCAGCTCTGCACGAAGCTGCTGCCGGTTGATGAGTCACTTGTGCTCTCCGGATACACTTACCTGCCTGACGCTGATTACCCGAAGCAGGGATTCATGTACTTCTTCCCCCGGCTCAGGACCCCTTACCGCGTTGTTCACAACGGCTTCGACCCGGATTTCTTCAGCACTGACCCGGCAGCAAAGAGGGCTGACAGCTTCATTGCGGTTGCCCCGGTGAGCAATATGACGCGGGTCAGGGTGAAGGGCGTTGACCTGGTCATCCATCTGGCCAGGAGATTCACCGGCTGCACCTTTACCCTGGTAGGCGTTGCTGACGATGTTATCAGGGCTCTCTCCCCCCTGCCTTCTAACCTTGTAGTCTATCCCTGGCTGCCAAAAGAGAAATTCATAGGCCTGCTTGCCGGGAGCCGCTTCGTTCTCCAGCTGTCCGTCTCGGAAGGATTCCCGAATGCACTCTGTGAAGCCATGCTTTGCCACTGCATCCCGGTGGGTTCTGCCGTGGGAGCCATACCTTCAATTATAGGTGATACCGGATTTGTGATTGCCAGCCCCGAAAGGAAGTACCTCGAAAAGAGATTCGAAGTGATACTGGGCACAGAATCCGGGGAGCAGAACCGGCTTGGCATCATGGCACGCAACAGGATAGCAGAGATGTATCACATATCCCGCAGGGAAAAAGCTTTCCTCGAAATCCTTGATGAAATCCCGGGCTGAGGGGAAGGTAATTCTCCCTCCGCTACCTCCCGNNACCTCCCGAGAATGTAATTTGCAGGAAGTGTCACCAGGCTGCCGTACTGGTAGATCAGCCTCCGGGCAGTACAGAGATTCTCCCCGGCAAGAGAAACGTTTATCTCCGCCACGTCCGGCACCCTGTAATACAACATGTCAGCTGCATTGGCCTGTTTCTGCGGGGAGGCGGGTCTCACAACCATATTCAGCTCCCTGGTCTTGCCTGAAGGGGTAATCTCCATCAGTACCGGTTCTCCGGGACCGTCTGCAGAGGTATTTACCCCTGCTGTCTCAGAGAAGGTGAAAATGGTGGTCTTCCTGCCAGCCATCTCCGGGTCGGGAGTGACCCAGATCCGGAAGTGCCTCGTCTCAGTGAGGCTCTTGCCGGCAAACAGCGCCATATACTCCCTCTCGAGCCTGTTTATCTCATCAAGCGCGGCTCCGTCCTGCGGGAAGACATTTGTTTCCCCGGTCAGGATCATATGCCTCCCCTCGCGCAGCTCGAGCAACCTGTCGGCAGCTTCACGGGCCTCTTCCGCCACTGACATTCCCTTTTTCTTCTGAACAAGGTAAGGCACCCTTATGAAAGCAGTGTCAACCTTCACCAGGCGGTATGCAGTGTCAGTCTTGGTAGCAACATACTCATAGGCTCCCCTGTCAGGGAAGAGCACTCCCGCATAATCAGGGCCTCCATGCTGTTCCGAATGCGTCGTACGGCTGTACACGTCAGGATTGATGTCAAGCACCAGGCCGCTCTTCCTCAGAGCCAGCATGTTTGTCTGCATCAGGGCAGTCCCCTGAATAATATAGAACTGTGACGGGTCAAGCTCTTCCACGGCACTCAGTCTTACACCGGCCAGGGTCCATTTCTCGGTCTGTACGGTAATGACATTGTCCAGGCCAATCAGCTCAGATGCATACCCGGCATAGGGGCCGGGCACCTCTGTACGTTTTTCAGCTAAAATATCAAGCTCGAAAACAGTCATCGGCAGCGCGTAGACCAGGCATCCGTCTGTAACGGTGGTCTTGTTGCCGAGCGGACCAGCCACAGTGTCACCCGGGGATTTTCCGCTGAACACCGAGCAGCCTGCAATCGTCAGGGTAAGGGCAGCAAGAAGTATTACAGTCTGTTTTTTCATCTCAACCATTAAAGATAAACGTTGAAGTTGTTAAAGTTTGTCTCCCGGAAGGCCCTCCCGATATTCATCAGGATGTCACCCGCTATCACCGACTCCTCTGAATGGATCCGCAGGGCTATGTCGCCTGCAAGGCCATGCAGATATACACCTGTCACTGCAGCGCCGGAGGGGTCATATCCCTGTGCCAGCAGGGAAGTGATCATCCCCGTGAGCACATCGCCGCTGCCGCCTGTGGCCATTCCCGGATTGCCGGTACTGTTGAAGAAGACCCTTCCGTCAGGCAGAGCAACGGAAGTGTGTGCTCCCTTGAGAACCACAACGCACCGGTGCCTTACGGCGAAGTCTTTTTGTTCCTGCATGAGCCTGAAGTCAGTGCTCTCTGTACCCGTCAGCCTGCGGAATTCCCCGGGGTGGGGTGTCAGTACAGTCTCCGGGGGGAGCAGGTCAAGCCACTCCCTGTTCTGTGCCAGGATGTTCAGGGCATCTGCATCCAGTACCAGCGGTACGGATATGTTCTTAAGCAGATCCTTAAGAACGGAAACTGTATCAGGGTCAGTGCCCAGTCCGGGGCCGGCACCAATGGCATCATACGGTCCCAGGTCAGGCAATACCGTCACGTTTCCCGTTCCGCTGTCAGGCGATACCATGGCTTCAGGGAGGGCCGCCTGGAGAGCCAGCACTGCTGAGGATGGAGTGTGAACAGTAACCAGCCCTGCACCGGTGCGAAGTGCTGCCCCGGCTGAGAGCGTGGCGGCTCCTGCCTTGCCATAGCTGCCGGCAATCAGCAGAACGTGACCAAAAACCCCCTTGTGATCAAACTTGTTTCTCTCCTTGATCATCGGCCTGACGGTTTCGCGCAGGACATAATGATAAGGAGTGTTCATCGACGATATGGTATCAGCATGAAGCCCGATGTCCGTCACCTCCCATTCACCCGTGTAATCACTGTTTCCGGCGAACATGAAAGAGAGCTTCGGGAACTGGAAAGTGAGCGTTTTTGAGGCCCTGACAATACTGTCCCTGTCTGAAGCCTGATTATCCTCGCAGAAAAGTCCCGAGGGGACATCAACCGAAATTACAAATGCACCTGTTTCGTTTATGCGTCGTATCACTCCTGCAGCAACCCCTGAAGGGGATTTACGCAGACCGGTGCCAAAGATTGCATCTATGATCACCTCGTCACGCCCGATTGCCGGCACCTGTCCGGGATCGGCAATGGTTAAGGGAATTACGCCGCTGCGCTCCAGGCGTTCGGCATTCAGACTGAACTCACTGCTGCGGGCTGCGCCTGTCTCAACAACAAATACCCTTACTGCGTAGCCGTCCTCATGCATCAGCCTGGCCAGGACAAGTCCGTCGCCGCCGTTGTTACCAGGCCCTGCAAATACATTGATCTTCCGCTCCGGGGCCACAATGTCCTTTACCTGCTGGAAAAGAGTCGTGGCAGCACGCTCCATAAGTCCCGCAGGAGTGACAGGCTCAAGTCTGACGGTGGCAGCATCTATTTCCCGGATTTCCGCTGATGTGAATATCTTCATGGTGTACCGCTTGCTGATGTGGTTACAAATGTAAAAATATAGACAATGCAAAAATATCTTCCTTGTGATTTAATTCAATCACTGTTATTTGAAAAGATTAATATATTTGTCACCGTCAGAAAGAACTAAACCAACTAATACAGAAAACTATGCTCAAGAATCATCCAAAAGGGCTACTTGTTGCCTTCTTCGCGAACATGGGTGAGCGGTTCGGCTTTTACACCATGATGGCGATTCTTGTGCTTTTCCTGCAGGCCAAATACGGTCTGGCAGCGGAAAAGGCAGGAGACATTTACAGCTGGTTCTATTTTGCCATCTATGCGCTCGCCCTGGTGGGCGGTATACTGGCAGACTCAACACGGAAATACAAGACGGTGATTCTGTTCGGAATCATCATCATGTTTGCGGGGTATTTACTGATGGCTGTTCCCGGCATGCCGCTCACATTCACGGTCATTGCCCTCTTCACCATCGCCTTCGGTAACGGCCTCTTCAAGGGAAACCTCCAGGCTGTTGTGGGCCAGATGTATGACAACCCGCAGTATTCAAAGCTGAGGGACACGGCATTCATGATTTTCTACATGGGTATCAACGTAGGCGCCTTCTTCGCGCCGTTTGCCGCAAACGGCGTCAGAAACTGGTGGCTTAAGACCAACGGATTTGCTCATGACGGCAGCCTTCCTGCACTGTGTCACCAGTTTGCCGGCGGCCAGATTACCGACCCCGCAAAGCTGCAGGAGTTCCAGACCCTCGCTGACAAGGTAAACCTTGCCGGACCCGTCTCTGACCTCGGAGCATTCGCAGACAGCTATCTCGATGTCTTTTCGAGAGGTTACAACTATGCTTTCGGAATTGCAGCAGTAGCAATGGTGATATCTCTGCTCGTCTATATAACCTTCAACAAGCTTCTTCCCAACAAGGAAAAACCTGTCAAGGCATCGGCTGACTCTGCCAACACCCTTGAGTTTGAAGTCAGGCCCCTTATTTATGCTGCCATTGCGATGGCGATCTTCGCATTTGGGCTTCAGTTCCTCGTAGGATGGGCGTCAGGTCTTGCTTTCGGGCTGTTCGCAGGATTCGTAACTTGGATCCTGACAACGGCTAAGAAGGACGAATATGCCCGTGTCTCTTCCCTTATCCTTGTATTCGTGGTGGTGATCTTTTTCTGGATGTCATTCCACCAGAACGGTCTTACGCTGACACTATTTGCAAGGGACTACACCGCGAAGCAGGTGGGACCATTTACGAACCTCTTCTTTACCCTGCCCTCAATGCTTGCCGTTATAGGCTCAATCGCCGGCCTGGTGATGCTGGTCAGGAAGAACATGACAGGCACCGCAAGGATTATCGGAGGCGCCCTGTTTGTGTGCGCAATGGTTGCCGCATATCTTTTTGTGACAAAGGCAGATGCCCTGAATTCAATCGAGCCTGAGGTGTTCCAGTCATTCAATCCGCTGTTCATCGTGGCCCTTACCTTCCCTGTAATGGGTGTCTTCGCATGGCTTAACAAGAAAAACATTGAGCCTTCAACACCCAAAAAGATAGGTATCGGTATGCTTATCGCAGCCGTGGGATTCGTGGTTGTCCTCCTTTCGTCAGTCAAACTGCCGTCACCGGCATCACTTGAAGGATCTCCAGTTGCCGAGGCTCTCAGGGTAACCCCTTACTGGCT
>MTKX01007716.1_pt1 | contig 10194 bp, 11 predicted proteins | sample 1042771 | NCBI WGS metagenome assembly MTKX01 (sample SAMN06212183, study PRJNA360534) | anaerobic digester metagenome | biome: Wastewater treatment plant; material: sludge; isolation source: anaerobic digester fed with sludge from wastewater treatment plant | place: Denmark: WWTP Randers ... | reverse complement strand
TTTCAATGCCCCGGTTGATGGGACCCGGATGCATGACCAGCACATCATCCTTGGCCAGACGGATGTTCCTCCCGTTCAGGCAAAAACACCTGGCATATTCCCGAAGCGAGGGGAAAAGGCTCTGCCGCTCACGCTCCGTCTGGATTCGGAGCATCATAATGACATCCGCGCCCTTGACGGCCTCCTCGATCTGCCGGTAGACCGACACCCCCATCCGCTCGATGTACCTCGGCAGCATGGTGGCCGGCCCGGCAACGGTCACCTGGGCGCCCATTCGGGTCAGCCCGTAAATGTTGGAGCGGGCCACGCGGCTGTGGGCGATATCGCCGACGATGGCAACCTTCAATCCGGCAATCCGCCCCTTTCTGGCCTTGATGGTCATCATGTCGAGAAGAGCCTGGGTGGGGTGCTCGTGCGCCCCGTCGCCCGCATTGATGACGGACTGCTTCACCCGCTTCGCCAGCATGTGCGGCGCGCCCGAAGCGCTGTGACGGATCACGATCACATCCGGATTCATGGCCTCCAGATTCTTCGCCGTGTCGATGAGGGTCTCCCCCTTGACCACGCTGCTGGCGCTTGCCGAGATGTTGATCGTGTCGGCGCTGAGCCGCTTCCCGGCGATTTCAAAAGACGTTCGGGTCCGGGTGCTGGGCTCCATGAACAGGTTGACGACGGTCTTGCCCCGCAGCGTGGGCACTTTTTTGATCTCCCGCGTGGACACCTCGATGAAGGACTCTGCCGTATCGAGAATCAGGTTGATTTCATCGACGGAAAGGTCCTGCATCCCCAGCAGGTCTTTTTTGTTGAGTCTCATATTTGTGCCTCGACCCGAATCCGGTCGGGAAAACGCGCCCGCGCTTTTTACGACTCGATGACGACCTCGTCCTTTCCCGTCTTTTCCGTCAGATTCACCGAAACATCCTCCCAAAGCGAGGACGGCAGGTTTTTGCCGACGAAATCCGCCCGGATGGGCAGTTCCCGGTGGCCCCGGTCCACGAGCACGGCGAGCTGAATCAGTTTGGGCCGGCCGAAGTCGATCAGTGCATCCATCGCCGCCCGGATGGTCCTTCCCGTGAACAGGACATCATCCACGAGAACGACCTTCCGGTCATCCAGCGAAAAGGGAATGTCCGTTTTTCCGAGCCTCGGCTTTTTGTTGCTTTTCAGGAGGTCATCCCGGTAGAGCGTGATGTCCAGCATCCCCATCGGCACCTCCACCCCCTCGATGGCGCCGATTTTCGTCTTCAGCCGCTCCGCGAGAAACACCCCTCCGGTTTGAATGCCCACCAGCACAATGCCATCGATGCCCTTGTTCTTTTCGAGGATCTCGTAGGCGATACGGGTCAGGGAACGGTCGATCCCTTCCGCATCCATCACGACTTTCTTAATTTCCATCTTCCCCAAGCAGCCAAAAAAAAACCTTCCCTGCAACATGGGAAGGCCCGTGAAAAGCGATCGCTTTGATTTGCCTGTGCGCCATTTCCATTCCTTTCATGATCTCTCCGGATCATGTTAAAAGGGCTCTCAATTTTTCTTCTTCTAATGCAAATCCATTCCGTCTGTCAAGCCAAAACGAAAAATTCCTTTTCCCCATTTTTCCCTTTACAGGACGTTGAAATTTTATTATCTCTCAAACCCACACGGACGGATCAGTTAAAACGCCAAACCGGCCGGTTCGGATTCCTCACAAAAATCGGCCCAAGATGCACAACAGCGACAGAAGTCTTCGGAATCGGCTCTTCCGCATGTTGTCCCCGGCCGCCGGTGACGCCGAATCGTGTCGACGACACGATTCGGCACATTCTCCAGGCCGCTCCGGCGCAACAGCGATGCACGCAGCCCGAACGTTTCCGTATGGTGGGGTAAGGCCATGGACATGAAGCGCGACTACTATGAGGACGTCCGGCTTTTCGAAAGCAACGTCGTTCTCTTCTGGTCCGTGGCTTTCCTGCTGCTCTTTTTCGCAATTCCCTTCTTTTCACCGACATACTACATTTTTCTGTTGAACATCGTTCTCGTTCACGTCATTCTGGCCGTCGGCCTCAACATCCTGGTCGGCTACACCGGGCAGATTTCCCTGGGGCACGCCGGTTTCTTCGCCATCGGCGCCTATGGCACAGCCCTCCTGATGATGAAGCTGCAGATGCCCTTCGTTCCGGCGATCCTCACGGCGGGCTTTATCGCCGCGTTTTTCGGATTCGTTCTGGGGCTGCCGGCCCTGCGCCTCGAAGGCCCCTACCTCGCCGTGGCTTCGCTGGGATTCGGCATGGCCATCATGCACGTGATCGGGCACTGGCAGTTTTTCGGTGGACGCACCGGCATTCAGGCCCCGCCCCTGGATATCGGGATTCCCCAGTGGGACCTCGGCTTCGTGCTGCAGACGGACGCGCAGAAATACTATCTGATCCTGGCGATCACGGTGATCCTGGTCATCGCGGCCCGCAACATCATGAAAACCCGCGTGGGCAGGTCTTTCGTCGCCATCCGCGACAGCGACATCGCGGCCGAGGTCATCGGGATCAACCTCACGATATACAAGACCCTGTCCTTTGCCATCAGCGCCTTCTACGCGGGGATCGCCGGCGGCCTGTTCGGTTTCGTGCTGGGATTCTTCGATCCCTTCACGTTCAACATGATGCTTTCCATCATCTTTCTGGTGATGGTTGTCGTCGGCGGTCTCGGTTCCATTTCGGGGCCGATCATGGGTGCGGCGCTCATCACCTACCTCCAGTACAGCCTGCTCAAGAACATCGCCGAGATGCCCGTCATCGGCGAGTTCATGGTGTCGGTTTCCTCCCGGTGGTTCTCCGTCGTCGGGCTTGAAAACATCAACAGCATCGTGCTGGGGCTCATCATGATCGGCATCGTGATTTTCGAGCCCCTGGGCATGTACGGAATCTGGATCCGTGTCAAGAAGTACTGGATGACCTGGCCGTTCTAAGCGGGAGCGACCCGCCGGGACTCGGAATGACAAGCACGAATCTTCCGGACCGTCCCGGCTTGCAGCGTTGGGGAAAGGCCGGGGCAGCGACAGCAGGGGGTAAAAATGATCGGACAGCTCGTCATCGAAGGACTGGCCATCGGCGCGTGCTACGGGTTATTCGGCATCGCCGTGGTCATCATCTACAAGACATCGGAGGTCGTCAATTTCGCCCAGGGCGAAATGGCCATGCTGTCGACGTTCGTTGCCTTTCACATCCTCAACTTTTACCATTACCCGTTCTGGCTGGCCTTTATCATCACCATGGCGTTCGCCGCGCTGCTGGGCGTCCTGATCGAATTCCTGTTCCTGAGGCCGGCCAAACATCCAAGCCTTCTGGGTCTGATCGTCATCACGCTCGGCGCCGAGATGCTGCTGATGGGTCTGGCGGGGTGGAAGTGGGGCCCCGAGCAGAAGGAATTCGTCGTTCCCATGTCTTATCAGGTGACCCATGAACCCTTCCCGGGCATGGTCATCAACGACTGGGCCATTGCCGTTTTTGCCACGGCCGCGGCGGTCATGATCCTGCTCTTCCTGTTCTTCAAGTACACCCGGCTGGGCATCGCCATGCGCGCCACACAGCAGAACCAGCACGCCGCGAAAATCATGGGGATCCGCGTCGAGCGGGTGTTTTCCATCGCCTGGGGCTTCAGCTCGCTGATCGGCGCCATCGCCGCCATGTTTTTCGCGTNNCGCGTCACGGTCCACGCTGGATCCGGGATTCATGCTGGAGCCGTTTCTGCGCGCTTTCGCCGCCGCCGTGCTGGGGGGGCTGATGAGCATCCCCGGCGTGTTCATCGGCGGGGAACTGCTGGGGCTGATTGAAAATTTTTTCGGCTACATCTGGCCGGAATGGAAGCCCATTGTCGCCTTTGTCGTCATTGTCCTCGTTCTTTGCTTCCGGCCGAGCGGATTGTTCGCCAAACACTACGTGAAAAAAGTTTGAGGAACGCACATTCAGGATTGCACCGAAGAGCGGGATTACTGCGATGTCCATGGACCATTTCCGGGTTGAGAATCTGAGCATCCGTTTCGGCGGCCTCAAGGCGGTCAGCAATGTGAGCTTCAACGTGGAGAGGAACTCGATCTTCTCGATCATCGGCCCCAACGGCTCCGGCAAGACGACGATCTTCAACCTGATCAGCTGCATCTACAAGGCGGACCAGGGAAGGGTCATCCTGGACGGCGAGGACATCCTCGGCCATTATCCGGACTGGGTGGCCCGAAAAGGCATTGCCCGCACTTTTCAGAACATTGAACTGTTCTCCAACGCCACCGTGATGGACAANNGGGGCGTCATCTCCATATGAAGACGGGCGTCTTTACCGGCGCCTTCATGTGGGGCAGGCGTTCGCGGGCCGCCCGGGAGGAGATCCGGCACCGGGAGATCGTGGAGGGCATCATCGACTTTCTCGAGCTGCAGTCCGTCCGGGACCAGTTCGTCGCCAACCTGCCCTACGGCAAGCGAAAGCTCGTCGAACTCGGGCGAGCGCTGGCCCTCGAGCCCAGAGTCCTTCTGCTCGACGAGCCCTCCGCGGGGATGAACACCGAGGAGAAGGAGGACCTCAACATCTGGGTCAAGGACATTCGGGAGGACTACAAGGTAACCATCCTGCTCATCGAGCACGACATGAACATGATCATGGGGATATCGGACCGGGTCTTTGCCATCAACCACGGGGAAAAGATCACGGAGGGACTCCCGCGGGAGGTTCAGAATCATCCTGAAGTGATCCGGGCATATCTCGGGGAGGAGGACCGTGCTGAAAGTCAGTAACATCGAAACCTGGTACGACCTGATCCGGGCCCTGCACGGCATTTCCTTCGAGGTCAAACAGGGGGACATCGTCGCCCTCCTCGGTTCCAACGGCGCCGGCAAGACAACGACCCTGAAGACGATCATGCGCCTGCTCTACGACCTCAAGGAGGAGCAGCCGGAAAAGGGTACGATCGAATTCATGGGCCAGCGCATCGACCGCAAGGACACGGATCAGATCGTCCGCATGGGCATCAGCTACGTACCCGAAGGCCGGGAGGTGTTCCCCGAGCTGACGGTGATGGAAAACATCCTCATGGGCGCCTACACGAGGAGAGACCGGCAGGGCATTCGGGAGGATATCGAGAACGTCTTCAGCCATTTCCCGATATTGAGGCAGCGGAAGGAACAGGACGCCGGCTACATGAGCGGCGGGGAGCAGCAGATGCTGGCCATCGGCCGGGCCCTGATGAGCCGGCCCAAGCTCCTGATGCTGGACGAACCCTCGCTCGGATTGTCCCCACTCCTCACGAAGGAGATCTTCAACATCATTCAGGACATCAACCGGAAGGACGGGGTGACAATCCTGCTGGTGGAGCAGAACGTCAACATGGCGCTCCAGTACGCGAATTACGCCTTCCTCATGGAAAACGGCCGGATCGTCCGGGCGGACCGGCCCGAGGTCCTCCGGGAAGACCCGGACGTGAAGGAGTTTTATCTCGGCATCGCCACAGAAACCTCGGTCAAAGGGTACAAGCGGTATCGCAGAAAGGTCCGGTTCCGTTGAGGATGGGGACGATGACGCCAATCGATACGCTGCCCAAGGCCTNNCAAGGCCTTCCTGGACCGGGCACAGAAGAAGCCCCGGCGCACCGCCATGCGATGGAAGCGCCTGGGGATCTGGCGGGACATCACCTGGTCCGAATACCTGGAGAAAGTGAAGCGGGTGGCCCTTGGCCTCCATGCCCTCGGCGTGCGCAGGGGGGATCACGTCGCCATCATCGGCGAGAACAAGCCGGAGTGGCTGTACTGCGCATTCGGGGCCATGTGCTCCGGGGCCGTCTATGTCGGCATCTATACGACCAGCCCCGCCAAGGAATGCGAGTACGTCGTCGGGCATTCGGGGTCGGTCGTTTATCTGTGCGAGGATGAGGAGCAGTTCGACAAGGCGCTGGCGTTCCGGGATCAGACGCCGGCCCTGAGAAAGATGATCGTCTGGGACATGGAGGGCCTGAAGCATTTTCAGGACCCCATGCTGATGAGCTTCGAGGATCTGCTGGAACTGGGGCGAAAAACCGACTCGGAGAATCCGGGGCTTTTCGCCGATCTGCTCGAACAGACCCGGCCGGATGACACCGCCGGCATCATCTACACATCGGGAACCACGGGCATGCCGAAGGGCGCCATGCTGACTCAGGAGGGATGCCTCTGGATGGGACAGAAGGTGTGCCAGGTGGCGCGGATCACGGAGAATGATGAGACGATCTCGTTTCTGCCGCTGAATCACATCTTCGAACAGATATTCGATTTTCTCGTCCACATCGTCGTCGGTCACATCATCAACTTCACGGAAAACACCGACACGGTCATGTCGGATATGAAGGACATCTCCCCGACGATCTTCCACGCCGTACCGCGGATCTGGGAAAAATACCACTCGAGCATCATCATTCGCATGGACGACGCGACGCGGTTCAAGCGGCTGGCCTATCGGACGGCGATCCGCATCGGCACGGCTTACAACGACCTTGCNNCTCCCACAACATTCTGAAGTACTTCCAGAGCATGGGAATCCCGATCCGGGAGGGCTACGGCTTGACGGAGACGACGGGTGTCACCCACATGTCGGATATCAGCAACTTCAAGGTGGGCACGGTGGGAAAAGCCCTGCCGGAAACGGAGGTCCGGATCGCCGAGGACGGCGAGATCCTCGTGCGGCACAAAGCCATCTTCAAAGGCTACCACAAAGACTCCGAGGCGACGCGGAACGCCATCGTGGACGGCTGGCTCCACACGGGCGACGTCGGGGAGATCGACGCCGAGGGATATCTGAAGATCACTGACCGCAAGAAGGACCTGATCATTACGGCGGGCGGCAAGAACATCGCCCCGCAGTACATCGAAAACCTTTTGAAGTTTTCCCCCTACATCAACGATGCGGTCGTCATCGGCGACCGGCGGAAATACATTACCGCCCTGATCGTCATCGACGAGGACAATGTGGTCAAGTACGCCCAGGACCACAAGNNGCCGGAGATCGTGGAACTGATCCAGCGGGAGATCGACCAGGTGAATGCGCAGATGGCCCGCGTCGAAAACATCCGGAAGTTCCGAATCCTGGACAAGAAGCTCTACACCGAGGACGGCGAGGTGACGCCGACGATGAAGGTCAAGCGCAAGGCGATCAACGCGCAGTTCGGCGGGGTCATCGAGGAGATGTACCGGGAGGATTAGCGGGGGAACCTGCAGCGATTGAGGGATCGGACCGATCTCCGGCAGTGATCCCGTCAGGACAAGCTACGTTTTAATTTGTGAGCGCCTTGCCATGCGCAAATCATCTGTGTTCGTAATCCCCACCCTGTTTTTATCCCTGATTGTTTTGACTTCCAATCTTGCCTTCGCGGTAAACTTTTATGATGGCGCCCGTGCGCCAAAGGCCCTTTATTTTTTGACTTACTCTTCTGTTTATCTCGCTGAAATGACGACGGACGCAAAGGGTGACACAAAAAAAAGTGATTACGGGCTTGCAAAAGTCGATGAACTTCTCCGCTTGTGCTATTACTCGCCGGATTTTGTCGCAACCGCCCTTGTCCCGGTGGGATATATGGATGTGCGGTCTTTGAACCAGGACGCTTTTGGGCTGGGCGACATCAATCTCGGTGCCGGCTATTTCCTGCCGGTCAAACAGGTGGATATTCTCCCGATGCTGTTCGTGAAATTTCCGACGGGAGAATATGATTCTTCAAAATCGGTCAACATCGGATCGCACCAGTACGACATCCGGCCAATGGTCTTCTTCTACAAGGCCTTTGGGGATTTCAGTGTGGATGCGGTCGCGAAATATTTCATTCGACTGAAAAACAGTACTGCCGATTTGTCGCCCGGAGACGAATTTCACCTGCAGGGTCTTCTGGGATACAATGTAACGGATCGATTCAAATTCGGACCTTCGGTCAGCTGGATGATCAGCAGGAACAAAAAGCAATATGGAGCGGAAGTTAACGACAGCGGGAGAGAAACGATCTCCGTGGGCGCGGACGTCTATTATCGCTTCTCAAAAATCAGCGTAACAGCGACATATCTTTATGATGCCCATGTCGAAAATTCAACGAAAGGGCATTTCTTCCAGATCAAGACCGTTTACCGTTTTTAGCTCCCATCCACCATTGCACCGGCAGCATCGGTCGGCCCGTCGGTTCCATCCGTTCCCGCCGAGAGCAGTGTGATCCCTCCCATGCCTCTTATCCTCGGTGCGAAGGCAAGAGCCCGTTCCGTGTTTCGCCCGCCCAGACCGCTTCCGGTGACCCTGACAGTGGCCTCCCCTCCTGCCAGTCGGAAACGCCGCCTTGCCGAAACTGATCACGAGGAGCCTTTCAAAGTTCCCATTCCGGTAGATTCTTCGGATCCTGTCCACCTGTCCTTCAACAATCCCATAAGGATCGACGGCCTTGAGTGCGGCCCGGAAGATACCTGAGGCGTCCTGTCGCGGGAAATGTCTCATAGGCTTCATTTTGAAGACCCGTGGTCAGATGATCACGGTATGCAAGAAACCGCCACACCCGATCGGGTGCGGCGGTTCGTGACAACGTCAGCGACCGAGAAGATCCGGCAGTTCGGCAAGGGATTTGATCTCTGCGTCCGGTTGCGCGGACAGATGCTCACGGTGCTGGCCAAACGGCAGATTTTTCAGATTCCGCAAATCAACGCCTTGTTTCAAGACGTCAGCCACTGCACCCTTCCTTCACACCTCGGCGGTGCTTTAGGCGTTTCATCGGGGTATCCCACCGGAATCAGACATACGAGTTTCCTTCCCTCCATCCCCATCAGGGCGTTGATTTCCTTTTCTTTGAAAAACACGGCGGCATCCGCCCAGACGGCCCCCAACCCTGCTTCATGGGCGGCAAGAAGCAGATTCTGGACCGCCAGCGAGACACTGTATGGATCTTCCATGCCCATGGGGAACCGGCCACCATAGGCCAGAATGATTGCCGGAGCGCCGCCGTAGGTTTCGAAAAAGCGCTTTGACGCCTCTATGACCTTCGGCTTGTCCGGAAAGTTTTTTTCCAGTATCGGCTTGAAGTGATCGAAGGCCGTGGCCGTGATTTTCAGCAGGGCATCCTTCTTCTCCCCCTCCACCACAATAAACCGCCAGTCCTGCCGATTCATGGCCGACGGCGCCCATTGGGCAAGATCCAGGATTTTTTCAAGGACTTCTCTCGATACCGGATCGGATTTGAATCTCCTGATGCTGCGTCTTCCCCTGATTGCTGCCGATAATTCCATACACACCCTCCTCTCTCTTCGTTTCAAGCCGTTGCCGATTCAACTTCCCGCCCCCATCTTGCCGACCTTTTCCGTATTTGCCTGATCACAGACAGCTGATCGACCATTCTTCAGCCGGCTTCCGGCGCCCTTTTCCGCTTCCTGTGAACCCTGATTTTCTCCCGGTTTCCGCAAATGGCCATCGCACACCACCGGCGACGGCTCGCGGGAGAATGGTCTAAAAAAATCATCCGGCAATCCCTGTTGTCGCACATTTTCAAACGATGTCCTTCAACATCACCGATAAGGATAACGGCATCCCGGGCAACCTCGGCCAGGCAAGCCCGAACCGGGTGTTCACTTTCCCAATGCAAACGGAAGGTGTTTCTTTCGACCTGCGGCACCGCCAGATGATGTGCGGCACTCGTGTTGATGCAATCCATGTCCGCCACCGACGGCTTTTCATTCAGGATCAGGGCATGAACGACCCTGTAAATCGCTTCACGAAGAAGAAGGGCATCCTCATGGTCCAGGCGCGTCGGCCTGACCGCGGGACTATGGCAGCCGGCTTCTCTGAACCATTCAGCGAGGGCTTCAGCCGTGTGCAGAAGGTCCCGCGGCTGCCCGGACCCGCGGTGTCGAACGGTGGCGGAGAAATTCAGTGCCAGGCTGCCCGCATCGAATCTGAATTGACTGTATTTCGGGTGTGTGTGCAATTTTATAATTGGCTATTCTCTTTTGTAACCATCATATATGGTTACTTCAAAGCTGTCAAGAAATATTGTCGTTTTCTATCACTTGGTAAGAAAATTATGATTTCAGACCGAAGGCATTACTGAATGGACAGAATCGGAAAAACAGCATTCAGGAAGAACATCGCTGGAAGGCAGTGCCCTCAGCAGCTGGGGGGAAATTTTTGCGCCTTCACTTGCAGAAATTGAGCGACAGGCAGTGGCAACCGTCCTGCTTGCCGTTA
>MTKX01021376.1_pt1 | contig 10213 bp, 9 predicted proteins | sample 1042771 | NCBI WGS metagenome assembly MTKX01 (sample SAMN06212183, study PRJNA360534) | anaerobic digester metagenome | biome: Wastewater treatment plant; material: sludge; isolation source: anaerobic digester fed with sludge from wastewater treatment plant | place: Denmark: WWTP Randers ... | reverse complement strand
TCCTAAGTCAGAGATATTCGGTTTTGATTTTGATGAAAGTGATCCTAACCTGGTTTTTGATGGCTCAAACAATAACAATAATGGAATTTTAGGCAATGGTGTTACCAATTATAAACCTACCAGAACCGTTGGCAAAAATGGCTCAGCGCTTGATTTTGATGGTGATAATGATTATGTGTATGTAGGAGATGAATTAATTGAGCCGGATGGCGATGAACTTACCGTCGGGACATGGGTAAATTTTTCCAATACTAATACGGATTGGGGAATGTTGGCAGCTGAGAAAAAGAGTAATAGTGACCATAATCCTATATGGAGTGTAAGAGCTCGTAAAATCGCAGGAATTAAAATTTTTGGCATTGTTCTCGTCCCTACGACAATTAAAGTTGCTTTCGATATTTATAATGGCGGAGGATCGTATGGCTATACCGAAGTTGACATTAGCAAAAATGAATATGAGATAAATATAAATAGTTGGCATTATGTGGTAGCAACCTATCGTGAAGTTGGGGATGCTACGGCGCTTATTTCCATTTCAATTGCTGACCTGCCGAATGATAATAAGAGAACTAAATTAACTACGAAATGGCAGGGACGCACCGATGAGAGCTATGTTACTGTTGGTGGTGATATTTATCAGAGTACTTATACTGGTTTTTTATCTAATTTACTTAATGAGGTTATTAATAGAATAAATTGTACCGATACTAAGCTGGATGAGGTCAAGATTCTGAATGAAGCTCTGGATGATGACGATATTCAAGATCTTGTTAGTCTCGGAGGAATAAAGGATTTGAGATTAGCCTATTGGATTCAATGAGAACTATCGGACACTGTCGTTAAGAGATATGATGTTTTTTGAAAATTAAGTAGTAGAAAGCCATCTCGGGTGCCCCAAGTGGCTCTTAGTTATTGGTATGCCCCGTAAAATTTGCAGTATAGCGAAGCAAGTATTTCACAGGGGGTCATTAATCAAGACTAAAGGTTACTGTGGGATTGAGTCGAAATGAGAATGGCTTGAGAGCAGTTTTGAACGTTAAAATGTTAGTTTATTCGCTGATGTCGTTTTATCGGAAACAGATGATTTTGGTCAGAAGCCAAACAGAAATTGACGGAGGTTGTTTTTCTAATTTGATTCTTCACTGCTTTACACTAAGGGATAAGTGTTGCAATTGGAATAGTGATGCAAGAACAAAATAAGGGAAAAATTATATGAATGATCAGGAAGAGTTGATTCGTAAGTATGAGGAAGTGGTTGAAGTAGCCGCTTCCATCGCGAGTATTGACCATGACATCAATAACCAATTGATGGTTTTTGCCCTGGTAGAACGCCGATTGCAAAATGCGGCGCAACAGTATAATGACGAGAAATTATTGCGGAGCAGTCAACAGGTTTCAGAAGCACTTGATAATATAAAACGCATCCTGAGTAGATTACAAAATCTCAAAAAATTAGATTTAATTAAAGAAAAAAGAGAGAAGCGAGAATAGAAAATTATGCAAAGTCATATTCTTGTCGTTGACGATGATAAAACTATTAGAATGCTCTGCAAGGAAATCCTCGAGGAAGCCGGATATAAAGTTACCTTAGCCGCTGATGGTGAGGAAGCGCTGGAAAAAATGGACTATGATGATTTCGATTTATATCTGGTAGATATGGTTATGCCGCGGATGGATGGATTGGAGCTGATGAAGAAGATAAAGCAAAAACAGCCCCTGGCGGTTGTAATGATTCTAACCGGATTTTCCAGTATCGAAGGGGCTATTAAAGCCGTTCATGCCGGTGCATTCCAGTATTTATCAAAACCAATCAATATTGATGAATTGCTTAATGCGGTCAAGGAGGGTATAAAATACTCGCAGGATTTATATGGGCCTCTCCTGAAAATATTCGAACCGGGGACCGAGCTGGTCGAAAAAGGTGAAATGGCTATTTTAAATGGATTCTCCGAGGAGGACAAGCAAGATTTTATGATACTCGGTTCAATTTACAATTTTGAACCTGGAGAGAATATAAGAATCGCCGATAAAATGGCCAGTTCAATAATTTTGATTGAAAGTGGCGAAGTTTCGGTTTGGTTAAGTAATACCTCAGTAGATTATCTGAAGAAATGGGATACCTGGAACGAAGAGAGTTTCGTNNAAGGGAGAAAAGTTGCTCAAAAAATTTATGATTAACCTAATCAATTGCTTGTATATCAAGTGGAGGAAATCAATTCAGAGAATTATTATGCTGAAGCTGGTAACCACAGAGAGTGAATAAAGGTTGAATTTACTCATCTACCATTTTGATATAATGTATGAACTTAAATAAAGGATATTAAAATTGACCGATTTACGTAAGTCTATGAGGTAAAAATGGGATTATCTTTTACACCTGAAATGGAAATAGCCTTACCGGAGTATCTAATTGGTACAGCCAGATTTAAAAATATTAATAAGTTAATTACATTCAATAACGCCTGGAAAAAAGAAGCTTATGATAATTTAAAAAGCTTATTAAAAAAGATGGAAGAGATAGACGCTTCCGATATAGACATTGGCGGTTCTATGTTGGATGTGAAAATCTGGTATAGAGTATATGGCAGGAAATATCCCGATTTGGAAGCTAAGCGTTATTCCAATGATGAGATCACGGCGATTTTGCTCAGTATATTGTCCGATGACCAGAAAATTATTCTTTTCGATAAAAAGAATATTGATTTTTCACTAGGAATAAGTTTTGGTGAAAAAGAAGAAGCCAACCGCTTTAGAGGTGACATCTATTACGACAATGACGTTTTGGTGGGCAACTTCAGAAGAGTGAATCGCGAACTTTTTCCGATAGAGAATTTGAATATTCCCGAGCCGGTTTTGAAAAGGCTTAATTTACGGCATGAGAAATCCGGTTTAATTTTAATAACTGGCATAACTGGTTCAGGGAAAAGCACTACTCTCGATTCCATCATAAATTTGAACAATGAAGAAAATGAAGGCCATATAGTAATTATTAGCGATCCCCTTGAGTTTATCCATAAATCCAAAAAATGTATCATCCGCCACCGGGAGGTAGGCGGTGATGTTCTAAGCTTTAGGGAAGGCACGATCCAGGCTCTACGCCAAGACCCCGATATAATTATCGTGGGCGAGATGCGTGATGCGCCTACGATTGCTACGGTTCTGGAAGCAACTGATTCTGGTCATAAAGTATTCACCACTTTGCACACCAGTTCAGCCGTTGAAAGTATTCATCGAATTATAGCCGAATTTTTACCCGAGGAACAAGAGCGCATCAGACTCAGGTTGGCTGATACCCTTAGCGTAGTAATTTCGCAGAAATTAGTTCCTGATAGAGATAACAAATTAACCCTAGTGAAAGAAATTCTCTCTGTCACTGATTCAGTAAAAGCCGCAATTAGGAACAAAAATATTGGCGAAATCTATCAGATGATTACAGAAGGTAAAAAGTACGGAATGGTTACGATGGAACAAGACCTTCATAATCTATATACTAAAAAAATTATAAGTAGAGAAACGGCTCTCGACTTCTCCAATAATAGAAAAAGAATAGAGCAGTTGCTTTCCTTTCGGGAAATTTGTGTATAACCTTATTGAGCTTCATAAATGAGTAAAAAGTGAAAAATTACTATGGTATTTTCCAGGATGGATTAGATATACAAATAGCTCATCTCGTAAGGGATGAAGATTTAATTAAAATCCAAAATCTAGGCGAAACGACTTTATCTGAACCTCTCTATAATAAAAAAGAGGTAAATAAGATCCCCACGATTGAATTAAGCGATACCAACCTGGAAATACAAAATAACCCTGATCTGAAAGAGGAAGGATTTGATTTACCGGAAATCTCGGAATTCGATGAATTTGAAAGTAATAAACTCACGGAAGAGATAACCGAAGTTAACGAAGAAGGGGGGACTTCTACTTCGGAACTGCAGCGATTTTTAAGCAATTTTTCATTAGAGACTGGAAAGATAGCACTAAATGCGAATGAGGAACAAATATCTTACCATATCTTCAATTCGTCGTTAACCTTATCGGCAATTAAGAAGAAAATAAAGACCGAAATTTTAAGCCAGGAAGAATTGAAATCCAGGAAATATGCCATTGGATGCATACCGAATTATGACGGTACGACTCTGGCATTTTTACATCGAGGTGAATTCGATTTACTTAATGCAATTCTCCAGGTAAGACCGCTATTATCCCAAAAGAGATTCATCTTTAGTTACATTGATACCAATGAAATTGCCTTGATGAATTTGATTAGAGCCAACTATAATTTCCCCGAGAACGACTACGTCTTGATCTTGTATGTGGGTTCCGAGTATAAAGCGGGCATAGTGATGCGAAATAATACCCACGTTAAAACCTTTAAGATTATCGGCGATACCAGTTCTAGGTCGGAAAACATCCGACAGGTGATTTATTCCAAGATTATCCTTGAGCAGGACGTTTCCAATATTCCACCGGTTCAGCATTTGATTTTGACCGGTAATATGGTCCGAGATGAAGATATACGGTTTTTCAGTAGTAAATTCGGCGAAACGACCGAGGTTAGCCGGTTCGAATTTAAAAATATCAATATCGCTACTATAAACCGAAAATATTCTCCGGAAAACATCGCAAAATATGCCATACCAATCTCATTGGCATTAAAAGCCGCCGATCCTAAAAATAAAGCTTTCTATAATACTAATCTTCTACCGCCCAAAATTATCGAGAGTCAAAAACGATTTAAAATCGGCTGGCACGGCTTTATCCTGTTTATTGCAATATTTTATTTCACCTATTCCGCTACCCTAAAAAATCTGGAAAATAACCGCCAGATTGTAGAACTTCAACGCCAGAATTATAATATTGAGTCCGAGTTAAGACACAAGAATCTTATGTTCGCCCGAGCTAATGAACTCTCTCAGCAGATTACCGGTAAGCGAAAAAGTATGGATAAGATTAAGACTATTTCAGGCAATAAGAGTCAGTGGCATCGTACCATAATAGCGTTATCAGATGCCTTCGCTAAAAACTCTATTAGCTGGATTAATTATCTTAGGAGTGATACTAGCGGTTTTATGGTCCAGGGCACCACCAACCATAAAGAGAATATCGCCTATATTACCAGGTATTTTCCAGGATGTATAGTTTCCGATGTCAAAACCTCGGAGATCCAATCTATACCGGTGATGCGATTTGTGATGAATTTTTCGTACTCTGATCAGGAGAAATGGGTAACGAAAGTCGCTAAACCCGCCCCAGTTAATACGCAACCCGGAAAAACCGCCGCTCCGCCCCCCATAACTCCAGCGGCAAAATCAATTGAGAGTGAAAGCACTCGCAAATTAGCCGCACCTGCGCCTGCCGTGGTTCAAAATCAGTTACCACCAGCTCAATCTGCCCCAAGGATTACTCCTTATACTGTTTTCCGCGAAGCGGCGGAGACCTATCTATCGGGTAATGTACAGGAAGGTTATCACAAGCTCACCCAGTTTGTAGAGAAATATCCGAATAGTCCCTTTACTTATAGTGCTAATTATTTAATTGGCGAATGTCTGTTCCTGATGGGTGAAGTAGCTCAGGCGAAAGATATTTTTGAAAAAATTGCTAACCAGGACGGTACTAAAACTCCAGATGCCCTGTTGATGTTGGGGAGATGTTACAACGCACTCGGTGATAAAGCCAAAGCCATTGACTGTTGGGGAATGCTAATCACAAAGTATCCAGAACATAAATTAGCAAAAATGGCTGAGGAAAAAATAAAATACGTAACTGAACATTAATATGCCCTATAAAATAAGAAATACAATAGCCTTGGCAGTGATCTTACTGATAGTACTAATAGGAAGTGTCATTTCAAATTCCAGCTCGGAGAGAAAAATTGCCGATTTGAGTAAGAAAAATCAGGAACTTTCAAAACGCCTGAATATGCTTAATAGCCAACTGGAAAATGTTGGTGAAGAAGAGGAACTAGAGCAAGAAATCAGGGAACTAGAAATCGAAATATCTAAATTTAAAAAAGCCATTGTGAAAGAGGATAATCCGACGATTACTTACGATTATCTTACGCAGATATGCCAGAAATTTTGTCCGGAAATGGTTTTTGATTTCAAACCGGCCGAAAGTGGCGAGATTCAAGGAACAAAGTATAATGATTATTTAATTGCTGGGATTGTCCCCTTTAATTCTTTATATACTTTTATCTATCAAATAGAGAATCAACCCAAACTTTATCTTGTGGAGTTATTAGAAATAAGAGAACAGCCAGCTAGTGAGGATATAATTCCCTTCGCATTCAAATTACGTGCATTTTATGATGAGAACGGGATTGAGCCTGAAAGTATTCCAATAAGAGAGATTAAAACGGTCAACATTAGATTTAATCCTTTTTATCCCGGGATCCATGACCCAGTGCAAATAAAGGAAGAAGAACAGTATTTAAATCCAGAAGAAGCAATCCTAGTAGGATTAACTCCAACTATTGCCTTTTTTAAGGACAAGAACGGCCGCACCATAAGCCTGACAACTGGCGAAAAAGTAGCTTATGGCTATTTATCAAAAATCGATTGGGAGAACCAAGCGGTTATCTTTAAAATAAATAGAATTGGTGTTTATGTAGAAAAAACCATCTACCTGCAGGGAAAAGGATAAAATATGAAGAAAAAAGTATTATTTATTTGTCTATTGTTGTTTTTCAGTTCAACTAACTCTCAGGTAAATCTCATTAAAAGTCCTTCTAGTGATGAACTGATTACTATTTCACCCGAAGTACTGGTAGCCGATGCTCTTAAAATGATCGAAGCGCTATCACAGAAATACGAAGGGCGTAAGATCGTGAATATGAGCACATATACCGGACCGATTAGCATTCCTATTACTCAGATTTACTGGAAAAATGCCTTAAATTTAATTGCCAATTATAACAGGTTAGTAGTGGAAGAACTCCCGGGAGCGTATGTGGTAAAGGATTTTATGGCGGAAGAGAAAGCGGTTCAAGAAAAAAAACCGGCCGATGAAGTCGTTCCCGATACTAAGCAAGTTAGGATCAGCTCGATATTTTTTACTGCCGACAGGTCAATTATCAATAGCCTTGGTATTGATTGGTCAACGATTTATAATGGCACTGTCGTTGCCTCGCTGGATTTTACGGGTGGGTCGGAAGTGCTCAGTGATATAATTTCGGGAACGGTGTCAACTACCTTAGAATCGGGAGAAGCTATTATTGAATTAAATGCACTCTTCAAGATGATAGAACACTATAATAAAGGTACCATTATCGCCCGACCTAGTGTCACGGTAATTAGTGGGAAGCAAGGATATTTACAGATTGGTCAAGATTTTTCCGTGCGAACCACCGATTTTTCTGGCAACCTAGTTGATCGGTTTTATTCCGCCGGGCTTATACTGGAGGTAACTCCGACGATTATTCAAGATAGCAGTAAAGAAGCAATACATTTGGTTGCCAGAGTTGAAAAAAGTAGTGTTGTACCTTCGGATGTGCAAGTAATCGTTAATAAAAATCAAGCCACTACCGAAGCTATTTTATATGATGGAGAAGAAACCGTAGTTGCCGGGCTTTATGACACGGAAGATATTGTTGTTCGCAAAGGAGTTCCAATATTAAAAGACCTGCCCTGGTGGGTTTTGGGATTGCGGTATATATTTGGTTACAATAATCACGAGAAAAATGAAAGAGAAATTATAATTATCCTAAAAGCAGAGCTCATTGAACCTATCGAAGTAAGAATGGCGAAGAAAGAATCAGCTAGAGAATTAATCGAGAAATACTATAAACCAAAAGAACATATTGATACCCTGCTGTTCAAAAAAGTGCAAGAATGAAAAATTACCATTGGCAATAATTTAATTAGGGAGTGTCAATTATCTGAGATTGGGGAGATTGGATGAAGAATAAATTAAAAATTACAGGACTATTTCTTTTTTTAGCGATTTCATTAGTGGTCATTTTCGACTGTGGCAAAATTACTTCACCCGGTGGGATCGGAATTCCCGAAAATCCCAGAATCAAGACTATCGACGATAATAACATCGAAATCAGCTGGGATTATGACCAATCTGACCAGGACGTTTTTTTTACCGTTGCCAGAAAAGTAGGAGATGCTAATTGGAATCTTGAATATGCTCAGACTTATGATAATTTTTTGATAGATGAAATTCCAACTAATGATAGCCTGATCTATGCCTATAAGATCAAGACCGAAAGTGATACATCGGAATTGGCATCGGAATTTTCCGACGTAGTAGCCTATTTTTCACCAAAAACGATTCCTACGGAAATAGCTATTTCGGTCCTCGAATCTGATAAGGTTGAGGTGACTTGGCGGGATAACTGTATTGGCGAAGATGGTTATAAAATTGAGAAGAAAGTCAGCGGCGGGAATTGGATTAAAGACTATAAAACCTTCGGCAGAAATGTGACTTCCTTTACCGATAAAACTTCCTTCGGCGATTCGGTATTTTATCGAGTCTATGCCTTCTGCGGCATATCGGTATCGGGCAGTGCGGAAGGTTTTGGCATTTCTACGTTTCCGCCTCCCTATAATCTTGAATATGAACGAATTGCTATAGATAAAATCAAACTAACCTGGCAAAGTAAAACATCCAATGTCGCAGGCTTTAAAATAGATAAAAAGGTCGGTAGTGCAGATTGGCAGGCTGAGATAGCAACGCTCGATCCAAATCAGACCTGGTGGATTGATGAGAATGCCGAAATCAATGAGATACTCCAGTACCGGGTATATGGATTTTCAGAAGAGTATATTTCCAGCTATGTTACTACCGATGAAATAGACAATACCTTTCCGGCGCCTTCTAATTTAACCTTAACGAAAATTGATGAGGATATTGTGAAAATTAGCTGGCAGGATAATAGTCAAGGTGAATCCGGTTTTTATATCGATCGAAAAGTTGGAATGTCCGATTGGGTAAATGGATATGCTTCGGTAGATAGCAACCAAACAACATTATTGGATAATATCTCAGAACCATGCGGGAATTTTTATTATCGGGTAAGAGCATTTAAAAATCAATATTTTTCAGAACCTACTGATGAGGGAAATATTAACATACGGTTAAACTTAGTCAGTTCCCTAACCACTGAAGGTACTGCCACTGAAGTATTTGTCTCGGATTGGAAAGCCTATGTTGCTAATCATTACAATGGTTTAATAGTTATAGATTTGATAAATCCATCTTCACCCTCTACCGATAATAATTTGGTTTTACCTTTACCCGATCGCACCTTGTCAATTTATATCTATAAAAATTTAGCCTATGCTACTAATCACACTGGTGGCTTGAATATTGTTGATGTTACTACGCTGGAATTAATCGGTAATTGCCAGACAAGTGGAGTCCCTGTTGATGTTTTTGTAACGGGTGAACCACCTTATGCTTATCTTTGTGAAGAAGAGAAGGGTGTGTCCATCGCTTCAATTCTGAGTAGTACACCACATATAATTTCAAATATTACACCTCCCAATACCTCTGCTGATGAAAAAGCCAAAAAATTGTTTGTAGCTAATGATTATGCTTACGTGGCTTACGGTTCGCGAGGCTTGACAATATTTGATGTTTCCGATGTTAAGAATCCGATATATGTTGCGGATTTTCCCAGCTCGAGTATTACTCAAGATGTGTTTATTAAAGATAATTATGCGTTTCTTGCTGATGGTGAAAATGGATTGGTGATAGTTGATGTATCGAATGTAGAAGCACCGTCCTTGGTGTCAAACTGTCCAACCGACGGTTTCGCTTATAGTATCTACGTGCGTGGCAATTATGTTTATTTAGCCGATAAGGAAAAAGGCTTAATCGTGGTTAATATTTCGGATTTGGCTGATCCTTTTATCTTAGGTAGTTTTGAAATGTCAACCACTCCCAATTCGGTTTTTGTAGATGGCAGTTACGCCTTCGTTACCGATAGTGAAGGATTGAAAATCATTCAAATTGCCCCTTAAAAGATAAAATGATAGCAGATATATTTTTGCCGACAGTATTTAGGACTAATCTCAACCCCGAAGTATTGAGATTAGATAACAGGAGTTCCTTGTATTAACGGTTCCATGCTGAATCTTATAAAAACCTTCAATTGGGGCGTAAATATTTTGTTAGAAAAAGCTATTTATTTTTAAAAAAGGGTTATATTATAAAAAATTATGGAGGTGAAGAATGGCAAAGAAATTTTTTAGCGCTAGTCTAA
>MTKX01003528.1_pt2 | contig 10227 bp, 4 predicted proteins | sample 1042771 | NCBI WGS metagenome assembly MTKX01 (sample SAMN06212183, study PRJNA360534) | anaerobic digester metagenome | biome: Wastewater treatment plant; material: sludge; isolation source: anaerobic digester fed with sludge from wastewater treatment plant | place: Denmark: WWTP Randers ... | reverse complement strand
CATAAATCAAGTGTTAATCTAACCTTAATCAAGCGTTAATAATTAACGCTTGATTAAGGTATGATAAACGCTAGATTAATAGCTTTAGGAAAGAAGGATGGGAGACAGCAATAGTATATTTTATTTTATCTTACAATTGCCAGGCAGTCCCCCAAAAAAAATGCTGTGGATAAATTATAACACACTGTTGTATAGTTAGATATGTTATGAAAAATATTAATGCTCTCATTGCTTTAGNNCTATATGGCTAAAAAGTATATTGCCAAATTCGCTGTTGGATTCCCTAAAATAATAAACAAAAAAAGGAAGATATATCTATGTCTAAAGAATTCATATACTAAAGAATAGCTGAAGTTATTTCAGTATGCATTAACTTTATTATCCGGTATAAACGAAAATTAAGATTAGCAGAATGTAACAACCAGCATCAAATGAAAATAGGGCGCCTGTAAAAAAATATGGGAATGCCAACTGAATTTCTGATTGACAGAATGATAATAATCTAAAAGTAGTATTGTTATCATTATCACATCTTTAAGCATTTAGATTTATAGGATAACTCAATAATATAGTTATTATAGGCAGGCGAATGATTACTGACTTCCATGCAAAGTACTATGCATACGAGCTCAGCCGTATTGGAGGAGCAGGTGTAAATAGAGTAGGTAGAGCTCTATTTGATGCCTGTGTTGATCTAAATCCCCATCAGATTGAAGCTTCCTTGTTCAGTTTGCGTTCTCCGATATCCAAGGGTGTTTTATTAGCTGACGAAGTGGGTTTGGGCAAGACAATTGAAGCCGGTTTGACAATCTGTCAGTATTGGGCAGAGAAGAAACGCAGAATCCTGGTTATCTGTCCTGCTTCACTTAGAAAGCAATGGGCATTGGAAATGCAGGAGAAGTTCAATCTTCCTGTGCATGTATTAGATGCCAAAACCGCTAAAGACCTTGTGAAGAAAGGACATGACAACCCCTTAGATACAAAACAAATAGTAATCGTTTCTATGCACTATGCCAGTCGGATGGCGGAATCTATTAAACTACTCCCCTGGGATTTAGTAGTAATTGATGAAGCACATAAACTTCGTAATGCTTACAGGCAAAGCAACAAGATAGGTCAACGCATCCGTTGGGCGACTGAGGGAATCAAAAAGATACTTTTGACTGCCACTCCCTTACAGAATTCATTAACTGAGCTTTATGGTATCTCAACCCTGATAGATGAGAACATTTTTGGAGATTTACCCTCTTTCAGAACCCAGTATATGAATACGGGTGGAGATCTAATGGACTTACGCGTCCGACTGCAGAGTTTCTGCTGGCGCACTTTACGCAGCCAAGTGATGGAATATGTAAAATTTACCGAACGCCGACTGATAACTCGTCCTTTTACTCCCACTGAACAAGAACATAACCTGTATATGAGGATTTCTGATTTCCTTAAGTCCGAGGATAACTATGCTTTACCTCAAGGGCAGAAGCATCTGTTAATCTTATTAGTTCGCAAAGTGCTGGCTTCCTCACCTCAGGCAGTGGCAGGAACATTGGAAATCATCAGAGATANNATCATCAGAGATAGATTGGTTCGTCTTAAGCAAGAGTATCAGAAGAAAAAGACAGCGCTGGAACAGCTAATCATTGATGATTACATAAATGACGATCTGCTGGATGAACTGCTGGAAGATCAGGAGGACTTGGAAACAGAAACTGCTGAAGTGCCTGAAACCCCCGATAGCAAAGCCATCCAGATTGATATTCAGAAGCTTGAAAAAGAGATCAAAGACCTCAACAGCTTTATTGAAACTGCCCGAAACTTCGGAGTAGATTCCAAGTCCAAGGCATTACTCACTGCTTTGGAGATTGGCTTTGAACAAATGCAAAAGATGGGTGCCCCCAAGAAAGCAGTNNCCCCAAGAAAGCAGTTATCTTTACAGAATCTCGCCGAACCCAAACTTGGCTTAAAGATTACTTGGAAGCAAATGGCTATCGGGATGAAGTACTTACCTTTAACGGCTCCAACAAGGACGATGCCACTGGACATATCTATGAGCAATGGCTGGAGCAAAATAAGGATAACGGTAGATCATCTGGTTCCAGGCAAGTGGATTTACGGACTGCCATTATTGACCGTTTTAAAGACAAGGCAAGCATCCTGATTGCCACAGAAGCTGGAGCCGAGGGATTGAATCTGCAATTTGCCTCTCTGGTGATCAATTATGACCTGCCCTGGAATCCACAACGGATAGAACAAAGAATTGGTCGCTGCCACCGGTATGGACAAAAGCACGATGTAGTTGTGATCAATTTTCTGAATGAGCGTAATGAGGCAGACCAACGGGTTTACGAAATCTTGAAGGATAAATTTCACCTCTTTACAGGTGTTTTTGGGGCTTCAGACGATGTCCTCGGTTCCCTCGAATCAGGTGTTGATTTTGAACGCAAAGTGCTGGAANNGGAAATCTACCAGCAGTGCCGGACTGACGATGAGATTGCCTTTGCCTTTAAAAAATTGCAGAAAGAACTGGATTCATCTATCCAAACCCGTTTGAAAGAGACCCGTCAGAAATTACTGGAGAACTATGACGAGGATGTGCACGAGCGGCTTAAAACCAACCATACTAACGCAGTGGAAACTTTGGACAGAATAGGTAAGCTGTTCTGGTATTTAACTATGTATATCTTGAATGGCAATGCCACATTCAATGATCGCAATCATACCTTCAAACTTACGAAATCCCCCATTAGAGACAGCAAAATCGGGAACTATCGCTTAATCTCCAAAGATGGCGAGAACTACGGTAATGAATTCCTCTACAGAATGAGCCATCCCTTAGGAGAATATGTCCTGACACAGGGCAAAAAGAAAGCTTGCCCTACTGCTGAAGTATTATTTGATATTACGCACCATCCTACCAGAATCAGCTTAGTAGAACAACTGAAAGGAAAGCAGGGATGGTTAAAATTAGACCTGCTGTCTGTGAATTCTCTTGATACAGAGGAGTATTTACTGTTTACGGCAGTTGATGAAAGGGGTAATAACCTGGATCAGGAAACCTGCGAAAAGCTGATGTTATGCCAAGGCAGCGTTACCGGCACAGAATTAGACCTTACCAATATTAAACCACGGTTACAGGCAGATAGTGAGAGATTTGTAGATGCCACCCTAACTAAAAATCTGGAAGAAAATAACAAACATTTTGCGGAAGCACGCGACCAGTTGGAAAAATGGGCAGAGGATATGGTAAAGTCCGTGGAGCAGGAATTGGATAGCGTTAAGCGGCAGATAAAGGAAAAGCAGCGTTTATGCCGTCAAAGCACCACTATGAAGGAACAGCTCGATTTACAGGAAGATATAGCCAAACTGGAAAAAAAGAAGCGCAAAATGCGGGAAAAGCTCTTTAATACTGAAGACCAAATTGCTGAGAAAAGGGATAAACTAATTGAAGCCCTGTCTCAGCGAATGAAACAAAAAACCAAGGTTACCACCCTTTTCACAATCCACTGGAAAGTAATATAAAGGAGTTTAGATGCCAACGACAGAACAACTGAGAGCCAAGCTATTAGATAAACTAAAAGACCTGTTTCAGCTGAATCAGCCGGATCTTGATTTCGGATTTTACCGCATTATGCATGCCAAATCCGAACAGGTTATCAACTTCATTGAGTATGACCTGTTACGCGTAATCCAAGATACCTTTGGACAGGTGGATGAGACAAATAAAGCCAAGCTGAAACAAGAACTGGATAATGCTATCCAAACCGCTAAGGAATATGGTTCTACGGAACCTGAGAATAGTCCCAAGGTTAAAGAAGCCAAAGCCAAATACGAAGCCATTCGTGACGGGGCTACATCTGAAGGTGAAATCTATGACCATCTTTATCGTTTCTTTGAGCGTTACTATGATGATGGCGACTTTATCACCAGACGGTATTACACCAGGGAAACACCCGGAAAGGCAGCCCCCTTTGCGGTTCCCTACAATGGTGAAGAAGTAAAACTACACTGGGCGAATGCCGACCAATACTACATCAAAACGACCGAGTACTTTACTAATTTTACTGTAAACTTGACGGAAGCAATCAGAAACCTGCGAGAAAACCAAAAGAGCAAGTCCGCACAATTGGATTTGTTAGATAGCTCAGTGCCTGAAGGATTGAAGCTGCATTTTAAGATTGTGGATGCCACTGAAGGAGAACATTCCAATGTTAAAGCCAGTGATGCCACTAAAAGATACTTTATCCTGCATAAGGATAATCCGCTAGAATTGGATGACAATAACGAGCTGATTATCAACTTTGAATACAGACCCGACCAAGCAGGAGCCAAGCAGGATGCCCTGAATAAAGACACTATTGCGAGCATAATAAATGCGCTTAAGCTGAAACCTGATATGGCTGCATATTACGAGTGTCTATCAATCGCTATTCCCACAGATAAAGATAAGGATAGAATCCTGCTGTGCAAGTATATTAATCAATACACTGCCCGCAATACTATGGATTACTTCATTCATAAGAACCTGGGTGCTTTTCTGAAACGAGAACTGGATTTCTATATCAAGAACGAAGTTATGCATCTGGACGATATAGAAAATGCCGAGGCATCTAAGGTAGAGGATTATCTGACCAAGCTAAGGGTCCTGCGGCAAATCGCCACTAAACTGATAGATTTTATGGCTCAATTGGAGGACTTCCAGAAAAAGCTATGGCTGAAAAAGAAATTCATCGTAGAGACCAATTATTGCATCACTCTGGACCGGATACCGGAAGAGCTGTATCCTCAGATTATAGCTAATGAAGCACAAAGGCAGGAATGGATAAAACTCTTTGCTATAGATGAGATAGAAGGGGATACAGTATCACCGGCATATAGTGAGCCGCTGACAATAAATTTCCTTAAAGCCAACGATAAACTTGTATTGGATACCCGTTTCTTTGACGAGACATTCAAAAACAAACTGCTGAGCTCGATTGAGGACTTTGACGAACAATGCGATGGTTTGCTCATCCATAGTGAGAACTTCCAAGCATTAAATCTATTATTGGATAGATATAGAGAACAGGTAAAGTGTGTATATATAGATCCACCTTATAACACAAATGCTTCTGAAATATTGTATAAGAATGGGTTTAAGCACTCATCATGGTTGTCAATGATTCAAAACAGAATAGATATAACTGTTTCGATATTATCGAATAATGGACTTTTGGAAGTAGCAATTGATAACGTGGAATTTCACAAGCTTGAAGGATTACTGGAACAGACTTGTGGTGAAGATAATCACGTAACTACGATAGCTATAATGAACAATCCTAAGGGACGGGATCAAGAGCATATAGCGGAATCACATGACTACACATTATTGTATGCAAAAGACATAAAACAACTTTATACTGGCAGGTTGCTATTATCTGAAGATCAGATGAAAAAAAAATACAGTAAATCTCATGAACATGGAAGCTTCAGGGAGTTACCCTTAAGAAGGTCAGGATCTGATTCTTCACGTGAAGACAGACCATATATGTATTTCCCTTTCATTTTTAACCCTATATCTGGAGATTTATCAGTTGTTCAAAAGGAGGAATATCAGCTTATCTTCAATGGCAATAGTTTTAATGATGATTATGTTTTCAGCCTTAGAAAATTCTATGAAGACAATGGGTTAAAATTTATCTTACCCATTCGTTCTGATGGGAGACTTGGTAGATGGAGATGGGGTTATGAAGCATGCTTAGACGGATGTAAGGAGCGTGTTCTAATTGCTAAAGGTCAGGATAATATAACTGTATATCAAATAGATCATGCAGAAGATTCATATTTACCAAAAAGCTTTTGGTATGGTGAGAGGCATGACTCCTCTACGAAAGGGACCAATATTCTAAAAGATATTGTTGGAATTAATCCATTTGACTATCCAAAAAGTCTTTACTCTGTCGAGGACTTTATTACCATCGGAGGAGAAAATGATATTCTAGTGATGGATTATTTTGCTGGTTCGGGCACAACCGCTCACGCAGTAATTGATCTTAACAGAAGTGATCTTGGGAGCAGAAGATTCGTGCTTGTTGAAATGGGAGACCACTTTGATACAGTGCTCAAGCCCCGAATCAGCAAGGTTGTTTACAGCAAGGACTGGAAAGACGGTAAACCTCAAAACAGGGACACCGGTGTCAGCCATTGCTATAAATACTTGCGTCTGGAGAGTTATGAAGACACTTTAAACAACCTGGTGCTGACCAGTGAGCCGGAGCGGGAAAAAGCATTGGCAGTAAGCCCAGCACTCCAGGAGGACTATCTGCTGCACTATATGCTGGAGGTGGAAAGCCGGGGCAGTTTGCTAAATATTGATGCTTTCTCTGACCCCACTGCATATCTGCTCAAAGTGAAAAAGCCGGGTAGTGATGAATATGTGGAAAAAGCAGTAGATTTGATAGAGACCTTCAATTACCTGATTGGTCTGCGTCTGGTGCACTTGGCAGAGCCCCAGACCTTTACTGCCAGTTTTACCCGTCTGAAAGATCCGGATTTACCCCAGGATCAGGAAACCAAATTAGNNATTAGTTATTGACGGAGACCTGAAACAAGCTGCAGACGGCAAATGGTGGATTCGCAAGGTAGAGGGATGGGTCCCCAGGAATCCTTATAGTCCCAATGACGGCTTAAAAGAAAAGGTGCTGATCGTCTGGCGGAAACTAACCGGAGATTTGGAAGAAGATAACCTGGTGCTGGATACCTGGTTCCAAAAGAATCGCATCAACACACTGGATTGGGAATTTAATACTATCTATGTGAATGGCAGTAATAACCTGCCAAACCTCCAGTTGGAAGGCGAATCCTGGAAGGTGCGGCTAATTGAAGAAGAATTTTTAAAAAGGATGTGGAGTGCAGAGGGGGTATGATGAAAAAGAAAGCAATAACGACAATGAAAAGTGAAATACTGCTCTATTCGGGCAAAGATGGCAAGCTGAGGATGGAAACCCGGTTGGAAAATGAAACCGTGTGGCTAACCCAAAAGCAACTGGCAGAGTTATTTCAAACCACTGTGGCTAATATCAATATCCACATAAAAAACATATATGGAGAAGGTGAATTGGAGCCGGATCGAACTATTAAGGATTTCTTAATAGTTCAAAATGAGGGTGAGAGAGAAGTCCAACGGCAAGTTACACATTACAATCTGGATATGATTATCAGTGTAGGCTACCGGATCAAATCTACCATAGCTACTCATTTTCGTCAATGGGCAACCCAGAGATTGAGGGAATTCATCATTAAGGGCTTTACTTTGGATGATGAACGCCTAAAGCAAATGGGGGGTGGCAATTACTTTGATGAGTTGCTTGCCCGCATCAGGGATATCCGGTCCTCAGAAAAGATATTCTGGCGCAAGGTGCTGGATATTTATGCCACCAGTATAGATTATGACCCCAGGGCAGAGGTTTCCCGGGACTTCTTTAAGGTCATCCAGAACAAGATGCACTGGGCAAGTCATGGGCATACGGCAGCAGAAATCATCTATGCCAGAGCAGATGCCCAAAAACCCTTTCTGGGGCTAACCAGTTGGAGTGGAGACCAGCCACGGAAGACAGACGCCGAAATTGCCAAGAATTACCTGAATGAGCAGGAACTGGATATCCTGAACCGGATTGTCACAATGTATCTGGATTTTGCCGAATTGCAGGCATTAAACAGGAAACCGATGCGGATGCAGGATTGGATTATCAAACTGGACGAGTTTCTTAAACTGAACGGCAGGGATATCTTGAAACATAGCGGCAAGGTATCTCACGAAGAGGCACTGCAAAAAGCCCGCCTGGAATATGACAAATGGCAGCAGGAACAGCTTACCCATCCGACTGAAGCGGAAAAGCACTTTGTGGAAGTGGTTGAGGAAGTGAAACAACTGGAAAGGAAAAGCCCCAAGAGAAAAAAGTAATGGCACGCAAAACTACTCTAAAAACCCATACATTCACCAACAAACTGATCCTGAACCAGTGGCTGATGAGCCAGTTTGGGATAGATCCTTTGCTGGAATATAAGAATAATACCAGACCCTTCCACAAACTTGCAGCTCCCATAAAAGATGCCAGGGAGGAAGGTTATGATGCAGATGGCTTGCATAAATTCTATCATTCTTTAGTGGAAAGCGAACTCTTTTACAATGAACTGCATCCTCTCAACAAAGAACAGTTACTGATCTACGAAGAGAATATTGTGTCCTACACTAAAACCATCAATTCCATGCGGAGCCGACCGATTGTCTGGAAATACTTTCAATGGCTAACCCTCCTCTTTGTAGAAATCTATCTGGATAGGTATTTTACCGATAAAGGGAAGCTGTTGGATGACCTGAATACCTATATCCAGCGTTTTAATGAAAGATGGACGGGCTTCCAGGATATTGCCCCTTACACTTTGGATGATTTGAATAAAATCTGCCTGCAAAACGCTACCGGAAGCGGAAAAACATTACTGATGCATGTTAATCTCCTGCAGTTTCGTAACTATGCCAAAAAGTCACGTGAGGGAAGCGAAATTTCCAGAGTAATCCTGCTAAGCCCCAATGAAAGATTGAGTGAACAACATCTGGAAGAGCTCAAATTAAGCGGATTCAGCTTTGCCCAACGGCTCAATACTAAGCAGGATAGCAGTATTGATATGATTGATGTTATAGAAATCACCAAATTGGGTGATACAGAAGGACCAAATACCATCGCTACCCGCAGTTTGGGAGATCAGAATCTGCTTCTGGTGGACGAAGGTCACCGCGGAATGAGCGGAAAAGAAGAAGGTGTGTGGTTCACCAGAAGATCGGAACTTTGTGCAAAGGGCTTTACTTTTGAATATTCTGCTACATTTGCCCAAGCTGTAGCGGCTGCAAATAACAGAGCTTTTGAAGATAGTTATGCCAAAGCCATAATCTTTGACTATTCATATAGATGGTTTTACGAAGATGGCTTTGGCAAGGACTACCAGATATTGAACTTACCTAAAACCTATCAGCAAGTGCAAGATGTATATCTGACTGCCTGTCTGCTCAAATACTACCAGCAGCTAAAAATCTATGAAGATAAGAAACTGGAAATTGTACCCTTTAATCTTGAAAAACCGCTTTGGGTCTTTGTGGGTAGCACTGTTACCAAGAAAAAGGGTAAACAAGAGGTAGAAACTCCAAGTGAGGAGTTGCTGGCTGATGTTGCTCAGATTATTGTCTTTATCGCCAAATATATCTCTAATGCCCTTGTTTTTGAGCGTAATATTAAACAAATACTCTACGATAGTGGTAGCAGTACAGGGTTATTGGATAATGACGGTAACGACATTTTCGCCAATACTTTCAATTACCTGCTCAAGACAGTAAATGCTGCCAGTGGAGCTTCTGAGATTTACAAGGATATCCTAAGAACCTTGTTCAATAATCCTGCCAACGGACAGCTAAGAATGGATAGAATTAAAGGTGATTCAGGTGAAGTAGTTTTGTATCTTGGTAATAGCGACACTCCCTTTGGATTAATTAATGTAGGTGATGCTAAAGGACTCTGCGATCATATAGAAGAGTATGCCCAAAAGAATAATATCCAGCTTAGTATAGAAGATAGCGATTTTACAGAAGCGATGTTTGCCTCTGTGAAGGACTCGTCATCTCCTATCAACCTTTTGATCGGTTCCAAGAAGTTTGTAGAAGGGTGGGATTGCTGGCGAGTTAGTACAATGGGTTTGATGCATGTTGGCAAGAGCGAAGGAACACAAATAATCCAGCTATTTGGGCGCGGTGTGCGTTTAAAAGGGTATGAATGGAGTTTGAAGCGCAGTAGCCACATTCATACCGTTAAAAAGCCAGATTTCATAGAAGATATTGAAAACCTCAATGTCTTTGGTATAGAAGCTGACTTTATGGATAGGTTCAGGCAATTCCTGAAGGACGAAGGCCTGCCCGGTAATGAGAAAAGGGTGATGATTACTATTCCGATGAATGTAACGGCTGATTTTGGCAAAAAGCTCAAGATTTTGAGACCGAAAAAGAAGAAAGACGGCTCTGAATACGATTTTAAGAAAGATGGTCCCATCCCATCCCTGGGTACCATTCCACAGTATCTTCAGAAAAATCCGGTTGTATCTGACTGGTACTCCCGAATTCAAACTATCAAATCGAAAGGAATACTTCAGAGCGGGCAAAAGGATGAGGTCAAGCTCAAGGGTAAGCAGATAGTCCTACTGGATATGGAG
>MTKX01027788.1_pt3 | contig 10230 bp, 11 predicted proteins | sample 1042771 | NCBI WGS metagenome assembly MTKX01 (sample SAMN06212183, study PRJNA360534) | anaerobic digester metagenome | biome: Wastewater treatment plant; material: sludge; isolation source: anaerobic digester fed with sludge from wastewater treatment plant | place: Denmark: WWTP Randers ... | reverse complement strand
GAGTGGCAGTCAAGGAGATCGATTTGGATGTTTAGCTTTTCGTCCAGCAAGCTGGTGGACCGGCCCTTTGACTGGGCCTACCAGCTGGAGGATCTGGGATATAGCGGCTGGGAGATAGTCAACGAAGGAAGACAGAGGTTGACTGAGGGAAATCTCCCCGAGGCCAGGAAGATCGTAGAGACGACAGGACTGGTCATAACCATTCACCTGCCCTACTCGGACCTGAATTTAGCCTCAGTCAACCAGCCCATATGGGAGGAGACGGTGCGACAGATGAGGACCTGCCTGGACCTGGCAAGCGATTTTGCCCGCCTGGCGGTGGTTCATCCCGGCCACTTCTCTCCCCTGGGAATGCATATGCCAGACGCTGCCTGGCTGCAGAACATAAAGGGAATCCAGGAGATCTGCGATCATGCCTCGAATCTGGACATGAGAGTGGCAGTCGAGAATATGGTGAACATGCCTGCAATCCTGGGGAGGCGCCCGGAGGAGATCGAAGGCATAATTGAGACTGTGGACCGGGATAACCTCGGATTCATCTTCGATGTGGGACATGCCAATACCAATGGAAATGTAGAGGATTTTTTGAGGCTTAAGGATATGATGATCCACATCCATGCCCATGACAACCATGGGGAGAGAGACGAGCATCTGCCGGTGGGAAATGGCACTGTACCCTGGAAGAAGGTGCTGGCTGCTCTGAACGGCTACAGTGGCCGGATAGTAACCGAATCGCGCTCTTTGGAAGAGGGCCAGAGATCGGTCAAGAGGCTCAAAAGGCTGCTGGATGATACCCGGAAATGATATCTTCTTTAGGAATAAGAGACTGGGATTATGTCCGGACCGTCCACATTTGAGAACATCTCTGAGGGATTGCTCAGAAGCTTCGATGACAAAGACCGGGCTCGCGAGGAGGCTCTGTCCCTCTCCCGGAGGGTGATACGCCTGTGCTCTTCATCAATCAGATCGATGCACAGAAACGAATTTCCCGCGGCAAAGAGGCTGGTCGATGAGGCAGCAGAAGAGCTGGAGAAGATCCGGGAGCTTTTAGGGAACCATCAGGATGTACGCTATGCAGGCTTTGTGGACGGAGCAGAGCAGGAGTACGCCGAGGCCATCTCCGTCTACTCCATCATCACCAGAAATGAGATCCTCACCCCGGCTGAGGTGGGTGTGGAATTGGCGAACTATCTGGCGGGTTTGGGCGACGTGTGCGGTGAGCTTCGCCGTCATATTCTGGACCTCATTCGCTCCGGCATGGCAAAAGATGGCGAATACTTCCTGGAGGTCATGGAGGAGATCTATTATCTGCTGATGCTATTCGACTATCCGGATGCTATAACCAGAGGTCTGCGGAGGAAGAGCGATCTTGCCAGGTTCATGCTGGAAAGGACCCGAGGGGACCTCACCAATGCCCTGGAGATATCCAGAATGGAATCATTATTTCTTAAAACAAAATAAACTCAAAAAGCCTTAAATCAATAGATCATGGAGTTTAAGTCATGAAGTTCGATCCCAATCAGATCCGGGAGGCGGCCCGGAAGGATTTCGATAAGACCTGGCAGGAAGGAAGAGAGTACCTTGGCCGGCCATCCTTGAATGAGAGATATCCGCGAAATAGCTATTCCTTCGGCTCAGTTCATCCTATCTTCGATACCGTTCAGAAGCTACGAGAGGCCTATATTCGCCTCGGCTTCAATGAGGCCATGAATCCGGTGATGGTCGAGGCCCAGGATGTCTACCGCCAGTTCGGCTCCGAGGCTCTTGCCGTTCTGGACAGGTGCTTTTATCTCGCCGGCCTTCCCCGGCCGGACATCGGCATATCGGACGAGAGGATCGCCCAGATAAACGCCCTCCTGGGTCGGGAGCTCTCGGCAGAGGAGGTGGAGGCGCTCCGTCAGATCCTCCATTCCTACAAAAAGGGGAAGGTTGAGGGCGACGACCTGGTGGGAGAGATCGCTCATGCCCTTTCTGCTCACGATGCTCTGATAGGCACTGTCCTGGAGAAGGTGTTTCCGGAGTTCAAAGGACTGAAAGCAGAGGCCACCAGTCGCACCTTGAGAAGCCATATGACAAGTGGCTGGTTTCTGTCCCTCTCCAACCTCCATTACCGCCAGAGGCTGCCCATCAGACTCTTCTCTGTGGACCGATGCTTCCGCCGGGAGCAGGCGGAGGATGCCGCCCGCCTGATGAGCTACTATTCGGCCAGCTGTGTGATCATGGATGAGGATGTATCCATAGAAGATGGGAAGGCGGTTGCAGACGGCCTCCTCAGCCAGTTCGGTTTCCAGAAGTTCCAGTTCCGACCGGATGACAAGAGGAGCAAGTACTACGTTCCCGGAACTCAGATCGAGGTCTATGCTTATCATCCGGGACTGGTCGGCTCGGCCACCAAGTACAGCAGCGGCTGGGTTGAGGTGGCTACATTCGGCATCTACTCGCCCACTGCCCTGTCCCAATATGATATCCCCTATCCGGTCATGAACCTGGGGCTGGGAGTGGAGCGGATCGCCATGATTCTGCATAACTCTCAGGATGTGAGAGCTCTCTCCTACCCCCAGTTCCAGGCCAATTGGGAGCTCACTGCCCGGGAGATGGCCCAGATGATCGCTGTTGAAATGACCCCCAGCACGCCAGAGGGGCAGGCGATAGCCGAATCTGTGATCGGGGTGTGCCTTGAGCATGGTGATGCCGCCTCTCCCTGCGAGTTTCCTGCCTGGGAGGGAGAGCTCTTCGGAAGGCATATTCAGGTCTGGGTGGTCGAGCCGGAGGAGAACACCAAGCTCTGCGGCCCGGCTGCCCTCAATGAGATCGTGGTCCATAAGCAGAACGTCATGGGCATCCCCCGCACCTCCCGCTGGGAGGAGGCGTTCAATGAGGGAGTGAGCACAGGCATTCGATTCATCGATTCCTTTGCTGCTCTTTCTGCCTATGAGATCGAGGCGGCGGCAATGAAAGGCCAGGAGTCTGAGACCAGAGCGAGGATTGTGAGAAGCCCGGCGGATATAAACATCAAGATTCACCCAGCTCTCGAGAGGTACATCACCAGCTACAAGCACAAGATCGACCTGAGGGGACCGGTCTTCACCACGGTGAAGAGCAAGCTGCTCTGACCGGATGGATTGCGGGAATTTTGAGAGGAAATAAAGGGGAATTGAGAGGAGCATGAAGGACGCATCATCCAATTCCGCTGCCAAGAAGGCGGCAGGTGAGGCAGCGGCAGAGCTGGTCAGGAACGGTATGGTGGTTGGCCTGGGCACGGGCTCCACTGTGGCCTGGACGATAAAGAGGCTGGGAGAGAGGGTCAGAGAGGAGGATCTGGACTTTTGTGGCGTTCCCACCTCTTTTCAGGCCGAACAGCTGGCCATAGAATCAAATATAAGGCTCACCAGCTTAAACCAGCATCCAGTTCTTGATCTGGCCATCGACGGGGCAGACCAGGTGGACATAAACCTGATGGTGATCAAGGGCGGCGGAGCGGCGCATACCCGGGAGAAGGTGGTATCCTGCTCGGCCAAGTGGTTCGTGATCGTTGCCGATCAGTCCAAGTTTGTAGAAAGACTAACCTGGCCGGTGCCTGTGGAGGTGATTCCCATCGCCTTTAGGCTAACAGGAAGGAGGCTGGAGGAACTGGGAGGCAAGCCGGTGCTGCGACAGGGATTGAGGAAGGACGGGCCGGTGATCACCGATAACGGGAATTTCGTTATGGACGTGGACTTCGGGACCATCGAGGATCCCAGGTCTCTTGCGGCCAAGATCAGCCTCATTCCTGGAGTGGTGGAGCACGGCATATTCGATAACTTGGATGAGCTTTATCTCGCCCGGGCGGGAGGTATGGAAAGAATTAAAAGAGCTCTTCGCTGAATTATATGGGTGAGTTCAAGCAGAGCTTTTCTCATAAGAAAGACCTGCGTATCATCAAGCTGAACGGTAATTTCGCTTGCTATCGCAGCAGCAACCGACTTCTTGTGGATATCCAGTCCACCACCTTTATCTAACTCTTTAGCCATAACTGATGCTGTCCTGATATGGGCAGATGACACAATCCCTCGTGGGACAAATTTTCCATTCGCGTTCAAGACGCATGCTTGTCTACGAGAGGTAAACATGGTTAGTTTGTGGGTTGGAATCAGAGTTCCAATGAGGCAGCAGCCTTCACTGCCCATATCAAGCATAACAGGAATACCAGGCTTATCACAGTTTTCATCCTGCTTGTATAATACCTGTCCTGAGGATCATTTAAGTTTGTGGTTGGTTCCGGATCGCGGTTCACCCCAGATGCAAAAGGATACAGAGAATTTGCGATTCAAGTTCACCCATGCCAAATAGCGAGAAGCCATTAAAAGAAGATGAGCCTTCGGGGCTGGATCGATAAGGCCCCGAGATAATTCAAGGCCTCAGGGAATAAATCCTTGACCGTCCCTTCTTATTCACATTGATCTTGCCCTCTCTGCCCAGCCAGCCCAGTGCGCCATGGACATCATCTATCCGCAGAGCGGCAGACTTGGCCAATTCCCTGGCCGGCATCGGGCCCTTTAGGCTGAGCAGGTCCCAAATTATGCCGGCATTGATACCGAATACCAGATCCACAGACTCCTCCGTCATCCCCCCTCCCTTCCCAGTCACTCTCTTTGATTTGACCGCTGCCACTCCTGCTTCAGCCATTCCTCTCTTCTTCCTGGACCTCGGTTTCTTCTCAGTTTCATTGGCCATTTTTTATATCCTCCAATATGTATCCTTTTTTAAATACGACTTCATGGAATTTAAAGTTTTTCTGAGCTAAAATTGCAGATTTGGTCATAGTCACTGGTTCAAGGTGCGGGATGCAGGCCCAATGTGCTATATGTGAAATGTATATACCGATCCCGGCCCAAAAGCGATAAATACCGAGGACTATGACTTAATTGCTCGTAATGGTTCTGCATAAAGGAAGCAAGAGATCCACGTCTGGCGATTTCTTGAGGGGCTATTGTCATTCTTCTGCCTGGCTATGCTCTCATGGCAAAACGCCTTTGACACCAAAATCCCAAAGGAGAAACTGCTGCCGATTCCAGCACTGCAGAAGTTGCTGCAGATCTATCATCGCAAGAAGACGGGAATCTCTAAATATTCAAATAAAGAATAAAAGAGGACGAATTCGGAGGTTTAAATCATGCTTGATCGATTCACAAATTTCCTCACAATATTGATTACCTCTCTTTTGGCCATCTCTCTTTTCTGTGCCTTTGCCCTGGCAGAGGAAGAGGATGACAATGGTCCTGAGCATTCTCTAGGCTCGGGTGATTCTGATTGGTGGACGACATACCCGGACAAAAACATCGACTCTGGCTCTGCCGTAAATCACCCGGATTGGGTTATTGAGGCTCTGGAGGACAGACCTCTGCTGATCCTGATCCACCAGAACAACTGCCTGCCCTGCGTGACCCATGTCCCCAGGATAAATGATGCTATAAAAATCCACAACGACGATATCCGGTTCTACAGCATTCTGGCTGAGGGAGACGGAATCCTGAAGGCGATGGAGGTTCTGGATATCTACAGTCCCACAGGCAAGAAGCAGTATGTTCCCACCACCATCTTCCTCACTCTGATCGAGAACGAGGACGGCGAGGTTGAGGTTGGCTGGCATAGCGAGATTGATATCATGAGCACGGACGATATCAACAGCTATGCAGACGATTCCATTTACTATCACCAGCAGAATGCGGCTGACTGGGAGCAGTGATCGGCCTAATGGCAGTGAAAGATGGTGTGGATGGTCTGAGCAAGCCGGGCTCTAATCCCCCTCACGCTCTCATTTTGCCAGTTTCTATTATATCTTTATTCGCGCTATTATTCATATCCCTATCCATCAGTCCCGCGCTAGCAGATGAAGCGCAGGCGCCGGACTTTTTCGCAACCAGCTGGGATCAAAGGAGCTTCAATCTATCCGATTTCATGGGCTCCCCGGTGGTCCTGCATATAACAAATATCGAGAACCCCCTATGCATTGAATGCGAAAAGTCCCTCTCGGGGCAGGTAGAGGAGCTTGCAGCCCTCAAGGCCCTAGACACCAATGTCCAGATAGTAACCCTGAACTTGAGGAAGAACCCCTATTCCATTGACGGCCGGGAGCTGGCCCAAACCTGGTGGGAGGTCAATATAACCTGGCCCTGGATCGAGGATCTGGACCCATATCCCATAGGGAGCAAATACCTGGACTATTGGACGGTGAGAGGCGGCTCTTCCAATCCCACCATTGTTCTGATCGACAAAGAGGGCAGAATCGGCCCGGTCTACCACGTCTACCGGGTGGGCGAAGGGATAGAAGATGGGGTGCAGAAGGCCCTGAGCCTTCTGGATGACATCCAGGAGCTCAATGGGACAGCTCTTATGGTGGAGGGGGAAGCCTCCCCTCCTGCAGAGGTGGAGGCCCGCCCAGAGGGGGCAACAAGCATGATCTCCTCCCTCTGGACCAGAATGGAGAATGAGGTCTCAAGGAAGGATGTCACCGCCTTTGGCATGTTCCTTCTGGGCATCTTCACCTCCCTTGCCCCCTGCTCCATCGCCCTGATGATTGCTGTGTTCTCTTATGTGATGACCGTTCGCAGGAAGGACGAATACCTGCGAGCCAGCGCCTCCACCTCAAGAGAGGGATTCATGATCGGCGTCGCCTTCACCCTCGGCATGGCGGTTGTCTTCTTTGTGCTCGGCCTGTTCATATCCCAGATAGGGGTCTTCTTCCGGGATTCAAAGCTCTTTGACCTTCTAGCCGGGGTAATCATGGTCCTGCTTGGAATCAGCAGCTTCAAGCCTCTGGGGGAGATCATCGAGCCGGTCATGGATCGCATCCGCCTGCATCGTGCTGCCATGGATGGGCTCGATGAGCCGTCCGAGAGCTCGGGCTTAAATGGGCCTATGGAGGAGAAGAAGAGCCTGCTCCAAAAGGCTGTGGAGTTCTCGCTAAAGCTCTTCCGCTATTCTGCGTTCATCGGCGCCTTCACCCTGGGGATCTTCTTCGCCCTGGGTTGGGCTCCCTGTGCCCTCTCCATGGTGATGCCGGTCCTGATCTGGCTGGCAAGCCAGGACGTTGCCCCCCTGGTCGGCGGGACGATGCTCTTCTTCTTCGGCATCGGCCATGGAGTGCCCATCATCCCCATCACCACCTTCTCCCGAATGGTGGGCGGCAGGATCGGGGAGAAGTATGTATCGGTGGGAGAGTGGACCAGCAAGNNGTGGGCCTGGTCTATGCCGTCAGGTATTTTGGATACCTGTTATGGTAGGGTACAATACGGCGCAGCAATTGCAGTGTGAGGATATCGAGAGGAAGGTGAGATTACATTTCGACCATGCTGGAAAGCCTCCAGGAGATTGCGAGGGATCGAGTCTCCTCCTCGCTGGCAGAGAGGTGCTGCTACTCTTCCGACGCCTCTCAGATTTCTGGATACCCAGATTTCGTCGTCCGACCAGCGAATACGGGAGAGGTCTCCAGAATTATGATGCTGTGCAATGAGAGGGATGTGCCGGTGGTCGCCCGGGGAGCGGGAAGCGGACTTGCCGGCGGGGCGTCTCCGGTCTCCGGCGGCGTAGTTTTAGATATGTCCGGAATGAACCGCATTCTGGAGATGGACCTGGAGAACCTGCAGGTCATCGTTGAGCCGGGAGTGGTGGCAGAGAAGCTCAATTGGGCTCTTGAGCCTCATGGATTCTTCTTTCCCCCAGATCCGGGCAGCAGCAGCTTTTGCACCATCGGGGGCATGATATCCTACAACAGCAGCGGCATGCGCTCGGTTAAATACGGCACCACCAGAAGCTATGTGCTGGATTTAGAGGTTGTTCTGGCGGATGGTAGGGTGATTCATACCGGCTCCCGGAACCTCAAATCCGCAGCCGGATACGACCTCACCCGTCTGTTCGTTGGCGCAGAGGGGACCCTGGGCATCATCACCCGAGCGGGACTGAAGGTTGCCCCTCTGCCCAAAGAGAGAAGGCTGGTATTCGCCAGCTTCGAGAGCGCAGAGGCTGCTGGCCAGGCGGTGATAGCGGTATTCTCCCAGGGGATAACCCCATCCGCCTNNCTCTGAAGGTCCTGAAGCTCGTCGATCCCGAGCTTGTCCTGCCGGATGACGGGGACGTGATACTATTCGAGGTGGACGGCTCAGGAGATTCGACCGCAGAGGCAGCAGAGCAGATCGAAAAGGTCTGCCGGCCGATGGCAATGACGATAAGGCAAGCTTCCGGCCGGCAGATGGTGCCCATCTGGGCGGCGAGGAGGCTGGTGGGAGCGGCCATTTCGCGTCTGGACCCGAAGAAGACCAGGATCTATATGGGCGAGGATGTGGGGGTTCCCATAAAGCAGATTCCGGCGCTGATTAAGAGAGTGCAGCAGATCACTGCAAGCGTGGGCATTCCTGCCATGAAGTACGGCCATATAGGAGACGGAAATCTGCATGTCGCATTGTTCATCGATGTCAATGATCCGGATCAGTGGGATCGGCTCAGGACGGCAGCGGACAGAATCCATCGAGCTGCTCTGAGCCTGGGGGGGACGGTCAGCTCCGAGCATGGGATAGGCCTTGCCCGGGCGGAGTATATGGCAGAGCAGGTGGGCGAGGAGACGATGAATGTGATGCGGGCGGTCAAGAAGGCCCTTGACCCCAGGGGGATACTCAATCCAGGAAAGATAGGGCTGTGACTGATATCACATTGACGACAGACTGGACCATGAAGCGATCCAGGAGGAGATGGATTTCGCCTCCTGCAACAACAACAATAACGCCAGGTATACGGCTGAGGTTTTATTCCGTAACTACCATGTATTTGAATATTCAGCTACGAATATTAACCGCAGAGACGCAGAGTTCGCAGAGACGTGGAAATTTACCTAATTAATGGCATATTTCTGAGCAAATAGTCGTCTCCGTTCGTTCGTCCTCCGTGCGCTCTGCGCCTCTGCGGTTTTATTCCGCATTCCGTAAACCACAGGGTTAATTATCCCGCTACCCACTCGATACAGCGAAGAGCCAAAAGATTGAATGCGGCCCCAAAAGATTCAAACTATTGATTAACCATTAAGTGAAGCTTCGCTCATGAATCGTGGATTTCAGCATTCCACAGAATCATCTTTGCTCTTTGAGCTTTTCTTTGGATCCGCCTCTCTGAGCAGCTCAGCTACATCTTCCATTGAATCTTTCTCTCGCAGAGCTGCCAGCACCGGAGGCGATTCCTGGAACAGCTCCAGAGCGTTGAAGAACCTGTCCAGCACATCTCCGCTGTAAGTGGGGACCAGGAAGACATGGGTATGAGGTATCCTCCTGCCCCGAGCATACATGCAGACAAAGTCCGGCTCCAGGGCAATCATCATCTTTTCCGCCACCACCTTTGCTGCTCTGAAGAGGCTGGCATTCTCATCATCTGAGAGTTCATGCCACCAGGGCACATGTCTCTTAGGTATCACCAGACAATGGCCTATAGAAAAGGGGTTGACGTCCAGAATTGCCAGCGATAGTTCATCCTCATAAATCCTGTAGCATGGCAGATCTCCCGCCAGGATCTGGCAGAAGATGCAGCCTTTCTCTTTCCCGGTGCCCTCAGTCATAAAGCCTCCATTATGCTAATGACGGCATTATTGATGATCAATCCTTTGCCATACAAAATATCCCGTCAATCTGATTCGATGGAGATCTTTTTATGTCGGATGAACAGGATGCGATAGAACGAAATGCAGACCATGAACCAGGGTGAAAGAGCCTTCAATCTGTGCGTTCGCTGCGGGACCTGCCGCACCGTCTGTCCGGTCTTCGAGGAGGCCGGCTGGGAGTCGGCCAACACCAGAGGGCGGATGATGATAATCAAGGAGCTTTGCTCTGGCCGGCTGGAGGCAGATCAGGGGGTGAAAGACAGTCTTAACACCTGCACCACTTGCGGCTTATGCACTGAGAACTGTCCGGCAGGCATCTCTCCTCCGGATATCATAGAGAGAGCGAGGGGGATGCTTGTAGCCCTAGGATTAACCACCTCAGAGCTGGAGGATCTTGACCGGAAGATCCTGAACAGCGGCAACACCTTTGGCGAAAAAACCGACAGGCTCTGCTGGCTCCCTGATCGGAGCCTGATCCGGGAAAAGGCGGATTATGTCTACTTTGTGGGCTGCATGAACTCCTATCGCTACCATGAGGCAGCAAGACGCACGTTCTCCATCCTCAGCCAGTTTGGAGCCACTCTGCTGGCAGGAGAGCAGTGCTGCGGCTA
>MTKX01021332.1_pt1 | contig 10240 bp, 9 predicted proteins | sample 1042771 | NCBI WGS metagenome assembly MTKX01 (sample SAMN06212183, study PRJNA360534) | anaerobic digester metagenome | biome: Wastewater treatment plant; material: sludge; isolation source: anaerobic digester fed with sludge from wastewater treatment plant | place: Denmark: WWTP Randers ... | reverse complement strand
ATGGATTATTTTCTCGACAAACTCAAAAACATCATGTTTCATGGCCTTATGTTACGAATCAAAAACGGTATCGAATGTTCAAACCAAAACCGTCTCCTGAGAAACCTCCTTCATCTATGATAGTTATTATTGGACGCCAGTCCAATCCAATACTCAAAGGAATATCGAAAGCATACTCTAATCCCAATTCTCCTGTAACTCCAAGGCGAAATACATCTCCAATATATACGATGCCTCCCACACCGGGATAGAAAATAAAACCAGGTGCAATAGGGAAGCCCCAATCGTATAATCCGGCCAAAATTAGGCCATCGTGATGAAAAGACAGATCGGCATGAAGACGGTTGCCTGCTAGCGGAAGCATGGCATCCACAGCTGCCGAACCTCCATAAGTATCTCCGAGCCGCAACCCAAGCTCATAACTTCCATAGTTCCTCTGAGCCTGAAGTAACTCTGCATGCATAAATCCTGCAGCAATAATCAAAATCACACAAAATAACTTTTTCATTTCTGTTTAATTTTTAACATTTTATATTTAAAAATGAAAATCATTTCGTTATTTACGCAAATATCAGAATTTTGTTGTTTCAAACAATAGGTAAATGAAAAAAAGTGAATTATAAATGGTTTGAATAATAAAAATTTGAAAAATGCATAAACCTGATAATTATGGAAATTCTGGATATTTTAGGCAGGAGATGGAGCCCTCGATGTTTCGACGACAAGGCAGTGGAGCAGGAAAAACTCCAGAACATGATGGAAGCTGCTCGTTTGGCTCCCAGTGCCATGAATGAACAACCTTGGTATTACTTCATTGGAAGAAAGGACGATGAGACTTATCGAAAAATTTTTTCTACTCTCGTAGAATTTAATCAGCTTTGGGCCATTCAAGCACCTTTGCTTATGATGGCTTGCGGAAGAACAAAATACGTCTCCAGAGATAATTCCGATAATCGTTACTGGGACTACGATGTGGGGCAATCTGTGGCTTATCTCACGCTTCAAGCAACTTACGAAGGTTTATTCTGCCATCAGATGGGAGGATTCGATACCGACAAAACCGCCGAACTTTTCCATCTTCCCGAGGAGGTTGCCCCTATTGTTGTCATTGCTGTAGGATATATGGGTAATCCTGAGACTCTACCCGATTTTCTTCGAACCATGGAAAATGGACCTAAAACACGAAAATCTCTCGAAAGTTTTATCTTTGGTTCTGATTTTGGTATTCCTTATCAATTCTAAATAAAAACCAAAATTTCTAAACAGATGAAAATCGGTAAATATTTTGGGATGCTATGCATGAGCCTGATTTTTCTGTATTCCTGTAAAGGTCCTCAACATGAAAAGAAACCAAAAATTGCAATAGATACTACGTTTTATCCTTCTTTTTCTGCGGATACTGCTTTCAGTTTCGTAGTTAAGCAAGTTGGTTTTGGACCGCGTGTTTCGAATTCTGACGCAAACAGGCGGTGTGGGGACTGGCTCATCCAAAAACTGGGTAGCTATAGTTCCGATATTATAGTTCAAGCATTCAAGGCAAGGGCTTATAATGGAGAAGTAATAAATGGCCGCAATATTATTGCTTCTTTCCGTCCTGAAGCTTCTTCGCGTATTTTGTTGGCTTCGCACTGGGATTCGCGTCCTTTTGCCGACCATGACCCCAATCCTGCCAATCGTCATAAACCCATCGACGGGGCCAATGATGGAGCCAGTGGTGTGGGGGTTCTCTTAGAATTGGCCAGAATCATGCATAGTTATCCACCAAATATCGGAGTAGATATTATTTTATTTGATGCCGAAGATTATGGTCCTCCCGAAGATATGCAATCCCAACAGGGTGAGGATTGGTGGGGCCTTGGCTCTCAGTATTGGAGCCGCAATAAACATATTCCATCCTATAATGCCAGATATGGCGTACTGCTCGATATGGTGGGAGTGCCCCAACCATCCTTTCTCATGGAAGGATTCTCCATGTATTATGCTCCCGATGTGGTTAAAAAAATTTGGGATATTGCCGCATCCCTGGGTTATGGTAAGTATTTCCCCAAGCAGAAAGGAGGCTTTATTACCGACGATCATTACTACGTGAATAAATATGCCGGAATTCCTATGATAGATATCATTCATCTCGAAAATGACTCACAGGGAAGTTCTTTTTTCGAACACTGGCACACTTTACAGGACAATCTCGAACATGTCGATTCACAATCATTGCAAATGGTAGGAGATGTTCTGATTAGGCTGATATACAAACCACAATAAAAAATCAATCAGCTTTTTGGTCGGGAGCATACCATTCTGCATAAGAAGTGGCAGTTTCGCTTAGTTTTAAGCTGTAGAGTTCTATGTCAGAAGGAAGAAGAGGCCGCAAAATTTCGACAAAATAAAGCAAAAGATTTTCGGTAGTGGGCTGAAACTCTACCCAGATGGTTCTGGCAAACAACTCACGACCACCAAGTGGAATCTCGTCCCTAACAGCATCATTTAATACAAGGGCATGATCGAAACGATCGATGAGGGCAGATTTTACGATGCGGTTGAGTTCTCCAAAATCCATGACCATTCCGTTTTTGGATGAACGAGGATCATTTTTCGGCTGGCCCTTCAGTGTGATGCACAGTTCATACGAATGTCCATGTATATGACGACAAGGCCCATCATGACCCACCAGCGCATGAGCCATTTCAAACCTAAATTTCTTTGTAATACGAATGTAATTCATTTATTGCTTGATGATTCTGATGGGAATATTCTCATCGATCTGTCCAATGTAAATTCCATCTTTCAAATGAGAAACATCGATGAGATTTTCCTTTCCACCACGTAAAGAAGTTGAAAAGATTCTGCGCCCTGCGATATCGGTGAGGACGAAAACATAAGAATCCGTCGGGTCATCGGGCAACACGATTTTTATAAAGTTGAAGCAAGGATTGGGATATAGCTGATAAATCACAGAAATTTCGTGCGCGATACCAGCGCCTTCTCCCCAGNNTTCTCCCCAGATTTTATCAACAAAATCGGGTTGGTCGATGTAAGGATTTCTATTGTTTTGAATATTGTAAACGGCATTGTTTCTGTCGATTTCTTTCTGACTAACTGGATCCTGATGATGCCATTCCAACAACATGCTAACCGCCCATGGTTTCAACTGCGAGCCCGTTACCATTCCATTGCTTGCCCAGCCATTGTCTTCATTGTAGTAACGTGTTGCCACATAAAAATAGCTTCTTGCCAAATCGCCCTTGTATTCATCTATAGGCTCGAACACCACTTGGGAATATCCTGGATAATTACAGTTCCCTAATTTACTTCCATTCATAGAAGTCCATGAGGCGCTTCCTACTTCACCATAAGGGTAATTGCTTCGTTTTCCGTTTACGTAACCATCGGTGGGATAAATATGAAAGAGATCTGTGTACATGGGAATTAAATCATTAAACCAACTTGCAGGCCATGAATGTTCCCTGTTGAAACAATCCCCTTNNTAGCTACCACATTCATCTTCATTGAAATAATAAATGTAGGGAGGATTTCCACCCGGTACGTCGGAATACATATCCCAAACCGTGTTATTGGGTTTTTTATCGGTGGTTTGGAAGTGCAACAAAATCGAACCATAGGATACCGAAGCGTGATCGTCGATAATATCGTGCAGCTTAGCTTGAAGAGCCACGCCTGTCAGGCCTTCGATACCATCGTAATATCCCGCCGGAGGTTGCGATTTTAGCAAACTGGCCGAAAGTATGACTGCAATAAGCAAAAGAGCCATAGGCTTGCCGTTTCTTAGCGAGAATTGTAAACGTAAGGCGTTCAACATCTGAACTTTAAAATATTGAAGTCTTTGCAAAGATAAGTCAATTTTTAGGATTCAAATCTTTTCACATCTATGTTCGAAAATTTTGAAATAGATGAAATTTTTAAGATAATTTTTTGTATATTTACATTTGTAATCATTTACAAACGAAAGAAGTCAAAATAAAAATTCATTGATTTATAAATCTTTAACCTAAATCCAATTACTTATGAAAAAATTAGTATTTATAACGACGCTATTCTTCTCCATCCCTTAAAAGCTTCTTATTATGAATCGAATTTTGTTATTTTTGATTATTGAGTCCGGTTTAAAAACTAAGTTGGATTAAAGTTTCCTGTTTCGACATTTTTGGACCTGAAAAAATTTTTTGAATCAAGAAGAACCAAAAATACCTAAACAAGGAAAAATTATCAACAATAAATTCACATTTTGTTAATATTTCCCCTGTATTTGACATAATATCCTTCAAAAATACAATTATTGGCCTATTAAATCCATCAGGACATCCATTTTTGACCAGAAATCTGTATGTCCTTCCAAAATTAATCGCTATCCCACTGCTATAAGCAAATAAACTCGCCTTTATTAATCCTCTTACTTTTAATTTCCCATCTTCTGTCCTTATCTTAAATTCACGTGCCGTAGCTTCTATATTTGGCCTAAGTTTCCAGCGCTCTTTAGGTATGCTCAAAATATTGCGACTGCGTTTGTTTTGTAGATACTCTTTATGTGTTAAATAATATCGCCCATTGTTCTTAAATGCCTAACAATTATCTTTTAACAAACATCCCTTGCATATTTTCATAGCAAAACATACTTTATGTCGTTTCTTTGTGGGCATGGACTCTACCTTCTGAAAAGGACATTCTACAGTATACACTTCCGGCGTCTTGGATTTCTGCTCTATCTTTATTTCTATATTTCTATCTCTCTTTCTCTCCCTCTAACTGCTGTTGTGATATGGTTTATCCCTAATTCTTCAAACTTCTTATCATTCTCTTCACTACCAAAATCACCATCTATGTGCATTTCATTCAACTGTGGCGTCTTCTCTTTAATTATATCGATCCTTTCGTTTAATATCTGGCTGTCATCAACATTGTTGGGCATAACCACTATGCCAGTGATTAATTGTATGGGATTATCTGGATTTGCAGTTTCCGTAATGTTTATCGAAAATCCTTTACTTTGCTCCCCATTCTTTTTCCTGTAAGTAGCATCCACATCATCAGGCGATTGCAACATGCTACGGGTCAACTCCTTCTCAGACCTTGGATTCACTTCCTCTCCCTTCACAACAAAATGTTCATTGTATGCCCGAGTGAAATTGATATATTCTTTCCTTGAATGATATTCCTCTTTTTTACTCAACCATTCGAATATAGTATAGTATATCTTACCTAACTTTTCTAATTCATGAGGTAATTCACTGGACTTCAACCCATAAATGTATTTATCTGCCCTTTTTTTAAATAAGGTTCTATCTGTTGGCCGATAAATTCCTTGTCTTCCTTCTTTAGCATCCTGTTTAATCGCATCAATACTTCTATGAGCAATTGTAAATGAGAATATTTTTTGATATTGGAAGAAACCAAAGTAGAATCGCTCCTTTGAATATTTGTATTTATCAACAATTCCTTTAACTGCTCTTGCGTCAGCTTATCAAAAACCTGTTCAATTAGTTTTTTCCTTTTCCGACGCTCATATTCTATTATCCTGTTTTAAAAATTGAATAGGGTTGCCCTTGAAAAAGGGATATCCCCAATCCATGAAAGCCCTAATGCCGTTTTAAAATGTAAATCAAACACTACTCCTTCAATCAATTCATCATAACTGATCCCTTTGAGTTCTTTTAAAATTAAAGCGCAAACCAAAACATTCCCTGGTACATTAGGTCGACTTGCCTTTTGGGAATATAAATCCCGAAAATCCAGTTCATTGATATTGCTGAAAAGGATATGGTAAAACCATTTTCCCTTCGAACTATTCAGTAAATCACCTTGCTTCTGATTGAGTTCATCTTCGAAACTGAATATTTCTTGTTGGTTGTTTGATTTAAACATGAAACTAATCTTATTAAATTTCCTAGTAAAAATAAAACATATTTCTTTGATAACCAGATAAATATATAAAAATGATGAAATTTAAAATATTGAATAACAGTAATTTACAAAATTGTTGATAAATTTATTAATTAATTGATTTACTTTAAGTTAACCTAAAAAAATAGATTAACCTTCAAAAAACAGAATTCTTAATCATCAACTTTGCCCGAAACCATTTTAGACGCGACTCATTCATTATTTCATGCAAAGCTGGCTGTTCGTTCCGTCTCGCTGCATGACGCAAACCATTTCCCCTTCTCCAGGAATTATTCATTACTCGATCAACATTCTGGCCATGTAGATCATACCGATGATTTGTGCAATTAATGAGCTTCGAGCCAGTTTTCGCCGGCATTGATATCTACCACAACCGGAATGGAAAGAGGCATAGCATTTTGCATGATGTCTTTCACCATTATTTTTATTTCTTCTGCTTCTTGCTTTCTGGCATCGAATACCAATTCGTCGTGAACCTGGAGAATCATGTAGGAATGGGGGAATTTTTCACTTAGAGCCTGATGAATCCTAATCATGGCAATTTTGATCATATCGGCTGCCGAGCCTTGAATGGGCGCATTGATGGCATTACGTTCGGCAAATCCCCGTATATTGGCATTGGCCGAATTGATATCGGGTAAATAACGTTTACGTCCCTTGATGGTTTCAACATAACCGTGCTCCCGTGCAAACGCAATACTTTTTTCCATATAGGCCTTTATACCGGGATATTGCCTAAAATATTCTTCTATAATAGCTGCGGCTTCCTTTTTAGCTATGTCGAGGTTTTGTGAAAGGCCATAAGCCGAAATTCCATAAACAATTCCAAAATTTACCGATTTTGCAGTGCGTCGTTGTTCTTTGGTAACCTGATCGAGAGGAATATTAAAAATGCGTGATGCCGTAGCCGCATGTATATCGAGGCCTTGCCTGAAAGCTTCTTTCATAGCCTCGTCGCCACTCAGGTGAGCAATGATTCTCAATTCGATCTGAGAATAATCGGCAGAAATCAATATATAATCAGGGTTTCTGGGGATAAAGGCCCTGCGGATTTCGCGGCCACGTTCTGTCCGCACGGGAATATTCTGCAAATTTGGGTTATTGCTGCTCAATCTCCCCGTAGCAGTCACCGCCTGATTATAACTTGTATGCACACGCTGAGTTCGGGGATTGATCATCTGGGGCAGTGTATCTACATAAGTGGATTTAAGCTTTGTTAATTCTCTATAATCGAGAATCTTTTCGACAATAGGATGACGATGTGCTAATTTTTCGAGTACATCTTCTCCTGTGGCATATTGTTTGGTACTCGTCAGCCGAGGATTTTCAGAAATTTTTAATTTTTCGAATAAGATGATTCCTAATTGTTTAGGAGAAGAAATATTGAAAGATTCACCCGCCAGAGAGTATATTTCATCTTCGAGCCTATGTATCTCATTTTCGAGTTGTTTCCCATAAGCGTCGAGGGCTTCGGTGTCAATTTTTACGCCTTCTATTTCCATGCTCACAAGCACAGGCATCAGAGGCATTTCTATTTCCTGAAACAACTCGTAAGTGCTTGTCTGGTGTAAAAGAGGTTCGATGGCATGCTTCAATTGAAGGGTAATGTCGGCATCTTCGCCTGCATATTCCTTGATTGTTTCGAGTTCCACCGCTTGCATATTTCTATGATTATTTCCTTTCTTCCCAATGAGTGATTCGATAGGAACTGGATCGTAATTGAGATAGGCTCGTGCGAGATAATCCATGCTATGTCGTTGTTCGGGCTCTATTACATAATGTGCCAGCATGGTATCGAAAAACGGCCCGTATATGTTGCATCCATACCATTGTAGCACAATAAGATCAAATTTCAGGTTCTGGCCAATTTTCAAAATCTTTCGATTATGGAAAACAGGCTTTAAAATCTGGAGAATATCAAGGATTTCATCGCGTTGTACGGGCATAGGAATATACCATGCTCGATGAGCTACCACGGCGAACGACATACCCACTAGATCACAATTATTGGGATCGATGCCGGTAGTCTCTGTATCGAAGCAAAATTCCGAAGATTTTTGCAGAGTATCGGCAAAAGAACGGATTTCCTCTAAAGAAGTAAGGGTGAGATATTGATGAGGAGTGGTATGAATATTTTTAAACAAATTCGTATCGGATTCATGCCTGCTTGAAGTTTCTTCTGGAAAAAATGAAAGCTGTTCACTGGGTTTATCATGATTCAAATCCTTGAATATTCGCTGCGAAAAAGCACGAAATTCCAGAAAATCCAATATCTTCTTCAAGGTGTTTATATCTGGAGCCTGGCGTTTAAAAAGTTCCTCGTCAAATTTTACGGGAGCATCCAAACGAATAGTTGCAAGTCGTTTCGAAAATAAGGCTTCTTCAGTGTGAGAAAGAATTTTCTTCTTGAGTTTTGGGTTTTCTATCTTATCGGCATTTTGAATTAAATTTTCGATAGTATCGAATTGTGCAATGAGTTTTTTCGCATAAGTTTCGCCAATGCCGGGCACACCGGGTATATTATCGGAAGCATCGCCCCAAAGGCCCAAAAGATCTGCAAGCTGGGTGGGATTTTTTATCCCATATTTCTGACATATCTCGTTCATTCCGAGTATTTCGGCGCCATTACCGAATCGTGCAGGCCGGTAGAGCAGTATATTTTCATTTACCAACTGGCCTAAATCTTTATCGGTACTCATCAGATAAACCTTGAAGCCTTTTTCTGCTGCCTGCACTGCCAAGGTACCTATAATATCATCGGCTTCGTATCCTTCTTGTTCGAGTATGGGAATGTTGAAAGCCCTAAGGAGTTCCTTAATCCAAGGTATCGAAGCGGCAAGATCTTCGGGCATTGCTTGACGATTGGCTTTATAATCGGCAAAATCTTCGTGACGAATAGTAGGGGCTTGCATGTCGAAAGCCACACCAATATGAGTAGGATTTTCATTTTTTAGTACATCCCATAGTGTATTGGCAAATCCCAAGACAGCACCGGTATTCATTCCTTTGCTGTTGATACGAGGTGTTTTCACCATAGCATAAAAGGCCCGGTAAATCAAAGCCATGGCATCGAGTAGAAACAATTTCTGTTCAGGCATCCTCTTGTTAAGTTTCGAAAACAAATTTACGGAAAGGATTTCATAATAAAAATGGAGGCTTATAAAATGCAAATAATTAAGCCAATTGCCTAAGATCGAAAAATATCTTCCCCGTTTATGACTTCAAAATGGCAATAATCTGGTCCATTCTTTCGGCTTTTTCACTGTCACCCTCCATATCGTACATCATGCGCATTTCGCTTGCCAAACGTTGAAGAATCTGTACGTTGTTGCAAGCCGTAAAATATTGAGGTTGAGGTTCAATCTTATTATCTTTCAAAAAACGGTCAATTTCCTTGCGAATGAATATCATTCCCTTGAATACCGGATTGATATAAAAAAGCACGGGGTCGTTTTCAGGGTCATAAATATAAATGCCCGGATTATTCTCAAGATAGGCAATTATCATATTATAGGGCAAATTCACCCCATAAACGGGCAATTTGAGGCTTTGGGCAATGATAAGGTATAGAATGCCCAAAGTAGTACCACTTCCACGTTTCGAATCGATTAAATTGGGAATGAGATAATCTTGAAGGGAATATTGAGGAGGCTTGGTAGGTGTAAATTTATGAACATCGAACAAAATATGATTGAGCACCTTGATTTTTTCGAGCGGGTTCATCCTATCGTTCATTTCGAGCCATACATCCTGAATGATCTGTCCCAGATTGTGTGTAATTCTGTTGATATCGAGTTCATGGAAATGATAACGAGAAAGAAGTATTGCTCCTTCGAGAAGATCATCCTGATTCGAATTTACCCAAGTAATCAACTGCTGCTGAATACTCTCAAAATGAATCGTATCAAGCAATTCTTGGATACGTAAACGAGTAAATTCTTCGAAGGAATTTTCCCAAGCTTTTTCGAGTGATGGCAAGGCTTCTTCTCCCAGGTCGATAATGCGCTGACGAATCCTTCCATACACTACTTCATCAGGTTCATCTACCATACTTATCAATGCTATCAATTCTTTTATAGTTTCCTTTTTTTCCATAAGTATAGAGAAGAAGTTCCTGTTGGCTCAATAAATTGAAATTATGTATCTTTCATGAAGTTTGCGTTAAAAGTATCAAAAATTGTACCGTCGCTTCCTATTATTCTCAGGGCTGCACTTACCATCAGGCAAGAATGCACAGGAACGACATCGAGAAGATCGCCGGGCTGAATCTTTTTGAGAAAATCTTTTGGAGCCTTTACAACGCCGTGTTCTTGGGAGAGCGAAC
>MTKX01017393.1_pt1 | contig 10253 bp, 8 predicted proteins | sample 1042771 | NCBI WGS metagenome assembly MTKX01 (sample SAMN06212183, study PRJNA360534) | anaerobic digester metagenome | biome: Wastewater treatment plant; material: sludge; isolation source: anaerobic digester fed with sludge from wastewater treatment plant | place: Denmark: WWTP Randers ... | reverse complement strand
TTTTAACAAACCCCAAAAACGTGGAGGGACTGCAATTCCTTCCCCCTGCATATGTGAAAAAGTATATACAGGAACTCAAAGACAAAGGTAACATTGTTGTAGTAGTTTCACACATAGGATTCAACGAAGATGTTGAGCTTGCAAAAGAGGTTGAAGGCATAGATGTCATTGTAGGTGGCCACTCACATACAAAAGTTAGGGAGCCGGCAATTATTGGAAAAACCTTTATAGTACAAGCCTTTAAACACGGCGAGGCCCTTGGTGTTTTGGATATTACTGTGATGGATGGTGACATTGTTAGGGCTGAGGGCAGATTGGAACCGATAACGCCAACAGGAGAAAAAAACAAGAAGATCGAGGAGATTGTTGCAAAATACAGAGAACAGATGAATGCAATGATGAGCGGTAGGGTAGGTGAAACCCTGGTTGACCTGGACGGAAGAAATACAAGGCTTATGGAAACGAACTTTGGAAATCTTATCACTGATATCATGAGGGGGGCATCTGGTGCCGATGCGGCGATAATAAACGGTGGCTCAATCAGGACAAGCATCAAAAAGGGCCCTATTTTAGTGGGCGATATCTATGGAGCGCTTCCATTCGAAAATTATGTCGTTGTCATCAAACTGACAGGACTGCAGATTCTCGATGCATTGGAACAGGGGGTGTCTGGTGTTGAAGAGGCAAAAGGAGGTTTTCCCCAGGTCTCGGGTATTGAGTTCACATATGACAGGTCTAATCCAAAGGGCACCAGAATTAAAGAGGTTTTTATTAATGGTATTCCTCTTGCGACCAATAAAGAGTATATAGTGGCAACAAATGACTTTCTTGCCGCAGGTGGTGATGGATATAGGGTGTTTGGGGATGCAGTAAAGTCATCAAAGGATTATGAGGTGATTGGTGAGGCAATGAAAGGGCGCAGTGATAGCGGAAGGTGGTTGCTGGATGTGGTCATCGATTATATCAGGTCACAAAGGATAATTTCACCGAGAGTAGAAGCGCGTATCAAGGAGCAAAAAAAGATCGATTAAACCTTTTAAAATGTACAGTATAAAAGACATATAATTATGAAGGCCTATGGGAACAATCGTGAAACATATCTGGTGCCCGATGTGTCTGTAAGGCATGCACTCGTAGACTCGGGGTTAATCGATATGATTCAACGGGACAAAAATCTCCACTACGAAGCGAGAAACGAAATTGGGTTGGATTGGACACTGACAGAGGTGGAAAGGGTTTATCTAAGATGAAATTTCTGGAACATATGCGTACCACATTGAATACCAGCGATGTTTTAAGATTTCCTCAGTGGTTATGGTGTTGGTTTGGTATTCAGCGGTTTACGTTGATGCTTATGAGGAATCGGTAACCCTGATTGTTGAAAATAATGCCGTTCTGGGTTATCTCTTCTACTTTAAGACCAGCAGACAATTCATCTCCTTCCTGAAGGATCTTTTCGTTTACTCTTGCTACCCTGTTTAGTCTGTTTGGGCTGTAGGCATGGCCAGAAACCCTGAATGTCGGNNACCTGAATGTCGGCAAACCATCTTTAATATTCGCTGGCAATTCGTTCAGATTAAATAGCCTATTTTTGGACGGTATAACCCCATTTTCTTGATCGCTTTTTCCCATGCCTTTATTTTTCTTTGTTCGCGATTTTTCTGTTTGTATTTGCTCTTTTGGCACAACTTCTATTCCCTTAGTCTTAGGTGTTGGCGATAGTGAGATTTCACCGACATTATTTGTATGTAAGAACTCATCTGGTTTTTTAGAAGGTTCATTCAATACTGTTTGTGTCTGTTGACTGCTTGAGTCAGATGACTGAATTTTTGCAACAGATTTAAAATAAATATTGTTTTGCTTGATCATAATTGTCTTATCCGAGTCTTTTCCTGACCAGGGGTTAGCGAATAACAATATTAGGACTATACCATTGATAAGCAATACTGCAGAGAAAAGGTACAGAAAAAATGGCATCTTTTTTCTAACAGGCTGGGGATTGCCAAATAATACAGATGTTTTGAAAGGCTCCTCTAACTGCTTTTTTTGTTCAGCCTTTTTTAACGCATCAAGGATATATGACATATTCAGCCGCCCTCTTTCCCGCTATAAAGTACTGGATCCTTTTCAGAAATTCTGCCGCCAAGGAGCATCATTGTTTTTGTGCCCACAATTCCGTCAGGGATTATACCGTTGGCAAGCTGTAATCTTTTTACCTGCTTTACTAAGTCGCCCTCATATTTGACATTAATATTGCTATCATTATATATCCGTTGTCCACTATTATGTGCTAATCTGTTTTCCAGCCATTTTACTATAGCTCCACTTTTACCTGGTCTGAGGGCTCCTTTATATTCGTCAGGCGCCCGCCAAAGCAACAGGTAATCGCCTGACCATCTCTTTATGACTTCTCTATTATCTACGGTCTTTGTCTCGTTTCCGATGGAAAGGACGGCAGTATCCATATTTAACGATATAAGTGTGGCATAATATTCAGAGTTGTTTTCATTTTGAAGTTTCAACACTGCCGGTTTGTTCATCTGGCGCATCATATCCAATGTGCCGATATCTTTATTACAACGTAGTCCCTGCATTATAGCCTGTTCGCAAACATTGCGGCCATCTCCTTGAGCGTACTTGATATTCCATACTTCAAACAGTCTTTTGTATGCCATACCTTCTGTAGCAGCTTTAATTTGTTCGTTTGGAATCTCAAGGGTTGCGGTTATGGTATTTTTTCTTTTCTCATTCTGCATAAGGTTGGCGTTTTGTGAGGTTTCTTTATTGATGGTCAATGGCAGAGCTTTTGCGATCTGTTTGCGGTATGTCATGCCAAGAAATATGCAAAGAATAAGAAAAAGTCCGGCAAACAGCAATTGGAAAGCCATTCTTCTATTTTTTTGATTATTTTTTTTCCCCAAGACCTCTTTTGCAGCAATTTTTAATGTTTTTATATCGACACGTTCCTTGTTCTGTACATATGTTCCAAGTAGTGCATTGTTGCTGATCACATTAATCAGCCTCGGCACACCATTGCTGACCCTATATAGATGTCTTATGACAGACTTTGGGAATAATCGACCTCTAATCAGGCCTGCCACAGACAAACGGAAGTTGATGTATTCAGATACCTCTTCAATGTTTAAAGGACCTAGGTGATATCTGGCCGTTATCCTTTGTGACAACTGACGGAGTTCCTCTTTAGAAAGCATGTCCCTTAATTCGGGTTGTCCTATCATAATGATTTGAAGCAGTTTTCGTTCATTTGTTTCAAGGTTGGTAAGCAATCGTATCTGTTCCAAAACCTCTTGTTTCAAATTTTGAGCCTCTTCAATTATGAGGACTGCCTTCTTGTTTTTAGAGTGTATATCAAGGAGATATTCGTTGATCAAATCTACAAAAACTTTAACACTTTGGTTGTTTTTCGGATAACTGATGCCGAATTCAACACATATAATTGCCAGCAATTCCACTACTGTCAACTTTGGGTTGAGGATAAAAGCAATCTCCGTGTCGTCCGAGAGCATCTGAAGGAAACGTTTACACACGGTTGTTTTGCCAGTTCCAACCTCTCCTGTCAACAAAACAAAGCCCACATCATTTTTTATTCCATATACAAGATGGGCTAGTGCCTCGCTATGCCCGTTACTCATATAAAAATATCGAGGATCTGGCACGATGGAAAAAGGTTTTGTATTCAAACCAAAATATTCTTCGTACATCGGTTCTTTTGTTTTAGAAAAGCAGTTGTTTTAAAAAAGAATAGCACAATATTTGCCATGTTTGCAAAATATTTTCCCGAATGGAAACGGAGACAATTCTGTTGCTGCGTTTGTTTTTGTGATAGAATGAGTTCTTGATAAGATTGATCTGCAAAAAAGTTTTTCAATTTATAATAATGTGGAGATGGTGGGAGAATGACAGGCAAAGAGGGCATTGCAAATACGAAAATTATGTTTATTATGGTGATTGCCTCGATGTTGTGTGTTTTTATTCGCAATCCTCCGGTTCATGCCAAACTGATGATTAATGGTTTAGCCCATCTTCCGCAGTTACAGATTTCAGGTTGAAGAATCACAGATAGTTGCATTTAAAAAGAGGAGACTTTTCTGCACAGCAATAAGGTTTTAAAGAACCAGGGGTTGATATCTTTATGCTTTCTAAAGAAATATCGCCTAATTTTGTGGTAAATCAAGAGAAACTGCGGAAAATAGGTTAACAATCGCCCAGAATGGTGATATTTTTGTTATTATTATAGGTGCGTAGCCTATGAAACATTTTTACTGTCATATGATTTCCTCACGGTNNTTTCCTCACGGTGCCAGCAGCACCTGGTCGCTGAATCTTTCCTTTAGTTTGGCGGCGAGCGCATCTGCATCCTTTTGACCTTCGAATTCTACCATGAGCTCTCCTTTGTCTCCCACAACGAGCCGTCCATATTGTTTGACCACTTCGGCTATTCCAAGGGGTTCTTCCGTCCACCAACCGCGTGTCCTTCTTAAGAGTTCCTCACCCTTTAAGGGTTGAGGGGTTACAAGGTCTATTGTGCGGAACCAGGCATCCCATCCGATCTGAGCCGGTGCGCGCAGTACAGGTGATACAGGGTCATGATATATGCGGCATCTGCCGAAAAGACGCAATCTTATCATTTGGAAACCTCCTTGATGATATTTTGTATCATTTCGTTTGGATAGAATAATCCTTTCGGTAAATTAATGTTATTGGCCGCAAGTGTATGGGCAAGACAATGTAAGTAAATATCCGACATCTCCTTTTCGTCTATCGAAACACCCCAACGTCTATAAGATACCCAAACCTTCTCGAACAGATTGAGCGCAGCCAAACGAATCCGCCTTAACCTCTCATCAAAAGAAGAAATATTCAACCCTTTCAACAGATCGTTCTGTATGGTCTCCATTGAGGCAAAGGCACGTCTCAAAAACCTCACCTGCGGGTCGTGACCGAATTGATCTATATCCAAATGCATACCCCCTGCTATTTTTTTGTCAATATTGACACTACGATTTATTTAACCTAATTAGAATCTGGTAAAGACGGATCTTTTTCATTTAATTCGATTTACCCGGCCTTATTCATGCCTATCCATATTTCAATAATAGCATAGAATAGATGTTATGCTAACAATAAGGTAATTGAGTGCGAACGATATTTTCCTTCATTTTTCTTTACAATGATGGTGGTATCAGATATAAAATTTCAGTTTATGGAAACACTGGATGAAACGAAAAGGACAATCTTGGAACAATCAAAAATCATAGCGATGGTAGGGCTTTCGCCTAAACCAGACAGGCCAAGCAATATGGTTGCGCAGTACTTAATCGCCACTGGTTACAATGTTATACCTGTGAATCCTTGGCACAACGAAATACTTGGGAGAAAGTGCTATAAAAAACTCTCCGACATACCTGATCATGTTGATATTGTAGATGTTTTTATGCGGTCAGAAAATGTCGTGCCGATAATAGAAGAGGCGATCAAGATAAGGCCTAAATGTATATGGCTGCAATTAGGTATTAAAAATGAAGAGGCAAAAAGATTGTCCGAAGGGCATGGTATAACGTTTTTCATGGATGTTTGCATTAAACAAGAACATGCAAGGCTAATGTAAAATCATAAAATATTGTATCCTGAGTGAGTTCTCAATGCCAAGCTCAATTGCATTGAGTTTGCTATTTTTCTGTCATCGTAACAACTTCCTTTTCTTCACACTCTATAATTTCAGACCTTTCTTTTTCACCAAGCGCCTTAACGCTATAGATATATACAGGTTTTTGTTTTCCTTTCACGGCAACGGCGTCAAGACCCCTTATCCTTACTTTCCATGCCCGATCGTTTTCTATTATGTTTCTTAATTTTTCAAGAGTAAATTCTGTTATTATAACATCTGCGTCGTATTTTCTCGTAAGGCCCTCAACACGTGCGCCAAGGTTTACATTGTCACCTATTACTGTATAATCCATCTTTTTTCCCTCTGCGCCGATGTTACCCACGATCACCTCACCTGTATTGATACCAAATCCTGCATATAGAGGCTCCCTGCCTTCTGATTTCCATTTTTCCTGAAGCTCCTCCAGTCTTTTTACCATGTGAAGCGCACATTTGACAGCACGTTCGGCATGATCACCCTGGGGCAATGGGGCGCCCCAGAATGCCATTATCTCGTCCCCGATAAATTTATCCAATGTGCCGTCCCACTCGAATATGATATTTGTCATCTCGCCAAGATATTCGTTAAGAATTGCTACAACCTTTTCCGGTCCATGTTTTTCTGAAAATGTTGTAAATCCTCTCACGTCAGAAAAAAGAACTGTGACCTTTCTACGTTCCCCGCCGAGTTTTGCTAGTTCAGGATTTTTAATGAGTTCATCCACAATCTTTTCGGTAACATAACTGGAGAACATGCCTCTGATTCTCTTCGCATAACGTTCCTCTGTAGCATACTTATAGGCATTGATGACAAGATAGATTAAAAGTATGTTGTTAACTGAATAGCTTGTGTCAATCCACAGATTTTTCATGAAAAACAACTGATAAGACGTTAAAGAAATGGTGGCAATAAATACAAGAGATAGCAAGGCACCCAATATTGCCTTGAGGCGTACTATCAGAAAAGAGAAAAGCACCCCTGTGCCTATGATAATGAGGACGTTTAGAAGATTTGTAGACTTTGTGATAAAATCACCACGAAGAGCCGATGCTATGACGCTGGCGTGTTTTTCTATCCCTGGCATGGCCGGTGATGTGGGTGTTACGCGCAAATCATAAATACCAACAGCGGTGGCACCGACCAAGACTGCTTTGTCCTTGATTGCTGAATCATCGATTTTTCCTTCAAAAAGGTCTGCTACAGATATAACAGGAAATGTTCCATCCGGCCCGTAGTAATGAATCAATGTCCTGTTCCAGAAATCAGCAGGAATAAATCTATCCCCTAACTGTACACCTTTGGCTGCATTCAAAATCATAGCCTCCATAGGAATGCCGAGATACAGTCTTGCAGTTTGGATATCGATTGAAGGGTATAATTCCCCATCATATTCAAACGCAAGCACCTCCCATCTGAGTACACCATCTTTGTCAGGTATCATATTTATACAGCCAAGGGTGTTGGCGGCAGCGGTCAGATTGTCAAGAGGCATAAGCACATGCTGTCCACTTATAGGGGGGAAGATTTTAAAATTATTTGAATCACGTACCATGGGATATGCATAATCAGGAAGTACGTCTGATTTTGTCTTTTTCTCTGATTGTTTGAAGTCAAAAACAATCGGCAGGATCACATTGCCAGCCCTTTTAATTGATGATGCAAGGATTTTGTCGTCTTTTGACGGTTCACTGAATATAATATCCATCATGATAACCTTGGCACCCTTATCCTTGAGCAAATCGATAAGGGCAGCAATCTTGCTTCTGTCCCATGGCCATCTACCAATCTTCTCAAGGCTTTTGTCGTCAATCCCGATTATGACGACCTCTTTTGGAGGGGCTGTATGGCCGCGGATCTTATATCTTGTGTCGTATACAAGCAGTTCAAGTCTTTCGAGCGGAAGAAACCTGATGATTGCAAGTGTGGTGAAAATAGCGGTTATCAGTAGACCTATTGAAATAGGTATCAACAATTTTTTCATTCTGGTTTTAATTATGCAATATTTTTAAAACTAAGTTAAGCTAAAAAACCATATCCAACAAAATCTCGTCAGAGGCAAGGATAATTGTAGGATCGATATGGTTTTTAATATTACTGATTGATAGGATACAATCGAGGTGGAGTGCTTTGCTTTTGTTGCATTTTACTGTGTGAAGAAAAAACACAAGTAAATTTGATGATAATAAATTACTATTGCAAAAGCTATCGAGATATGGAACAATCGTCCTATGATAAAATATTTCATATTAGCTTTAATTATTCTGGTAACTCTCGCTGGCTGCTGAGCCCCTTAAATCCCGACGGGTCGGGAGGTGTTTAGCTTTGTGTTGCTATATGTAGGCAATGAGGTGTGTCATTACCCATAAGCTTAAGCGTTTCATAGTAGATAGAATAAATCGAGATCCTAAGGTAGTTTATTCTTCGTATCCTGTTATCATGCCCTTCACGTGGGAATGAGGTTTTTCTCCCAGCGTTGCCATATAAATATGCACTACCAGATAAAGAACAAAAATATAGGCGGTAGCGACGTGTATTGCGTCGAGGATTCTCAGCCCTCCAATGGTTTTAATCAAGGAAAAAAAGTAGGTTATATCGCTGAAAAGGATTCCTGTAATAATAATCAAAGGTGTAAAAACAAACATTACAGAAGAGTAGGCAAGTTTTTGCATAGGGTTGAATTTATTGTCCGTTGATGGAGAAAAAGGATTTTTTTTGCCATTGAATATAAAAAACACATAATAAAACACCTGTGGTGGCATACCTTTTATATCTTTTAGCCTGAGTAGATAATATTTTATCAGGCCGCCTGTTATAATATAATAGAAAAACCAGAATAAAAAGGAGGCAGTCATGGCAAAACCAAAATACTTATGCAGAAGCACAACTGTTCTGTAATCCTGGATAATGTTTATGGAAGGTGTTCTCAATTGAATGCCTGTTATGATAAGCACAAAAACAATAAATGCATTTGTCCAGTGCCATATCCTTATAGGCAGGGGATGGAGGTATATTCCGCTCATCTTTTCACCACAACCCTTAAAATTATGTGAATAATTATGCCTGAGAATATTAGGAGGGCTAATATTATCCCAATAAAGTCAATCAATTTAAAGCCAAGCTCATCTATTATCTGGGACCTGTCTTTCCGTCCAGCTTTAAATACCCTTGTAAAGTCAGCCGCTTTTATCTTCTCTTCACCAAGTAGGCACATATCGATAAATATGGACGATGGGAACGCCGAAATTACAGAACCTTTAACAGGTATGTAAATCGATTCCTCTTTTTCGGGGATAGAAATAAAAAAGGATTCATAGAATGGCGCCTCCTCTGAATGACATGTTGAGCAAACCTTACTTTTCGTATTCTTTTCAGAGTAGTTATGATGAACTTTGGTTACAACTATCGAACTTATTATCGCAATGTCTTTCCCGAATATCTTTGTCAATTCAAGAAAAAAATGTGCAAGTTCCTCACTACGGATGGTGCCGTCCGCGTCTTTATCGATAAAATCTTTAACATTTATCCCTTTTCCAAATGCTTTTTCGAGATCACTGTATTTTATGGGCAATCGAACACCGTTTTCTCTGAGCGCAAGACTAAGCACCATGCTCTTCGTAGAGTCGGGACTGTGGCATGTGGAACATTCGAGGTAATTAAAGTGTAAAACAGTATTGGGAAGCCATTTGTGCATTTCAATATAGTCTTTGTGGCAACGAACGCAGATGCCAAGCCTGTCAGGTACCCCCAACTCCTTGTATGCCTTCGTGTAGTGCGGATTATGACAATCCGTGCAAAGCGCAGCACCCTTCTTTGAATGAACGGTATTCTTGTACACGCCGTATAGTTCATCGTGGCATGTTATACAAGTGCTGTCGCTTATGCGTTCCTGTGAAACATGGCAGTCAAAGCATTCTATGCCTTTTTTGCCGTGAATTGTGTGTTTGTAATCTTCTATTGAAGGCAATTCCGGGATGAATATTTTTGGATCTGCAGAAAATACAGACGGACTTACACCTGATATAGTGATCTTTGCATGCTGGAATATTCCCTTTTCGTTGTGGCAGACATTGCAGGAAACAGGTTTTTTCATAATGGAGTGCGCATTCGATATAACAACATAGTGTTTCTTTTGCTGGTGTTTACCTTTGTATTTATTTAGAAGTATTGTCTGAAGGTTGTCCCATTCAATGCGGCTTAAAAATCGGTTCTTGTCGGGATCTAAAATATCACGGCTTATGGATGTCTTTTGGTCTATTTGAATATTTATAAGCATATTACCTTTGGTCGTTTTACCGTGACATGCAAGGCATTCCATTCCTTGGAGATGTTTTTCTTTTGATGGGAGAGAGTCATGAGAAACGCCCACGTGGCAATCTATGCAGTATTTCTTTTGTCTTTCTATAAAATGTACATCATGGCAGTCTTTACAGGAAAGATTCTTTTTATGAATAGAGCCTTCATATATATCCGATGTTTGTTTATGGCAGTTATTGCATGATGGTTTTTTGAGTTTTTCATCATGCGGCAACGATGTGATATCGCTGTGGCATTGGATACATTTGTTGTTTCCGTGTTTGAAGGTTGT
>MTKX01012879.1_pt1 | contig 10261 bp, 8 predicted proteins | sample 1042771 | NCBI WGS metagenome assembly MTKX01 (sample SAMN06212183, study PRJNA360534) | anaerobic digester metagenome | biome: Wastewater treatment plant; material: sludge; isolation source: anaerobic digester fed with sludge from wastewater treatment plant | place: Denmark: WWTP Randers ... | reverse complement strand
CCTGGGATAGGCAAGCTTACCGCGATCAAGCTGATAGCAGAGATAGGAGATATCAGGGACTTTGAAAATGCCTCTCAGCTTGTTGCTTATGCCGGTTTAGCTCCCAAAGAATTCCGGTCGGGCAGCTCAGTGCATAAGCAGACCCATATCAGTAAACAAGGGCGAACAGAGTTGCGCCAATGCCTGTATATGCCAGCCGTGGTTGCTTCAGAACATAACCCGATCGTAATTGATCTGAAAAGGCGCATGTTGGCCAGCGGACATGTCAAGATGGAAGTAATTGTGGCAGCCATGAAAAAAATACTGCAACTGGCATATGGAGTGCTGAAATCAGGCGAACCATTTGACCCGGATTATGGCCACCAATTTTGCTTTAACTCTTGACATTCAAGACGGTATCTACGTCAACCTCCACCCCCATTATTTCCCCGCTTTAGCCAAGACACTTAGCGACTCGAGTCATTCTGAGCCTCTCTTGCGAAGAATCTGATTATTGACAGACAGATCCTTCCCGCAAGGGGACGCAAGCAGTCGCATCGCTCAGGATGACAGCAGGAACTTTGCTCCTCGCTATGACGTGTGATTTTTGTTCGTGCCGGCGAATTAGTCGTGCGTGTAAGGTGGGTTGGCTATTTCGATGTTGAGACGGGGCGAGATTCCGTGACGCCAGCCCACCCTACGAAGATATCGACCGAAATATGATTAGTTTTTATATAAATTACCTCCTTACCAATAAACACACAATAAAAAAAAGCCGGATTGAGATGCGCAATCCGGCCTACATTGAAAATAACAAGACCCTCTTCAGTCTCTCGTCCGTTTCACGGCGAGAGCCAGCTCTCCTCCCTTTCGCTTCGCTACACGGATCTTCGACCAAGGGAAGCCCAGAGTCACGTTCGCGCCGGTCTCTTGCGAAGCACCCCAGCGCTGAAAGCGCGTGTGGGCAGACCGTGCGTGGCAGGTGACCGTTAGGTCTCAATACATTTTCCACTTGTAATAAATGATGTAATTACTTTCGGAGACCTTTCCACACGCACTTCGTGCAGGAATCTTCGACGGTCAAACCCCGTGCTCGGTGAGGACACCGGCACGATCAAGAGCTCGGAAGCCGGCACGATCATAGGGGGAGAACAAGGAGAATCAGCCCCGTTTTCGGCGCGGTGACTTATAATAAAACCCCTATGGAACTGACCCTCGGCAGCTGGCTGCTATCCTTTCTGCCTATTCTGACTGTCATCCTTCTCATGCTCCTCTTCAAATGGGGAGCTTTGCGCGCCAGCGCCATGAGCTGGCTGGTGGCGGTGGCCGTCGGCTTGATCGCCTTTGGCGGAAGCTGGCTGATCCTCGCATGGTCGCAGGTGAAAGCCCTGGTGCTGGCAGGGAATTTGCTCGTGATCGTGTGGGGCGCTCTGCTGCTCTTCAGCCTCGCCAGCGAAGCCGGCACCCTGCACGCCATCGGTCTCTTCATCCCTCGGCTTTCCAATGACCGTTCCATCCAGCTGCTGCTGATCGCCTGGCTGCTGACTTCTTTCCTGCAGGGGATGGGCGGTTTCGGGGTGGCGGTGGCGGTGTGCGCGCCAATTTTGGTGGCGATGGGCTACAGCCCGATCCTCGCGATCGTGATGACCACCATCGGGCACGCCTGGGCGGTTTCCTTTGGTGGGATGGCATCCGCCTTCGAGTCGCTGATCGCCGTCACGCACGTGCCCGGCATGCTCATCGCGCCGTATGCCGCGATCCTCTTCGCGATCAGTTTTGTGCCCACAGGCGTGATCATCACGTTTCTTGGGACTGGATGGAAGGGGGTGCGCCATGCCTTCCCCGCGATTCTTGCGGTCAGCCTCACGATGGGCGCATCGCTTTACTTCCTCAACGTCAACGGTTTCTGGAGCTTGAGCACGATCGGACCATCTCTGGTGGGCATCGCCACGCTGGTGCTCCTCACGCGCCTGCCGGGTTATCAAGGCATCAAAAGTGCTGTCTTAAACGGCGGTCATGAACTGAAAACCAGGGATCTCGTGGTGCATCTGACGCCCTACATCCTGCTGGTGGTGATCGGTTTCGCGGTCACGCTGATCAAACCGCTAAACGCTTTCCTCAACCAGGTGTCGATAAGCCTTCCGTACCCAGAGATTGTTTCGGGGTTGGGGTTCGTCACTCCAGCCGAATCGAGCCCGATCATCCACCGCTTTTCGCACCCGGGAATGGTGCTGTTAGTGACGGTTTTGCTTTCTTACGCCATCCTGAAGCGTGAAGGCATGCTCACCAACACCTCTCCCCGCCGCATTCTCAGCCTGACTTCGCACAATGTGGTCGATTCCAGCCTGGGGATGATCGTGATGGCGGGAGTATCGACCATGATGACGCACGTCGGCATGACGAGCACACTCGCGCGCGGGATCGCCGAAACGATCAACGGGGTGATCTACCCGGTGGTGGTGCCGTTTGTGGGGGTGATTGGCGCTTTTCTGACCGGGACGAACAATAACAGCAACATTTTGTTTGGCGCGCTCCAGGCAGAGGCGGCTGGGTTGCTGAAGCTCAATGTGCCGCTGATCCTGGCAGCGCAGCAGGCAGGCGGGTCAATGGGGAGCGTGATGTCTCCCACGAAGTTGATCGTCAGCTGCATCACGGTGGGGCTCGCCGGGCAGGAGGGGAAGGTCTTGCGTAAGCTGATCGGTTATGGTCTAATCCCGATAATCATCATCGCGATTGCCACGGGCATCTGGTCGTGGCTGCTGGGCGGTGGAGCCTAACATGAGCCTGAGTAAAGAAACCAAGAAATTTCGCATCAATATGATGGTCCTCGTGATCGAGATCCTGCTGCCGTTCTTGCTGCTTTACGCGCTCAATAATGACCTAACAATTCTGGGCAGGATCACATCCGCGGTCCTGGTTCTCGGTATCATTTACCTGGTGGTGTTCAAATGAAAATCAAAAAACAGACAATTTTCCTGATCGCAGGACTGCTCTTGCTGGCGGTCAGCGGCTTTCTCTTCACCCGACGGGCGATCCCTGTTGCTTCTCAAAGCCAGGCAGTTGCGCTTTCAGACTGGATCTACCGCAGCGGCGGCAACCTGAACGTGATGGTGACCTACCCCGAAAAATTGGAAACCGGACGGAAGAACCTGATCACGGTGGCATACGAGGCGGATGAGGGGCTGAAGAGCGTGTTGGCGCAAGGAGTCGTTTTTGACCTGCAGCTCGATATGGTCAAAACCGTCGTTCAGCCGCAGAAGCGCATGCTGATCCCGGTGGAAAGCGGGCGAAAAACCTTTATCTTTGAAGTGGAACCTTTCCTTGCCGGCAAATCCCAGGCGAGCATTTTGATTGCGCTTGGAGATAATAGCCTGAGCGGTAATTATGCGATTACCGCCCAGCAAAAAATCGATTTCAGCATGGAAATCGTCGAGTCCACCGCCGCCACACGCGGAGAATTGACCACATATGGCTTCATTGGACTGGGCGCTGGCTTGCTGAGCCTGCTGGCGGCTTACCTGCTTAATAAGCAGAAGCAGCCGGTAAAAAAGCGAAGGTAGTTTGAAATGGATCAATCCCTCCGACGTCGTTCCCTGCGCTCTGTCTTTTCAGGCGCGCCCCTGACCGCACTGGATCCCGTCCCACCAGTGATGATCACCGGCGTCACGAGCGACTCGCGCCGGGTTCGCAAGGGCTTCGCCTTCGTTGCCATTAAAGGGGAGAGCAGCGACGGCTTTAGTTATATCCCGTCCGCGGTTGCAAATGGCGCGCGTGTGATCCTCAGTGACCGCCCCAGGCCGGATGGGCTTCCAATTCCCTTCGTCCGTTTGCAAGGAGACATGCGCTTCGCCCTGGCTTACCTGGCAGCGAGCTTCCAGCGCTTTCCAGCAAGAAAACTACGCATGATCGGGGTCACCGGTACTGACGGCAAGACTACCACCTCGATGCTAATCCATCACCTCCTTACCAAATCCGGCATTCCCGCCGGGATGATCAGCACCGTCAACGCGCTGATCGGCGATCAGGCGCTGGACACCGGCTTTCACGTGACCACGCCGGACTCACCTGACGTGCAGGCATACCTGGGGCAGATGGTGGCTGCGGGCATGACGCATTGCGTGCTCGAAACGACCTCGCACGGGCTGGCTCAGGGGCGTGTGATCGCCTGCGACTACGACCTGGCAATCATCACCAACGTGACCCACGAGCACCTCGACTATCACGGCAGCTATGAGAATTACCTTCAGACCAAGGGCAGGCTATTTGAGATGCTCAGGGAGACCCCGCGCAAGCGAATCGGCAATCTGAGGCTGGCGGTGCTCAATAAAGATGACCGTTCTTATGGGTATCTTAAACGCGTTTCACCCCCAGACTTCCTCACCTACAGCCGGATCAACCAAGCCCACTTCTGGGCTGATGATATCGCCAGCACCATCAGCGATCTGACTTTCACACTGCACACGGAAACGAAGCGGTTGCCCGTCCACGTCCCCTTTGCCGGCATTTACAACGTCTCAAACACCCTCGCCGCGCTTGCGGCGGTCACTTCGCTTGGAGTTGAGCTTGAGCAGGCTGTCAGGGATCTGGAGAGCTTTGAGGGTATCCCCGGGCGCATGCAGCGTATTGATCTTGGGCAGGACTTTACCGCCATCGTCGATTTCGCCCACACGCCAAACGCGCTCGAAAACGCGCTGGTTACCGCCCGCGCCATGACGAAGGGTCGGGTGATCGCAGTTTATGGCTCAGCTGGGCTGCGCGACCGCGAGAAGCGGCGCATGATGCCGGCTGTCTCAATCAGGCACGCGGATGTCACCATCCTCACAGCTGAAGACCCGCGTACTGAACCGCTTGAGGGCATCCTGGAAGAAATGGCACAGTCGGCAGTCAAAGCCGGCGGCGTGGAGGGTGAGAATTTTTACCGCTTGGCGGACCGCGGCGACGCGATGCGCAAAGCCCTCAGCCTTGCCCAGCCTGGCGACCTGGTGATTGCCTGCGGGAAGGGGCACGAGCAGTCCATGTGCTTCATCACCACGGAATATGATTGGGACGATCGTACCGCCATGCGAGCCGCCTTGGCAGAATACCTCGGGGTCGACGGTCTGGCTATGCCGTGGCTGCCGACCAGTTCCACCCCTAAACCTGAACAGTAAGCTATTTGCGTTTGCGGGTACGCTGAAACATTTCCCCCAGCGAGCCACCGTTAAAACCGCCAAAAACTGCCATCAGCCCGACGAGCGCTGAGAGCAAACCGCTTTTCCAGGTCATCAACCCGATCACGATCATGCCAGCCAAGCCGCCGTAGACGCCGTAGGTCAGACCGCGCTTGTCTTTGGCAATCATGGACACAAGAAAACCCACCGTAAGTGACCCAAGGAAAACACCCAGCATCAGCGTCGTATCCAGTCCGGTGACCAAATCGCCGTAACGCGCCACCAGGCTGTCGACCAGGCTGAAGAATAACAACGCCCAGGCGATATTGCCAGCCATCGCCAGCCCCAGGTAAGCGATCTTCGTTCCACGCGGGTCAAGTATCTTGCTCAGTTTCATGCGCTAATTCTATCAGGATCCTTCCGGGAGGCAGGCTCTCACTGTGTCTGCCAGAGCTTCATCCAGATCTCCCTTTTCATAGCCAAGCTGTTCACGGCTGTATTCAGTATCAAGAAACGCGTTGCGAGTTTGGAGCTCGACGAAGGGGACCATCGAAAGCCCGCTTTCTTTTCCGCGCAGGTGGTAACCAAGCTCCACGGCTGCCATGGAAGGTTTCAGCAGCCAGTTTGGCAGGGTGATGACGCGTTTTGGCTTGCCAAGGATCTTACCGATGCGCCCCAGGAATTCCACCCAGGTCAGGTTATCCGAAGCGATCGGCCATTCCTCGCCAGATCTCCCAGCCTCAAGCGCGCGCACGGCTGCCCGCCCGACTTCATCCGCGCTCACCATGGCGCTGCCGCCGGCTGGATAGAACGCCCACGGTGAAATGCTATTCAGGTAGCCGATCAAAGGTTTCCAGAGGGGAGTTTTGCCCGGCAGTGAGCCAAAAATGTAGGGCAGCATCAAAAAACTGACTGCCGTATCGCTGCCAGCCTCCTCCAGCGCTTCGCGGATCTGCTCAACCCGACTGCGGATGTAGGGATGGTGCTCGGGCAGGCGCAGCTCAGGCCAGCGCCGGTGGCAAGCCACGAAGTAAGAGCTGAAGACCACTGCCTTCTTGATGCCCGCCTCCTTGCCCAGGCGGATCAACCGGCGGGTGGCAGCGACGTTGGCATCATAGAACTTGGGATAAGCTGGCGCTTTCGGCACCACCCGATCATCCAAACCAGCCGCAAAGATCAGCCCGTCCATGCCCTGAAGCATCCCGCGCAGGGCGTCGTCCGATGTGGCATTCAGGTCGCCCAATGCCAGCTCGACCGAAGAAGGAAAGTTCAGCTCCGGTGATGCGGGTTGAAGAGAAATGCTGCGAACAGTATGACCGCGTGCCAACAGCTCCTGAACCGCAAAATAGCCCAAGAATCCTGTACTACCCACCACAAATGTGTTCATGCCGTGATTGCCTCTCTGTGCTTGGGTTTTTCCATTACGGCAAAATCGCGTAATAGACGGCGTTGCCAAAAGCCAGGAACACCTGCCGGTTTGCAGCTACTGCGAAGGCTGTCGCCTTCTCGGTCGGCAGACTGCCATCGTTCAATCCTGAACGCAGCACCTGGTTCAGGTTCAGGCGCAGGCTGAACTGATACAGCTCCGCGCCATTGGGATCCAGGAAATAGATAGAAGGATCCGGCGGTGGCGAGTAAGCCATCTGGTTGAACTTCAAACCCGCGAAGTCCACACCTGAGTCTCCGCCATCCACATCCTGATAAGGATAAGGATCATCGCAAACCACATTCCCACTGATCTGGGAAGCCAGGCAGTGCGAGCTGCGCCCGTCAGAATGGAGCAGGAAGAGTTCATCCTTGCTAACTGCCAGATCGATGGCTTGCTGCAACTTGACCGGCATGTCATCAAAGTACGAAACCGGCACCTGGTCAAAATTGGAACTGAAGCCACTGTAGATCCAGATTGCGTTTGCAGCCGGATCAAGTACATAAAGCCACCCGGAGTCGAAGGCAATGCTCTTCAAATCCTGCCATCCGCCATCAGGGGGCAGCAAGGCTGCCGCTGTGGGGCTGGCTCCAACTGCGCAATATAAAAGGTTGCCAGCAGCATCAATCGCCAAAATAGGCGCTTTGGCAGGATTGTTGATCGGGATGGCCAGCATATCCACCAATTTTCCAACCTGCACTCCGCCAAAACTGCCCGGCTTACACTGGAACGTGCCATCCAGGGCATAGCCTTGGGACTGAAGCGTCATGTGCCTGACCTCACCGCTGGTTTGGTCCAGCAAGTAGAGGTCGCGGTTGAGAGAAATGAGGTTACTGACGCTAATCTCAGGGAATAATCCAACCGCAAACGCGGGTTTGTAGATCAGCCTCTTGGCTCCATCCAGTTCATCCAGCGCCAGCCTTGCCCTGAGATATAGAGCGTTGACCTCATCTGATTTTTGGTAGGCTGCGGCTTTATCGAGCCACTCGATCGTCTGGTTCCAACCCTCACGCTTCAAATCGTCCGTCTGCATCAACGCAGCATTGCTAGCTGAGGCTTCTGCCTGTGCCAGGAAGTAACCGTACTCGTTGCCCTGCCCCTGGGAGAGGTAAATGAATGTGGTCAGTCCAACCAGCAGAAGTGGCACCAGGATGGCGATCAGCCACTTGCTCAGGGCAGAGAGTTCGCTTACCGGTTTGCCCTCTTCCCGTTTCTTTTCTTCGCTTTTCTGGATGATCGCCTCAGTCTTTTCCTCGATTCCTTTCAAGAAGCTTGCCCCCCTGGCAACGCCTTGCAGGGCTCCTGTCTTGAATTGGTCGACATCAAAAATTGGCGCAGTCTCAGTTTTCTCTTCTGGTATATGTTCCACTGCGGTCGCTTCCGGCGTGATTTCAGGTTTTACAGGCGCAACTGGGAGCTCTTCTGGCTGCGTTTCTGGCTGAGGTTCTGGCTTGATTTCTGGCTTGGCTTCTGAAGCTGAAGAAAGATTTACCAGCGGTACATTTTTAAAGAGGTCTTCTGCCAGTGAACCATTTTCTTCCTCGATCTCAGATGGTTCCAGCACTTCTTCAGGCCACTCGAGCTCCTGCGGTTCAGATGCTTCAGGCTCGGTTGGTTCTTCCTTAACTTCCTGGAGATCCTGAACTGGTTGTGCAGGCTTGGTTTCAAGACGCGCCTTGAGGCTCAATCCTTCGCCATAGGTCAGCCTGATGACGTCTGAATCAACCAACAAAGGCACAAACTCGCCCAGGCTGGCTGTTTCTGATGAAAGACGTGTGGATGCGAGTAGATCTGCTGGGATCTTCTGGGCGATCAGGAGAAAATCTCCATCCATTACAGCGGTTTGGAAAAATCGCGGATGAACCACAGAGCTTAGTCCCAATCCCCGGGGATCGAGCTCCGCGTCGAAGAAATGCTCGCGCCCAGCCTTCCTGACCAGCAGCGCTTCTGCCTTGCCGTTGATCCCAACAAACAAGGTCTCACGGTGGATCACCCCCACAAGCACAGAGGTCGTTTGCCACGTGTCTTTTTCTTGCAGGTGGCTGTTGCCAGAGAGAAAGGTCTTATTCAGCCCATCAGCCAGTTCTCGCATTGCATTCGTGACCGACCCACCCGTCTTGAAATAGGCTGCTGCCAGCTTGCTCAGCGTCTGATCCAGCAGCTCATCACTCAGGCTCGCTGCTTCGGACGGCCAGAGCTTGACGATCAGGCTATCTTCCTCACGCCCACGCGCAGCACCTTTCCCAGCAGAAGCGGTATAGAGCAGCCTTTTCTGATGATTTTCGAACGAGTAAGTGGTCAGGTCAAATTTCATAGCACACCTTTTCAGTCAACATTGATATTGCGTAAATTGAGGAGTACACAATTCATGCCAGAGGGTATAATCGGACACATGCAATTTTCACTGATCACCGACCCTGCCGAATGGCAGAGCCTCGAGGTTGAATGGCAAGCCCTCGCGGCTCAGACACACCGTCCATTGCCGTTCCTCGAGTTTTGGTATCAGCAGACCTGGTGGCAGACGCTTGGTGGGGGTGAGTGGCTGCCTGAGTCCAGTCGGCTCCAAATCATTATTGCCCGCAAGGATGGTTGGCTCATCGGTTTGGCACCTCTGTTCTTCTCGGAAAAAGCAGATAATCCCCCAGCTTTGCGCTTCATTGGTCAGATCGAAGTTTCGGACTATCTCGATTTTCTCTGCTCACAGGCAGACCTACAACCTTTTATCGCAGGTTTACTTGACTTCATCGAGACCGAGCCTGGTTTACTTTCACGCAATCTCGACCTGGCAAATTTCCAGGATGACTCACCCAGTCTGTCCATCCTGCGTGAATTATGTGAACATAAAGGTGTGTCTTACACCAGCGAAGTTGTGCAGCCGTCTCCGTTTATTCCCATGAAACCAAGCTGGGAAGAATATCTTGCCTCCATCTCCAAGAAACAACGCCACGAGATCCGCCGCAAGATGCGCAACGCTGACGCGCACCATGAAACCGATTGGTATTTTGTCACCGCGGAACACAACGTGCAGGAAGAAATCCAGGCATTCATCGACATGATGCGCAATGATCCCAGCAAAGTGGCATTCCTCACTCCTGAAATGGAAAGTTTCCTCTCAGAAACTGCTGCCAGGGCATTAGAGGTCGGCCAAATGCATCTCGCCTACCTGACCTTCGATGGAATTAAGGGAGCCGCTTATCTTTCCTTCCTGGCTGGCAACAAGCTTTGGGTTTACAACTCAGCTTGGGATCCCACCTTTAGCTGCTGCTCGCCCGGATGGGTGCTGTTGGCAAAAGTTATCAACTGGGCAATCGAAGAGGGGTTGACCGAGGTGGACATGATGCGCGGCGATGAGGTTTACAAGTACCGTTTTGGCGGTATCGATCGCCATGTAGTCTCGTTCAAAACTCAGCTTTAATCGCAATAAAATCCAGCTAAAAAAACTCTAACGCAATATTAATGGCGGACAGGTATGCTTTTCTTGACGAGGATAATCCTCGCATGGTAACATTAAGAAAAGCTACTTTAGCACTCTCGACCGGAGAGTGCTAATTATGAAAAGAAACATGACTGACCTGACTTCGCGACAAAAAATCATCCTTTCCCTGATCGTGCACGAGCATACCCGCACGGCGCAGCCTGTCGCGTCTAAAACCCTGATCGAGGATTTTGGCTTGCAGATCAGCTCTGCCACGGTGCGCAACGAAAT
>MTKX01005727.1_pt3 | contig 10270 bp, 12 predicted proteins | sample 1042771 | NCBI WGS metagenome assembly MTKX01 (sample SAMN06212183, study PRJNA360534) | anaerobic digester metagenome | biome: Wastewater treatment plant; material: sludge; isolation source: anaerobic digester fed with sludge from wastewater treatment plant | place: Denmark: WWTP Randers ... | reverse complement strand
CCATACATCATCTGATATGCCGCATCACTTTATCCAGTTCATTCAACGTTCTGACTTCAAAATTCAGTACCTGGTAAAAAAGATATCCCAAATATCCTGTCCAAACCAGGATCAATGCAGTCATGAAAACTTTAAGACCCGGACCCATACGGGTTGACCTCCAAACCAGCGGCAGCGCAAGAGGTCCAATGAGAACAAAGGCCAATACAGCAATCCAAGCCGGGTGATAATACCAGGCATCACCAGTCTTTTGCCTTGCGCCACAGCAGGGGCAAAACACGGCGGACACATCGATGGACCGGTTGCATTTCCTGCACTTGGAGACGGGGACGGCGGATACATCGTTGATCGGTGTATCTTCACTGCACCCCTCTTTTGATGTATGGTTATCCACGGTAAACACACTCCAGGCGGCCAACACCCCACCGTCTACCTTATCATCACCGGGATGATTGTACTCCTTTGCTTGTACTATCAACAAAACACAACCGATGGTCATGGAACAGTGGCCCTTACCCACAAAGCCTCATGAAAAGAACTATCGAATCCCTTTTAAAACCTTGCCGTTCTTCTTATCACGACACGACCCGCGTCACGTTGATAAGCAAAGGAAAACAACGGATTGGAAGAGCCTTACGAATTGTCACCGACAGAGTCCGTGGATTAACCTTGATTCAGCACAGAATCGTCAGGAAGCCGGGAACTTTCCCTGACCAGGGGATGTCCCCGGCTTTCTTGTACTTATGTTGAATACGGTCCGCTGGTTTTTTGCATAGAAAGCTGCGGATTACCCGCTCATGGCGGCCTTATATTCCGGTGTGGTTGCGTCTATAGGATATGCTTCGAGTCCCATTTCACTCTGGTCCAGGCCCACATATTCCTCTTCCGCGCTGACGCGTAATCCGAGCAACGCTTTGGTGATTCCCCAGAAGAGGAAAGACGCGGTCAGTGTAAAGGCGGCAACCGCGGCGATGCCGATGCCCTGCACCAGAAGCTGCTTGAGTCCGCCTCCATAAAAGAGACCGCGGTCCATATTGAACAAGCCTACCGCAAGCGTGCCCCATATGCCGTTCACCAGGTGCACGGACAGGGCGCCCACCGGGTCATCAAGGTGGAATTTGTCAAAGGTCAGCACAGCCTCCACGACCAGGATGCCTGCGGCCAGGCCGATAATCGCGCTTCCGCCAATCGTAACGCCGTCACAGCCCGCCGTAATGGCTACCAGACCAGCCAGGCACCCGTTGATAATCATGCTCAGGTCCGGGGTGCCCAAACGCACCCACGCATACAGCATTGCCGCGACGATGCCCGCCGCCGCCGCCATGGTTGTGGTAACAGCGATATGGGCGATGGCGCCGCCGTTTGCGGCCATGGTGCTCCCGGGATTGAACCCGTACCAGCCCANNGCATTGATGCCCCCGTCCGGCCGGTATTTTCCCAGGCGGGGCCCCAGTAACAACACGCCCGCGAGGGCCGCCCAGCCGCCCACGCTGTGCACCACGGTGGAACCGGCGAAATCCAGAAAGGCCGTGTCCATAAGATTGCTCAGCCAGCCGCCGCCCCAAATCCAGTGGCCCGTCAGCGGATATATAATCGCCACCAAAAATACGGAGAACAGAATGTAGGCCTGAAACTTGATGCGTTCCGCCACGGCGCCGGAAACAATCGTTGCGGCGGTACCGGCGAAGACCAGTTGGAAGAAGAACTTGGCCTCCAGAGGTACGCCGGGCCAGCTGAGCGCGGCATAGACGCCCGCATAAGCGTCGCCCGTCAGCGGGCTGTTATCGGCGCCGCTGAGGACAAATCCTGACCATCCCACTAGGGCGTTACCGTCTCCAAACATCAGCGCAAAGCCGACGGCCCAGAAAGACAGGCTCGCAAGGGCAAACACAATGAAGTTCTTCGATAAAATATTCACGGCGTTCTTGGCCCGGCAGAATCCCGTTTCTACGAGGGCGAATCCGGCGTTCATAAAGAAAACCAGGAACCCGGCAAGCATGACCCACAGTGTATCGAGCATTACCCGGGTACTGTCCGCTTCGGAAGCCGCTTCTTCCGCACCGGCGAAAGGCATGACACAGCATAGCCCGGAAAGCAGCGTTGCGAAGAAGAAAACTCCGCGCAGCGGCATTTTGATTTTAGTTTCCTGTCGCATATTCATCTTTTAAATCCTCTCTTGGTTGTAGCGATTTCATCAAGGTATATTTTCTTCGTTGAATACTCACGGGGTTGAAACAGTCATGTCACCACGGCATCTCCCGTCTCGCCCGTGCGGATGCGAATGGCTTCGTCAACGGGCAGCACAAAGACCTTGCCGTCGCCGATGTGCCCGGTGGATGCGGCACCGCAAATGGCTTCCACAACGGTCGCCGACTTGTCATCTGACGTGAAGACTTCCAGTTTGATCTTGGGCAGGAATTCAACCACATACTCGGCGCCGCGATACATCTCCTTGTGCCCTTTCTGTCTTCCAAATCCCCGGACCTCGGAAACCGTCAGCCCTTGTATCCCCACATGCGCCAGGGCGTCCTTCACCTCTTCGAGCTTGAACGGTTTGATAATGGCTTCTATCTTTTTCACCGGACCTCCTTTGTTTGCTGTTGGCGGCGGGACCGGCCGGGAACCCGCACACCAGGTTGAAACCTTCAAAACAGTATTACAGGGAATATGAGCACGATGCGTGCCAAAGTTAGTAGGTAAGGATGTATAGCGCCCGCAAGGAACCGGTATGATGATAGAATGCCTATACAAAGGGAGGAGTTTTATTTTGGAAGTGGATGGCTGAGCGCCAGACGTCGGGGATTTAGTAAACGGATTTCCTACTGCGCTGTAGGTTTCATGATACTAAGCCCCTTTTTTGGTAGCCTTTTTTCTCGCGATGGGGAGCAAGTCGGCCTTTGCGGTAGGGGCGCCGTATTGCACAGGGCAGAAGGGAAGAAGGCCTTATTACAGGCACTTGACAGGGGAACGATTGGGTTTTCCGTGATCATCCATTCACCGTGCCGGATGAACATTCTGGTTGGCATAGAATATGCTCTGCAAGGTACAAGCGGATTGTTATCGCCGCCCGATGCGTGTCATCCCTTCCGATGATGACGCATGATGTGTTTCACAAGGTTCTTGTCAGGCATCCATACAACGAATAGAGGAGAATTGCCATGCTGCTTCTTGAATTGCTGAAAGAATTGTTTAAAGTCACCTTTGATTTTTTTGCCGGGTGGCTGCGGGACCGGGTACTGGGCGCCATCGCCTCAGAATAGAATATCGCGATGAAGGCCGGTTTCCAGTCCGCGAATGGGATAGGCATTTCGGAACGGAACACCGGGACTATCAAAAACTCTTAACCGGGGATGTTCCCCATGGAAAGGAATGAATAATGGACCTTGGCATTTTGGTATCGCTACTCGTGGACAAGACGGTAACGTTTTTCCTGGACCTGTTTCTGAACGGCATGTTCGAGCATTTGTCCGGCATTCTCTTCGGCGGTGCCGCCTAAGCCCGAATACCACCNNAATGCGGGCGTTGTGCATACCCCGGGCTTGGTTTTCTGTGCACTTCGGTTTCCCTTTTAAGGCAGTAGTTTGGTGAAAATAGAGTGCGAAACAACATTCAGCCCCCGGAACTTTCATAAGTTCCGGGGGCTTCAAACAGACAGGACCAGGCTTCAGCGGCTTTGACTAAAACGTCAGCTCCGTCTCCAGAAAGACGTAGTCATAGTCATCGTCTTCATCGCCGCCCCACGCGTCAAGCCCGTTCAATATGAAGAAGTTTTGCTCCAGACCCTTGCGTCCGAAAAAGTGGGCATATCCCGCGCGGATCACCAAGTCTTCACTGTACTGGTAATCACCGTACAGGCCGACCTCAAGCCCGATCTGCCGGTCTGAATCGGGCGTTCCGAGCCACCAGCCGACGCTGGGCACATTCTCGTCCACTTCGAAATAGGCGCATACCAACTGCAACGATACCGCTTCCGTTGGAGCCGTTCCAATGCCCACGGCATAATAGAGCAGGTTGGATTCATCGGTGTTGGCGAAAAACTCGGTGTACTCCCAGTTGGAAAACAGGCGGTTGAAGGGCAGCTCGCGGTCATTGGAGAACCCTTTCAGGTACTCCGTATCTCCGCCGCCAAAATAGGCGAACCGTGCGAAGGGACGGGGGGACCAGGCGGTTTCAAAGGTGTATCCGATTTCGGAATTCACGGCGAAGACATCATATTTCACATCAGCCTCGCCAAAGCCGTAGGGGCAGGCCGAAGGCAGCCCGTCCACATCGCCAAACTGGTACGTGGCTTCCACATCAAAATCGAAACCGCCCAGAACGCCCGCACTTCTGACGCCCAAAGTATGCAGGTCCAATGTATCTCCGGGCAGGAACGCATTGGCCTCCAGCGCCGGAACCTCATCGCGTAAATACATCCAGTACGCATCCAGCGTGATATCCTCAATGCCGGTATAGGAAAAGTACACGGCGTAGAAGTCCGTGTCCTCTTCGCCGAAATCGCCGTGGTTCTCCGCCAGCTTGGACGCCACGGCGTCCAGCGAAAAGGCGTCGTTGCTCCAAGTCAGTCTTAGGGCGTCAAAAGAGAGGCCGGTAAACACTGCGGCGGCGTTGTTGACGCCAACCAGCCACTCCGTGCCGAAACTGAGCTCCTGGCGACCAATACGCGCGGAAAGGGGACTGCCCCACAGGTCGGGCGCTTCGATATAAGCCTGGTACAGATGAATGCTGTCGTCCTCTCCGGCACGGGTATCCAGTCCGGTCAGATAGTTGGAGCGGAAATCATCGCCCCAGCCGCTGTAATAATCGAATTCAACGAACGCGGACACTTCACGGGTAAAGTCCGCTTTGACATTCAGGCGGGTACGTTGTTCTATCCAACTCATGTCTCCAAGGCTGTCAAAGTTGTAGTAATTCCCGCGTATCCGGATAGATCCGCCGATTTCCACATTCTGTAGCTCGGCATAAACACCGGGGACCATCACCGCGAAAAGCAAAGTAGAACAAAAGATAGTTTTTAACATACAAATATTTCTCCTTCGGTTTGTTGCTTTGCCGTTCTAAACGTGAACGGCCTTTTAGGATAGGGGAATTCCCTGTCAGGTTTATACAAAAAGGGTGTCCACCAAAGTTGTGCCGCCATATATGATTCCTGCCTCCTTTCAGGCGGATAAATTTACCCGGGGCCACCAGTGCACCTCTGCAAAGGTATCTTCAAGACAGCAAGAACAGTGCCAACCTGTGAACATCCGGAAGCAATCAGCGGTTGCTGGTTGAGAAACGTACTGATGCGTCTTCCATAGTCCTGCGCAAAAACGGAACGGACCTCTGGTAACAGGATTTAACACCTTGAAAACATATATGTTAAGGGATTGAAAAAGGAGTCCTAACCGCAGGGTAGGCCCCTGAAACCCATAATCCGGCTTGTGTGATGTACTGCTGAAAGGGCCGGTGCTCTCGTTGTGGTACTGAAATTATCGCCCAAGTAAAAAATCATGCCCGGCGCCACCCGAAGATACCTACCATCCAGAGTCTTTTGATACATCAACATTACGAACACGTAGGATACGCTCAAGGGACCGTCGCGGTCAGAGTTGCTTTTTCGCCCTCTCTATCCTGGTTTTGTTAAGATACAGGCATTATGAACCTGCCAAACATCCTCACACTAGGCCGGTGCGTGCTCGCGGCATTCTTCGTGCTCTTCATGTCGTTCGACCATGTGGCGTGTTATATTATTGCCTATGGTCTGTTCGCGGCTGCTGCCATCACCGACTACTATGACGGGAAGATTGCGCGTGCACAAAACCTGATTACCAACTTCGGTAAGCTGCTCGATCCGGTTGCGGACAAAATCCTGATGGTCGCGGGGTTTGTCATGCTGATGCGCGTGCCGGACCTTAAAATTCCCGGTTTTGCCGTCATTGCCATCCTGGCGCGGGAGTACCTGATCACAGGCGCCCGTTCCCTGGCCGCGTCCGATGGCGTCATCCTCCCTGCCAACGCGTGGGGTAAAGCCAAGACGGCGATTCAGATGACCTATGTCTTTATTATTTTGGCCCTCGTCATCTTTTGGCGCATTATCCTCGCGGTACCCGCGCTTCGCGCCGTCTTGCCCGGGGCTCCCGCTACCTACAGTGCGTGGCTGGAATACCTATCCCTGGGCGGTATTATCCTGGTAGCCGTCTATACCATCTATTCCGGGATACAGTTTACCTGGGTCAATTGGAATGCACTGAGACTGCATCAACTGTAACCGGAAGGGCTGGCAATGCCGCAACGATATCCGTCCAAAGCCATCGTTAACCTGGATGCCTACGCGTCCAATCTGGCGCTGGTGCAACGGATCGTGGGCCGGACCGTCGGCGTAATTCCGATTGTAAAGGCCAATGCCTACGGGCATGGCCTGGAACCCATCTCCCAAACCGCCATCAAAAGTGGCGCTAATCTTCTCGGCGTTGCCGCCGTGGAAGAGGCGATTCGTCTCCGGGACGCCGGTATCGAAACCCCCATCCTTGTTATGACACCTCCGCCCCGAGAAGTCCTGCGCCTGTTTATTGAATCTAAATTGACCCCGATGCTCTCCGACATGGCTTCGGTCGAGGCTCTGGGCACCATGGCCCATGAAGCCCGCCGCGTGGCACCGATACACTGCAAGATAGACACCGGCATGGGACGTCAGGGGATCGGGTATGATGAAGCACTGGAAACGCTCCAATCCCTCAGATGTGTAACCAACATAGACATTCAGGGTGTCTGCACCCATTTCCCCTCCGCCGATGTGGTGGATGACAGTTTTACCCTGGGACAAATCAAAGCATTTAAACAGTTGATTAAACAAATGGAAAAAGCGGGAATCCCCTATGAACTAGCCCATGCCGCCAACAGTGCCGCCATCGTCAACTACCGGGACAGCCTGTTTGACGCGGTGCGTCCTGGCCTCATCTGCTATGGCATCTGGCCGTGCAGGGTCGCTTCCCGCGTGTCCACACTAAGACGGGTGCTGCGTTGGGAAACCACCGTGGTCCAGGTACGCCAACTCAAGCAGTATGCCACTATCGGCTATCGGTGCACCTACACCGCACGGGGCCCCATCCGAACAGCCGTCCTGCCCGTGGGATATGCCGATGGCTACCGGTATCAACTGTCCAATAATGCCGATGTGCTGATACGGGGACGGCGCTGTCCTGTTCTCGGCGCGGTATCCATGGACCAAATTGTCGTGGATGTTACGGCGTTGCCCCATGTTTCCTGCGGAGACATCGCCACCCTTATTGGCACGGACGGGGCATTGGAGATTACCGCCGAAGAACTGGCGGAACGAGCGGGAACTATTCCGTATGATATCTTGACAGGGATAGGCATGCGGGTGTTTCGGGAATACGTTCACGACAAGACGGAGAAAGCCTGACCGGGGAGTTGCCATGGCAACGCATTATTTCATCGACGCCTACAATGTTATGCTCAAATCAACTGTGCTTCGGGCGGCTGCTCACCTCGACCTGGAACGGGCACGCGACATGCTCCTCGATTATGTGCAGTGTTTCTGCCTCTCGGGCGACCACGAGGTAACCGTGGTGTTCGACGGGCGGGAACAGCATCGGAACGGTACCATTGCGCCCCATGAAGTCAAGGCGCCGGGGGTTCATATCCTCTTTTCTCCCCATCAGACCTCCGCCGACAGCGTAATTGAACGGTTGATTTATCAACAAACCAACCGCATGAACTGTGTCGTGGTCAGCAATGACCGAAGCCTGCGTGACCAGTGCCGGGGCATGGGTACACTCACCATGGAGGCGGACAGTTTTATTAACTCGGTGCGGCAGGTCCAACGCAGCGCCCGGGAAACACTCACCAAGCGGGAACAGACACAAGCCCTGCTTTTGGAAGACCACTTAAGTGAAAACAACCTGCGCATACTCCAGGCCCTGCGGGATAAACTGACGGATAACCACGTACAGCACAAGGGAAAACCGGCATCCCGAAAGAAGAAATAGATCGTTCTAAAAAAAATGATTCTTGAATAAATAGGGCCATGTATTCGTCTGAATAGACAGATGAGGCCATGTGGTTGCATTCAGGCCTTGGCCCCGCGCAGGGAAACTGTCGTGGCGGGTGTAATCTTGGTATACGGTTCCGATGAAAGTCGTTATGAACACCCTCAATGGGAAATGTAACATTTTCCCGGCTGGATGGTGTATGATAAGTGTGTAGGAAGTATCGAACAGGAAACGGTTGAAACAGATGCAGCAGATGACCGTGCATCGGCAGAAAGGAGCGTAAGAATGGAGTGGTTCATTTACATTTGGGTTTACATTTTCCTTTCCATCTTGTCCTCTGGCTTTGGTGGATACGAGTATTTCTGGCCCATTTACTGGTATTGAGACAACAGCATTCCCGTTCTGTCCGGGCTTACTGCGCCGGAATGCCGGGAATATCAGACTGGTTATGCTTCCGGGAACCATGTCCGGTTCCCGGAAGTCTGCCTATACTGCGTATGCGCGCCTGAATGCAGGCGCTGCAGTCTCCGGCCGACTCCCGGATGCAGGCCTTGGAGGGATAAATTTCATACAGGGCACGGTAGCGGACGGGGGTCAGGTTCGGCATAACCACATTGGCACCGCGCATCAGACCCAATTCACGGCCTTGCGCCAGGTTGAGGGTGGCCAGGGCTGTCGTACTGGGTATGTTGGCTTCAGGACAGGCGAGACGGGTTAACGCCAGCACTTTGTAGGTCATAAATTCCGTGTTGGGGGCTTGTTCCCCTTCCGCGGCCAGGGGTAGTTCTCCGCGGCCCAACGGGGTGTCCGGATGGGCGATGAAGGGACCCACGCCAATCATATCAAGGTCAAGTTCCCGGAAGAGGGCGATATCCCGCGCAAGCGAGGTGTATGTTTGTCCCGGAATGCCCACCATGACGCCGCTGCCCGCTTCATAGCCCAGTTGTTTAAGGCGTTTCAGCAACGCGATGCGATCGCTCAGCCCCTGCCGGAGGGTGGGCGGGTGAATGCGGTCATAGAGCGCGCGGTCCGAGGTCTCGAAGCGCAAAAGATACCGGTTCGCCCCGGCGGCACGCCAGGCGACCAGGTCTTCATCGGGGCGTTCTCCCAGGCTTAACGTAATGGCAAGGCCGGTTTGTTCTTTCACGGCCCGCACCACGTCCTCAAGCCACTCCCGGGTAATCCCGTAATCTTCCCCGGACTGCAACACTACAGTTCCGTATCCGTACTCACGCGCCTGCCGGGCGCATTCCAGTATTTCTTCCCGCGTCATGCGGTACCGCTGCAGGTCCCGGTGTTCGGCGCGCAGGCCGCAATAGGCGCACTTGCGGATACAATAACTGGATATTTCGACAAGGCCGCGCAAATGCACTTCGTCGCCCACATACGCCTTGCGCGNNGCGCGCCGCGTCGGCGGCTTTCCACAGCGATTCCAGGCGGGACTCATCCACCTCGCGCAGCCAGCCTTCCATGGCCTCAATATCAAGATCTAGAAAACTACTGTCCATCATAGTGCAATATCCTTGACGTCTTCGGTACGCTCCATCTTCGGTCCGACAGGTCCGCGACGCCGGCGTGCGGACCACAATCCCCCGCTATGCGCCGGAGGCCTTCGCCCGCACGAGTTCCAAGGCGACCGGAAAGGGTTCCAGGGCGCGTTCAAAAATACCCAGGCTGAAGGCGATAGCCAATCCGTAGTTGGTAACGGGTATGCCCGCCTGTCGGCATTTGAGCAGGCGGCTCAACATGGCACGCCGGTTGGTGACGCACGCGCCACAATGGATAACCAACTTATAGGGGGACAGGTCCATGGCGAAATCATGGCCCTGTACGGTATCAAACTCAAGTTTACCGCCCACATACTGGGTCAGCCAGCGGGGAATCTTGACCCGTCCGATATCATCCGCGATGGGATGGTGGCTGCAGGATTCGGCTATCAATACGCGGTCGCCCGGCCTGAGATCGTCAATGGCCAGCGCGCCCGCCACCTGGGTAACAAGGTCGCCGCGATAACGGGCGAAAAGGATGGAGAAGCTTGTCAGCGGGACGTCCGGCGGCGTATCCGCGGCCACTTTCAAGAACGCCTGGGAATCGGTGACCACGAGTTTGGGCGGTCGTTTCAACCGGTCCAACGCGTCGCGCAGTTCCCGTTCCTTGGTGACTACGCAGCAGGCGTCCCCGTCAAGCAGGTCGCGTATGCTTTGCACCTGGGGCAGGATGAGCCGCCCCTTGGGTGCTTCCTTGTCTATGGGCACCACCAGAACCGCCATCTCGCC